>ODAJ012151210.1_pt1 | contig 75177 bp, 74 predicted proteins | sample 1539241 | NCBI WGS metagenome assembly ODAJ01 (sample SAMN02144231, study PRJEB22623) | gut metagenome | biome: sheep rumen | host: Ovis aries | place: New Zealand | reverse complement strand
AAACTTTTACGCACAAAAAGACCGGTCCGAAACGGACCGGCCTTTCATCATTTCATTAAAGCCAATTATTTGTTTGCTATAGCTGCCTGTACTTCTTACCACCAATATAGGAACGATCGGTGCCATCGCCCTTTATATCTTCCTGTAGAGAAACCTCATGTTTCTTACAATTACCTTTAATATACGCTATTTTGTCGAACCCGTCAAACTTGAGTTTCCATATAAATGTTTCATTATCAACCACACGGATTTCTTCCACAAATAGGTCTATTATATAATCCGGTATATGTGCATAATCAAAATCAAAATTCTGTTCCAAACCGTATTTTAACACTTCTATCTTATCGTATATATAATCTGTTCCTTTTGCATCCTCCTTTAAGACTTCTTTTTCAACCTTCAGGATTTCATTCCGTATCTTATCCTCTTCATCAAGAATTTCCAGCCTCTTTTTATCATAAGTAGCCTTGTCTATCTCATTGTTTAGTCGCATATCTAACAGACGCTCGTACTTCTTTTCCTGTTCTTCCATTCTGGATTCAAGACGTTTCTTTTTCTCATCGTAATTATCCAAAGCAGAATTCTGTGAGAAGTTCTTTATCATATCTTCGGCGATTTCTATGATATGCTGCTTATTGTTCCAAAAGCTTTTAAAAATCAAGTATGACATGGCTTCGAGTTTCCATCTCGGAATCATTTTCATATCGCAACTACCTTCTACATCCAGGCCTTTGCTTTGCCTTACCCGATATGAACCATGTCTTTGCTGGTTATAACAGTAATAAGAGTATTGTATATCACCAGTTTTTTTATCCTTGTGCCATATACACTTATGCATTGCAGAACCGCACTTGCATTTGAGTTTTCTGGCATATACATCATCCGAAGTTCTCTTACCGACTTTCCCTCTTCGACTATTTGCTTTGGATCGTTCATCTAGTCGTTCCTGACAAAACTCAAATAATTCTCTGGAAATAATAGGTTCATGTCTTCCAATTACCGTTATCTGATCTATTTCTCCGAAATTCCGTACCTTCTTCTGTTCCAGGTAGTCCGGAACATATTCCTTCCTATATACAATTACTCCGCAGTAAAATGGATTTCTTAATATATGACTGATTGTAGATGAATTCCAATGGGATAGCCCTGTTGCCGTAAGCCGATGTTCAGATTCCATATGATAAAGAATCTCTTTTACTCCTAATCCTTCCGCATAAAGTTCAAAGATTCTTTTTACAGTCTCTGCCTGCTCCGGATTGATTACCATTTCTTTTCCAACACGGTCATACCCTAATATATTTCCCGTTCCGTAAAATACGCCGTTTTTGAAAGAAATCATTTGTCCGGCTTTACATCGAATAGAAGTTTTCTTACTTTCATTCTGTGCAAGCGTTGCCATGATGGTTAGTCTCAGTTCCCCATCTTCATCATTCATGGTCCAGATATTGTCCTCTGTAAACCAGACTTCCACTCCCAGTTTTTTCAGATTCCGGGTTTCCTGCAGGGCATCAACTGTATTTCTTGCAAATCGGGATACCTCTCTGGTAATAATTAGATCAAACTTCCCTTCTTTTGCATCCTCCATCATTCGGACGAAATTCTTTCTTTTCTTAACAGAGGTTCCTGTAATCCCTTCATCTATATAACGGTCATACAGTCTCCACTTAGGATGTTTCTTTAAAATTTCATCATAATACTGTACCTGGTTTTCCAAGGCAGAAATTTGCGCTTCATGTTCAGTTGAAACTCTTGCATAAACCGCTACAATTCGATAATCGTCTTTCGCATTCATATTATTTCACTCTGAATTATCTTGTAATTCCTCTGTTTGATTTAACATATATTTTATCACATTGCTATCAATTCTAACAAGTACCTTTGCTTTATTTTTTCGATATATATAATCGAAAGCAGACGGATCCAATTGGTTCTTTCTACAGAGTTCCTCCACCAGCGCAAGTGCCATCGTATGATCAATTTGGTCTTGTAGATCTCCTTCCATAATATCCATCCTCCCATTCTTCTTATTTACAAATCAAAAAATACAAATCACCTGTTTATATGTTTTGGTTTGCAAAAAAGTTTACACACAACAGGTGAGCATATGCTCCACATTGGACTTGCACCACCTATCTTTCGGGCCGGGTTCCCCCGGAAGTATCATTATAATAAGTACAGATCAAAGCTATTATTTCGCAGCATGTTTCCCGCTCACCCGTATGGGGGTCATCGCGCATCGTATCGCGGCTCCCTGTACTTTAACGTTCCTGTTCGTGTACCGATATTCAGTTGTCAATATGCAAAATTATGGCTTTTGTAACCAAAAAGATGCACGAAGGATTAGAACTGTTAAGACCCTCGTGCACCTTACTTGACTACAAAAGAAATTTTATAGTTCGATTCCTTTTCCTACCTCTGTCATAAGAATTCCGAGACACTCAACCTGTTTGTTCGGCGGAAGCTTTTTGATCACTTCCACAAAATGGTCCGCATGCATCCTGCATTTCTGCGTATCACTCATTACATAAAAATCAGCATCATTCATAAAAACCGGAACTGTCGTGTCCCCTAGAATCAAGAACCTGGGATCCACTCTTAGCTTCTCAATAATGTCAATACAGGATGTAAGTGACATTAAATTATTCCCTTTTTTATATTCTCTAACCATCTTCACGGTTTTTCCGATAATGTCCGCCAGTAACTGATCGGTAATCTCCGGTCGTATTCTTTGTATTTCTTTAATTCTGTTGCCTACATTAATGGAAAGATCAGATTGCTTTCTCATAACGACATCTCCTTACATATTTATAGTATCAACACGCATACACTCCTACAAGGACAACGGGTACGCTCGCGTCGTACCGGGTACGACAATGCTATCCACCTCTCCAAATGCTTATATGTAATTTTAGATTTCGGGCATAATAATCCTGTTCACTCGGCAGTATAAAAAATGCAGATCTTATTAATCTTAAGAATCCGCATTTTAGTATAGTCTTCCCTATTCGCAATATTCTCTTTAGAAATACGCAAGCCTCCATAATCCATTCTATCTCTGGATTATCAAGACTCGTGTCCAATACCTTTCCCTCAGTGCTTTCCTGATAACTTGAGTCCGTTTTATTTCCCTTGATAGGCAGAGAACGCAAAAACTCATTGCTCAAGGAAGACTCTTGTGATAAAATTCCAGAAAAGAACTGTTTAGGGCATCTATGCCCCGATAGTTCTTTTTTTGTTTTTACGAAAAAAGCTGCAGTTATTAGACCATAGCGATTCCCCGCGGGGGAATCGGTTAGCAAGCACTGGAAAGTTAATGAACTTTCCTCTCTGATTCGTCCCCCGTACAAATACGGCGGACATCGTCAGAGAACCGGGACCCTGCGCCCGGTTATTATAAAAAATGAGAAAGGAGAATTTATATATGGCCTCTGTATCCAGAAAACGTGTACTGACCGTGTACCTCGATGATGAAGAATATGCTCTATTAGTTGCAAAGTCGGACTTTGCCGGGATGAAAAACCGATCAGAATTTGTTCGACACTTAATCAAAACCGGAGTTATCTATTCCGTTGATTTTTCGGAAATGCATGAAAACAACCGCCTGCTATCAAACCTTACGAACAACTTAAATCAGATTGCCCACCAAGCGAACTCATGTGGGTATGTGGTAAAAAGCGATCTTGAAGAAGCAAAAAAAATATTGGAGGACGTATGGCAATTACAAAAATCCATGCTATCAAAACTACTGTTCAGAAATCCGTAGATTATATCTGTAATCCCCATAAAACAGACAACCGGATCCTGGTTGATACCTTCGCATGCGGTATTGAAACGGCCGCAAAGGATTTTGCAATGGAAAACCAGATAAATAAAAAGAACTCTAACCCAGCCTATCATCTGATCCAGTCGTTTGCGCCGGGCGAAGTCACCTTTGAAGAAGCCCATCAGATTGGTCAGGAATATGCCTCCCGTCTTTTGGGTTCCACCAGATCTTATATCCTTGCAACCCACGTAGACCATGACCATGTTCATAACCATATTATCTTCTGTTCTACCGATATGGTTACCAAAGACCGTTACAGTGATTCCAAATCCTCATACCGCCATCTTCGAGCACTATCCGATACTTTGTGTCAGGAACATAACCTCTCTGTCATCACTCCGGGCGAACAAAAAGGAATGTCCTATAAGGAATGGTCCGAAGACAGGAAGAATAATTCCATTAAACTGATTCTAAAAAGAGATATCTTCGATTGCATCCGCGTTGCAAAAGATTATGAAGATTTCTTAAAGCGGATGATGGAGAAAGGTTACCAGATTAAAGGGGAAAGATTCGGTGCGGATGCTCCAAAATATATTTCTTTTAAGCCTGCCGGCTATGGAAACTTCATCCGCGGATCTCACCGCACCCTCGGAAAAGGAAATAGCAAGGAAGAAATTGTTGAGCGGATTCAAAAGCAAAACGAATCCAGGGCAGAATGGAGAGAAAAGCAAAAATCACTGCCGCTTGAAAACAGAAAACTGGTTACTATACCACAGGAAATATTAGACGGAAAACCCGGATTAGGAAACTGGCTGGAACGTGAAAACATGCGAATTGCGATGGCCACCTATGCAAGTGTCGGATCCTATACGGATCTTGTTGATGAAATAAAAAGTGTCGAGGCCAAAATAAAAGAAAACCGCTCTCTCATTGTTTCCGCAGAGAAAGAAAAGAAAATTCTCGCAGAGCAGCTTCACTATCTGAAAGTTTATAAAGAGAATAAACCGGCAAATACCGCTTACAAAAAAGCAAAAGACCCAGATGAATACCTCCGCCGCAACGAATCAAAAATAATATTATTTAACGGGGCTAAAACAATCCTGGAACGCTATAATGTTAATCCTGATGAAGTATCCGTAGAAGAATTACAAAAACGTCTTGAAGAGTTAGAACGTACCAAGTCCACATCCTCTGACGAAGTAAATGAATTAAAATCGCAGTTAAAAGAGCTTGCCGCCAAAGAAGTAACTTTGGACGAATTCTTCCATTTCAGGAAAAAGGAAAAAAAAGAACAGGAAGAAATGGAGCGAAAACGCAACGCTAAAAGCAGAAAGAAAGGGCAGGAAATCTAATCCTGCCCCTTTATGCATTCCAATTAAAACACTTTTAACGACTCAATGAGTTCTCATTGGAAGAATTCTATAGAATCAACGTTTAATCTGACTCGGATGATGTTATATGTAGTTTTTCTATTATTGTTATTTTATTTAGATTGTTGTTTATATACACTAAATCAAATCACTATCAAATTCGGGAATGTCAAGTTCTTCAATTTTATCTCTCGCCGCATCATAATCATCTTCATCTATTTCACTAGATAAACCATATTCGTCACACAAATCAATAAAATCATCACATTCCATTCCAGAAAAGCCTTCATAATCTTCCGCAATCTGAGCTAATAGATTAATATAATCTTCATTTTCTAAATCTTCCAAATCTTCTTCAATCTTAAAAAGTTTGAAAAACTTCGATTTTGTGATTGCTTTTTTGACTGCATTTGCCCATACTTCGTATATAGTCATTCCTGAAATAGCAGACGCCATAGGGACAAAATTATTTTTTATAACATCTGAAATCTCATCTTCATTTTTATCTTCCTTTTCATACTTTTTCTTGATTTTACTACAATGATCTTTCAAGTCTTCCAAATCTCCAACCGGAGTATCCATAACTTCACTCATAAATTTATAAATCTCCATTAGGTTCAATCCTAATTTTTTATCTTCGGCATCCGTTTCTAAATTTGATAAAGCGGATTTCACTGATTCCCTTAGATCATCGATAGTTTTAAAATATATATATTCAGCGCCATAATCAGTTCCATATAAACAATGATACCATGTTGAAGATAATGGTACGCCCAGTTTGGATGAATTAACAACAGAACCAAATTCGCTAATATCAATTGCATAATCAATTGTGGTTTCTTCTTTCCCCGGTTCAGAATACATCCAGTAAAAATGGCGATAATTATCGTCTCCCAGTAAAAGAGATCCTTTAATTTCTATTCCCGGAACTTCTTTAAAAGTTTCAGAAATCACCTCATTCAACGCTCTATCCTGCTTATCAATGAGGGTAAATTGTCCATATTGGAGAGTAAAGGCTATCGTACAATATTTCATTCCATCAATTTCAAAGCCTTCCTCATTTTCGGAAATCTGGAAATCCTTAAAAAAACTATCACTCTCAATAATACTTTTTGTCTTAATTCGATCTTCATTATTAATAACTATTTTTAGCATTTCTTCACCTCCACATTATTATTTTTTACAAAACAAAAAACTCTTTCATTTCAAACAGGATCAATTATCTTTCCCATTTGTTATACCCTTCCTTCAAAGACTTAGTTATTTCTTTCTTCATAACTCTTTCACTTCAGCCACTTTCATCTTAGAGTATTTAACAAATTGCAACAAAGAGCTGCAAAACAAGCGCTGTCATTCATCCATATACGGTCGATACATTTGTTTCTCACCAGAATCCATCCGACATTTCAAATCCGGTCTTTCTTTTCCTGAAACAATTGTGGTAACAATCTTTCCATCAATAGCCTCAACTAAAACACCGGATTTGTCATCTAATTCCCTGTATTTATCATATAGATTATTTTCATAGAAATAGTTATTCATATAATCTGATATGCCTGCCGCAACCATTATTGTATAATCATCTCCCTTGTCAACATAGATTGCCATATCTACAACTTTACCATGCATTCCAAGATATGATTTTGTATTTTTTTCATCACGTTCGAAAATAGAAATATCCAAATCATCACCATCATATTTTACTTCACCCGTTAAAGCTAAATGTCGAAACTCTATGATAGTATCAATCTTGTTTGGAGATTCTTCAAAAGAACTACCGATTTCATCAAGCAAATCCTGTACCTCTTGATTAACATAAAGAACTATTTCATTGTTCCCTTTCTGTTTGCATGCATTCTCACTCATTTTGTAACCTCCTATGTTTATTGAATATATAACTATTGTTACTCTTCGCTTTTATATTTTGGTGAAATATACAATTTTATATTTTTCATTAATTATTTCCTTTGTTTATTTCTTACTCATTGTTTTTTTTCGGTAACCTACCCATTCCCCGTTCTTATAACGGTTGTCCTTCGGTCTGGGTGACCTGTCCGGTACCGCCCAGGACGCTCCAAACTTATATGCGCCTTCTATTTTCCCTTCGGCACACCATTTCTGCACCGTGCGGGGATGCAAATTATATTTTGCCGCATAATCCTTTGCGGAAATGTATTCCTTGTTCATAGTCGCCTCCAATAAACATTTAAAGCACCTTTCAAAATAACCTGTATTTGTAGAAAGATGCTTTTCAACGTCAATTTTTGCAACTGGCTACCATTTTACAGGCCCTAAAAGTTTTGCGCCGCCGCGTTTCCACGGGTTTGCCCATATATTCAATTACAATATCTATTTTAGTCAAATTGGCGAAAAATGTCTATTGTTTTGCGGCGGTTTTTTATGAACAAAAGTTAAACATTTTGTTTCCTTTCTGCGTACTGCTATTTTACTCTATTTCTCACTGTTTTGTTGCCACCATAGAAGTGATAAATACACCTAAAACTTCGTGTATGCACGGAAGATTTTCTTAAGTTCCGGCCAGTACGGCGGATAAGCATTGCTGCCGGAATAGATTTCTTCATGTCCGTCCTTTAATTTGACTTCCAGTTCCCACTGTTCTCCGTCTAAAATATCCGGATCCGTATACCTTTGCTCCCATTCATGCAGATACATCCGGCTATATAGGTCTATAACAATCCCGGCCCATTTGTTGCCGGTAATCCTTCTATCCTCTGTGTCATATATTCCTTCGGGCATCTCCGGGTAATTATTTACACTTACCTTGGCTCCTTTACCATCTTCCTCAATTAATACTTCAACCCGACCGCCAAAATATCCACCGATTAAAAACCTTACCGATTTAACCTGATCGGAATAAATCTTCCATGATTTCGTATCCTTGTCATAATATACCGGCGACTTTGCAAAACCCTTTTTACAGTCTTTGCAATATCTATGTGGGTTATTATCAAGCGTATACCCCCCTACATTTGACAGAATTACCTTTTTGTTGCTGTAACGGATTTTTCCGGCATTCATCTTTTTTTGCAGCCAGTCTTCATCCGGTGCTTTGCCATATAAAATCCTTATCGTATTCCCGCCCCCGCAATATGGACATTTAATCTGCGCCTTTTTGTTAAAAACAAGATACTCACGGTTATAAGGCACTCCTTCAAACTGGTCTTCATTGGCGGACATATCAAGCTGGATTTTGTTTCTTTTTGCAAAGTAAAATACGTTTTCATGAAGTTTTATAAGTTCTGCATCGGTTAGGTCCAAAAAGCCCAGTTCCCTGGCCATGCAAAGCGTTGTAGTTGCTTCTCCGTTTTCCAGCTCTCTTAATTCTTCCATGATTTCTCTTGCAATATTCGTAATGTCAATTTCCGTAGCAACATACAACTTTCTGTCCTCCTGTTCTTCTTGTTAAGAACATTTATAAAAAGAATCGGTCCCATATCCGCTAGTTTTTCGTATCCCTTGGCTTATAATAATATGCCCCGTCCCGGTATTCCAGATAACCCGTCGTGGTTCTGTTTATAAGATCCACTGCAACATTTTCCGGATTACAGGGCATATACCAGTAATAATAGTCTCCGAGAATCAGATAATTGTTCTGATGTCCATAGAAATAGCCGATTACGGACTCTTTGTTTATTGTTTGTACAAGGCGTTCAAACAATAACCTGTCTTCCTCAGATAACCTCTTTTTTACCAGATACTCATGAGGAGCTGTTTTTGCATATGTTGAAGCAAATTTCCATTTGTGACTTTCTGCAAATGCTTTTGCTTCTTCTATTGTAAAAGCAATTGCCGTATTTTCACTTTGACGCTCTGTTTCATATTCAACAAGTTTTGCCTCAGCTTCCGCTTGAGTGAAGAATACTAACGGTTTAAAATTCTCGTCAAGGAGATGCCGGCCGTTATCGTCATCATAAAACAGCCCCCATTTCAGTATTCCGTTTTCGTCAAAAGATAATACATATAGTTTCGACATTTTTTCTCATCTCACCAAAGGCCTCTATGAACGAGGCCAATGCGCACTATAATACTTATTTTGATGATCTGCATCTGCTCTGATGTAGCACACATCTGCAATCGGAGATGTACATCCTTTTACATAATCATATGCAAAAGCAGCGCTTTCACCCATCTCCATAATGCCTTCAATAATAGTAGAGGCATATGCCATTGATACTTCTGACATCGGGCAAATCGGCTTGGTATTCTTATTGGTAAATGTTACCGCACGAATACCTTGAATTTCGCCGAGTTCAAACACATCGGGATACCAGTTCGCGCTTCTGCCTTCTGCAGAATGAATGTGATCCAGCTGGCATTCCTTAATTAAATATGCCCTTGCAATGCAATATCCAAAGTGGTTTACATCCAAAAAGGATACAGCGGATTTTTCCCAGGCGCCCTGGTTATAATTCGCAAAATACATATTGTAGGGAAGTTCAACTTCCATCCATTCGGTCGGCATGGTTGTATCTGCACAAGGACGATATTCTCTACCATTACGTTCGCAATAATCACCTTCAATATAGCAGGAGAGACGTTCATAAAGCATATTGGAGCCATATGCTACATACCATACATACTCATTCTTATATGGCTGTGCTTCATAAGGAATTAAATCACTGCCGCTTACATCGTGATTATATACATACACATATGCTTCAACACGGTTGAAACAGTCATCTTCTACAACGGCTGTTTCACGAAGATAAAGACTGCCTTCACCTTCAAGCTGGTCTATACGGGATAACTGGTCTTTGGAGACTTTATAAACTTCACCCTTTACCTTACCTTCCCCTTTTACAATGCCGGGGAAAGATCCGAGTTCGTACATAACGAAGCCATCAATTTCACCGCGCATTACAGGATCCGCAGGTGCAAGGAAGTGATTATAATTTCCCTTACCTTTAAGAAGCGTTCCATATACAAATACAAATGCTTCCGTTTCACGATTAATCTCAAGTGCATTGTTTCTGTTATTCAGTTTTGAAGTAAGAATGATGTTTGCCATGTTTGTTTCCTCCTTATCATGGTTGCTTGTTTTTGTTAAGCCTATTAAACCATGAAAAAGAGGTTGCCCATGGAAACAGCGTTTCCACCCGTCTTTAATTCTCTATCGCAAGATCTCTTACTTCTTCCACATAATAACAGGGGCTGTCTTCTTCCCTATATTGCCCCGAAAAGGCATAAAACCTGGCTTTTCCGTCTTCGTCAACAAAAGGTTCAACGCGAACATGAGTAAGCATTTCTTCTCTTCCCCAAAAGATAATATTTAAATATCGGCTCGTTTTATATGCCATCACGAGTTTATCTTCTATGGTTGTATTGTCCGAAACAAATAAATCTTTTTCTCTTATAAAGCCTATATCATAGCCGTCTTCTAATAATTCTTCTACCTCGTCGAGAAAGTCTTCAAATCCCTTTTTATATGCTCCCCAAACAAATCGGATTCGTTCCTGCGTATACTCGGAAAGTTGTCCCCATATTGTAGCTGCAAGTTCAATGGCTATTCCGCTTTCCTCTTCATACTCTTTCCACAAGGAATCCAAAACCACTGCCGTCTGGTATACATTAAGCTGCATTACAAGAGGCTGCATGGTATTCGGGGTATAAAAAAACTTTTTTCCGTTTTCATCCTCTTTTACACTAACAGGAACAGAAATAATCTGTCCACCCACGCGAAATTCACCCAGGTCTTCTCCGTCCTTGATCAAATGATTATGGTCCAGTTTGCGAACATTTAACCTTACCATTCTCTCGGAGATACCCAGTTCTACAGCCAAATCCTCTTTGCTTTTTCCGTTTCTTGGATGAAGCGCCTTAACAAACGCAATAGCCGGGTCAGAAACTATTGGTATATCCATTAGTTTGATAAAACGATCAGCGTCTTCAATATGGTGAGATGCACAAATCTTATTTATAGTTACTTTGAACTTCTCATACTGTCTCTGTCTAACAACCGCACTGTAATTAACAGAGTTTAAATACTCATTCATCCCTTCTGCAATACGATAAAGGCAATATTCATTAATCGCAGATTTGTCATTTTCATCGCCATTGTATGGGAGTACCTCCATACAGTCCCAAATGCGACCACGTATTGGAGCCTTAATATCCCTTAACCACCGATTTAGGCGCTCTTCGATTTTTTGATTCAGTGTTCGCATACTATAACCCCTGCTTTAATCCCATCTAAGATACCCTGCATCTTCCGGTTTTGCGGCATTCCCGCATTTCGGACATGGAAGCATCCTGGCCTCTTCATCATTGGCTCTATGCATTCTTTTTCTGCATTTCGGGCACATCTTTACCTTGGTTGGTTCTTCAGAAACCCAGTAATTACAGTTTCTGCAGCAGTAAACACAATACGCGGCTATATACCCCTGCCCCATATATGCATGATACTCGGTACCGCATTTTTCACATTTAAACTGATAACCCCAACCCATAACTTATCCTTCTCTATTTTTTCTTTTTACCTTTTTGCATTTCTTTCTTCTTTTTTAAGAGTTCTTCTCTTTTCTTTTTATACTCTTTCTGATGCTCCAGGCTCTCTTTGCTATAGATTTCCTTTACCGGAATCGGGAAATTTACAAGACATACTCTTGGAATGCTTCCATCAAAACGATCGTAGGTCTTTTGCAAATCATCGCAATGATGTAAATAGTCAGCTACGCTTCCACTTACTACCGTCGGTCCCTGAAGTCTGGATTTAAGGCCGGCTTCTTTGAGTTTTGCATAAGTCAGTTCATCATTTAAACAATAGGATCTGAATACGGCAAGTTCAAAGCAAGGACCTTCTACAACTAAGCCATCGGATTGGTATCTGGAATCATCAATAATATCTTCTGTTTTATTTACTGCAAGAATTGCACCTTTATAACAAATAGAACCGGTTCCTTTTTTCTTACAATAAATATAAATAAGGTCTCCAACCTGTGCATTATTCATTACTTTAGGCTGTTTCCAGTCTATTATCTGCAAATCAGTCAATGCATTCTCCAAATCATAAAAGTTAAGATTACAGGGAATAATCCATTCTCTTTGTTCCATTGCCTTTGCCATTTTTTAACCCTCCTCAATCGCTTTTTTCAGTTCTTCTAAATTATCATTATTTACATCAACAAAGAATATCCGTACGCTGGTATTATCTTTGCTATGGTATTCAATCGGGGTATGCCCTCTCATCTCGTCCGTTACCGGATATAATAACCAGACATCGGCATTTCCGTATTTCTTGGAATATGCATACATCTGATACATGTCCGACTGCGATATTCCGTAATTTGCACCTTCGTTATCATAAAGTCTCTTCCACTTCGTATCCAGAACAATCGTCCGATCATCCTTTTTGATAACAATATCAGGTCTAAGTGCAAATCGCTTCTTTGGCTCATTAAATAAATAATGCCCCTGGTCCTGTGAGGAAACATCCCATCCGTCCGGACAGAATATTTTTTTCATCTGCTGCGCGACATAGCTTTCATAAACCGTTTCCATTGGAAATAATAAAGCTCTTGCATTTGTCGGCCCGGTAAAAGAGGTAAAACTCTTATTCATTAGGAATACCTTGGACCATTGCATCAGCATTTCATAATCTTTCGTGTTTCTGTTAATTACAACCTGCGAAAAATCCTTTTCATAATTGGTCGAAGATTCCACCTGTTCAAAGGAAATCAGCAACTGCCTTATTTCCTTAGAATTCTCGGCACTATTCGTTAGAATTCTAAGTTTCTCCAGCGTTGCTTTTACAAGCCGATTTTCCACTCTGTTCGGGTTAAATTCCTCAAAAGAAACATAAAACCGCTCTTTATGGACCGTATTCTCTTTTATATGCCGGTTAACAAGCAGTTTTCCCTTATAAAATCTCAGATTGTCTTCCTGCTGTACATAATTAGACTTAATTCCCCGTTTTACAAGCTGCCGCACTTCTTGGATATACATGTTGATAAATATTTCATAAAGATTCATCTTATCAACATTTAAAGAAGCTTCATTAAACACCTTGTTTGGGAAGTCCTTCATGCTTTTCAGCATTTTCAAAAAGACCTTCTTGGTTTGTGTAAGCCCGTTTTCTTCTCCCAAGTCAATCTTTGGAAGAATCTGGACCTGAAACCCGTTTTTCATCTGGATTAAGCCGACATAATTTTGAATACGAATAAAGTCCCCGACATTTCTCTTATACCCGATTTTCATAAAATCCAGAATATCGGAATCCTCATTATCACTTGCAGTTTTATGAATAAAATCAACTAAATCTGCAAATGTGGTTGGATCTAAATATTTATAATTGCCATATTCGTTATAGTCGGCGTTTTTTATAATGGAATCAAACTCTCGAACCTCAAGTATCTTATCCATCACTTCACCACTCTTAGATTATCTGTTTGTAGCTCTCCAGTTCATAAAGCGCATCGTTGTTAATCTCATATTTCTTTTCCGGCAAATCAACAACGGCATCTACATTTCCTTTAAAGATATTCTTGGCGGAAACGGAACTGTCTTTTATGAATTTATAGCTGTCATCTGTCTTCCCATTATCTCCTAATACAAACTGGATTTTCTGATAATCTTCATAAAAGTATTCCTGTAATAGAGGAATAACCGATTTCGAAAAGATGGTAGCCAATCTGTAAATGGTCGGATCATCTTTTAAATCCGTAAAGAATGCATGACCTATCATATGTTCTCTGTCATAAAGGAATTCAATCCGCTCATTCATCTTTTTTAACATAGCCGCCACATCCAGGTCATCCACTTTGTCGGCCCCTATTTCTTGTAAAACCTTAACTTCCGGCATTTTCTCTACAAACCGGAATCTACGCCGAAGGGCTGTATCCATTAACGCTATGGATCTGTCCGCAGTATTCATGGTTCCAAGTATATAGACGTTATTCGGTACGGTAAAAGGATCTCCTGAATACGGCAAAATTGTCTCCATTGCCTCCGAGTTTCCTTTTCGCTTTGTTTCCTCGATGAGAGTAATCAACTCACCAAATATCTTTGAGACATTACCCCTGTTTATTTCATCAATTATAAAAACATATGGCTTTGTATTTTCCTCAATCACCATTCCGCCAAGAGTTTTGTTATTTTCGTTAGCCGTAGCAATAATGTCTTCTATCTTCATCTTGGGTACTCTTGAGCATGTCATTCTATGAAGCATCCTGCCGGCATTTATTTCGGTTATATCAACATCAATGTGCTTAGCAAGCCAAACTACATCTCTAGTGGTTTTATCCTCATTCGTCTCAAGTTCATATGCATCTTTGCTGACTATAACGGCAATACCATTTATACGTTTTCTATTGCCATCCGTAGTGATAACAATATCGCCTTTCGCCATTTCATTCACAAACCCATTAGCACCATCTGCATCAATTGACCAATCTATGCGGATACGATTATTGTCGAAGCAATCCATTCTTACTTCGTCTCTTATTGTAACTTTCCATATTTGTGCATCTTTAGAAAACTCAAACCCTTTGGTTTTTACTTCTTTTTGAGATGCAGTTTCACAGAATTTTTTAAAAACGCCAGACATAATATCATACTTAATGTCTTTTGATTGCTCCTCCCCGTCCGAAGACTTCATAACAGGTTTAATACCCTCAATAAATTCCTCATAACCATATGCCTGATGGAATGTGGTAAAGGCCACTCTTCCCTCTGCTTTCAATTCGTTATAACGTTTCATAACAGCGCTGTAGTCCTTTAACGAATCTAACGGTTTGTTATCGCAAATTGCTACAGCATAAATCGCCGTATTGTATGTCTTTCCGGTTCCCGGAGGTCCGTAAAGTATAGTATTTAAACTGATATCATGATTCTTAGATTCCATATCCACGCCCGCTTTCTTGTATTCATATAAGGGTACTTTAGCAAAATAAGGTTCTTTAAGTTCCTCTTCAATCGCTTCTTTTAACTCATCCCTCAATTTCCAAAGAAAGACTCCGTCTTCTCCTTTTTTTGCCCTGCGACCGATATAAAGAATGGTCCAGAAACTTTGCTCACCATTATTCTCGATATATGGTTCACATCCGGTCTTTTTATAAATCCTCTTTGCCAAATGTACAGATCCAAAATTATAAAATGGGTAATTTAATCCGTACTTCTGGGATAATTGAACACATGTGGCCTGTCCGCCGTAATCATACATTCGTTTTACTATCTTCAAGCCATTTTCATCAAATACACTTGGGTCTTTAAGGAGATTTTTCCAATCATCCTTTGTGATTCCGGATTCATAATCCTCTCCAAACCATTCACTTGTCTTTCCATTCTCATAAAGCACACGAGAAATATATATTACAATATCATGTGCTAAAATGAGGTGATTCGGATCTTTGTAGTAAATGTCATTTTCTGCAAGGCTGTTAAATAATGCCAACAGGTCTTTATGATTCTCAAGTTCTTTACTGATTTCCAATACCAGATTGTAATTTTCATTGTAATTATTCTGCAAATCACCCTTTTTAGGTTTATAATCACTCTCCAGATATTCGCATGCCCGTTTTAATTCTGTATATTTGTAGAAAATATGTTGATCTGGATCATGTAACCATATATAAACGGATACTGCCGTCGATCTTTGATAATCCTGTTTTCCGGGAAATAATCCGGCACATAATTCTTTTGCATCATTTTGAAATTGAGTAATCCTTGCTACAACATCGTTGTTTTCCGTATATAGTTTTTCAAACATCTGATGTACGGCAACCGGATCTGCTTTTGCCAAATCAAGCAGCATACCATACGGAAGATTTTGAGCCGAGTCCAATAAATACGAAGCATCTTTCAGCGATAATTTAAGCATGCCAACAAAGTCAATGGCATCCAGATCCCAGTTTTTCCGGAAAGAATTAACCATTTTCCACTTAAAGCATTCGCCTTTTTTATCGTCTCCCCATCTTTCAGAAAAGGCTTCAGTATACTTATCGATACAATCATTAAGGATTTCTCTGTTAATCATATATGCCCCCTGTAACAGTAATTTAGATACTTACTACAATATTATTCCCGTTTTCAATAATCACTTTGACTTGTTTTCCGTCCTCTAATGTCTTTCCCTTCATCAGTTCCGTTAAGGTATCTCCTTCAGAAAGACACATTTCCTTTATTGCAGAATCCCCAAAATAATCCATTGCTTTTACATATTCATCCGTTGTGAATGCGCACAACATTACGTTAATGTCATAATCCGGATATGTCGCTATAAACAGTCTTACAGCTTCGCAGCATCGTTTTGCAGATTCTCTTGCCGGATTCTCCAGATTGCCCCCGAAAATACCTGAACTGATTAGCGGAAATGATATACTGTGATATCCATTATCCTTTAGAACTACTAATGAATTGTAATACGCATCCACCAATGCATTGAAAGCATCCGGTGTTGCCGCGAAGTCGGGTCCAACGGCATGGATAATCGCTTTCGCATTTGTTAGTCCAAACGAAGGTGTTATTACCGCATCTCCGTCCTTAAGAGGTGTTTTGTGTTTGCCACAGGCTACGGCAAGTTGTGCATATCCCGCCTTATTAAAAATCACCCCACAGATTCCACCACCAGCAACAAGATGCCTGTTCGCCGCATTTACAATTGCATCCGCAGCCTGGTCCGCACAGGAGCCGTGTATTAATTCAATTCTAGACATCGCGCCCTCCTTAAAAACAGTTTCATCCAATTCATCCTTCAGTCGTTTTGCCATTTCTTTCAAACCTTCGGAATGAGAATCATTCATCAAATCTGCATCCAGATATTGCATGAACACGTCGGCCACGAGTTTTTCAATATCCTCTATAGAATTCTGTTTGCTGATTTTTCTTACAATTTCAGCAATCTCCGGATAGTATTCATCTTCCGGAGCACCCATCGCCAAGAGATTATCAAAATCATATTCATTCAAATATTTCTTAATGATTTTAAATATAGTGCTATCTGCAAATACTTCGTTTTTATTACTGTTCACTATCATTTTCACCTATCCTATTGTTTGTGTGATATGGCTTCCGTTTCCCTTCTGCTCTACGACGAGTTTTGTAGGAATTCTATCCTGCAAAAGCTGTACATGGGAAATAATACCCACTAAACCGTTTGCTTCCTGAATACTTCCCAAAATACTCATCGCATCCCCGATAGAGTCCTCATCCAGAGATCCAAAGCCTTCATCAATAAATAACGCTTCGATCTTAATGCCGCTCTTTTGCGCAATCGTAGACATACCAATCGAAAGCGCCAAGGATGCAAGAAACTTTTCTCCACCGGATAAAGTGCTTACAAATCTTCCCTCGCTATCTTCACTATGGCTGTCATATACTTTTAAATCTAATCCCCTCTTATTAGAACCCTGCGCCTTATCGTCCGAACGGAACAGACGGTATCTTCCACCATGTACCATTTCAAGCATTTTGTTTGCCGCTGCAATAACAGAAGAAAACATAATGCCTAATACATATCTTTGAATACCTGTACCGGAATCTCCACGTAATTTCTTTGCAAAAATAACGTCTTCCGAAGCAATTCTGTATTTTTCATCGAGTCCTTCGGATGCCTTCTTTAAGCTATCCTCTTTCTTGATAAGTCGTGCTATTTCGTTTTCTAAAGTAGCCTTTTTACTTTCAAATGCTGCCTTTTGGTTTGTAATATTCTTTAATCCGGCCTTGCATTCGTCCTCATCAGGTTCTTCCGTATCTTTTAATTGTTTCTGTAACTCCTTTAACTGCTTTTGAGCATTTTTAAGACTCGTATCATGAGTAGCAACCGCTTCCTGAAAGCTTTGTACTTCTTCCTGAGTAAGAAGGAACTCCCTTACGGTATCGGTATCCTCAAATCCATTTTCTTCCATGGATTTCAGCAATGCTTCTTCGGCTTTCTTATACTTTGTATCAGCTTTCTTCTTCTCTGCCGCCGCCGTCTTACAATTGGATTCCACGGTTGTTAATGCCTTGGATAATTCGGTTTTCTTCGCATCAGCCGCCTTTTTTGCATCTGTATAAGCACTGATTTCTTTATCCAGTCTCTTTATCGCTTTATTTAAATCATCAATCGAAGAAATACCTTTTACCATGTTCTTTTGCATGGATTTCAGTTTTGTTTCTATTTCGATGATTGCAGTATTTGCTTTTGTCTGCGCCTCTTTTGACTTATCCAGATCTTTCTTTGCATCCTCTTGAAGCCGGATGGTCTTATTCATTTTTTCATACATACGGTCGGCTTCATCTTTTTTTGCATCAACCGCTTCCTTGGACACGCTGTTATCAGCCACTTTAGCCTTCTTCGGGTGCTCGGTAGAACCACAAACAGGACACGGTTTTCCCTTTTCAAGCTTAGAAGCCAGTTCACCGGTAATGCCTACAAGATATATGCCAAGAAGTTTGGAATGCTCTGCCGTCAGTTGATCATATTGCTCTTTTAAATCAGCAATTTCCGGTCCGAATTTATCATATCTCTTTTGTGCACCTTGAACCTGCTTGTTTATTCTCTCAAGTTCATCTTTTGCGACGCCCAATTCATCTGAAAGTGCTCCGATTCCTTCATAATCGGTGATTTTGCCTTCATATTGGATTTTTAACTTCTTCTTCTCTTCGATTTCTTTTTCTTGGCTTGTTAATCTGGTATAGTCTTCTTCCGCTATCTTAAATAATGTCTCCTGCTTTTCTTTGGCTTTTATCGCCTCTTTTTCTTCATTTTCACGATTCTCAACATCTTCATAACTGCCATCAAAAGCTTCGATATATTTCCTTACCTTGTCAGCCTTCGTTCCCCATAAAAGGGTTTCTTCCCAGGAATCTCTTTCTTCTTTCTCTTCATTTAATTCTTCAATGGTCTCTTCTACGATATGCAGGTCTTTAAAACTGTTTACAAGCATTAACTGTTTCTGTAATACATCCGTCTGCTTATCATAATTTGCTTTTTTATACTCTATCTCAGCCTCTTTAAGTTCGTCCTGCTTATGTTTAATACAAAGTGCAAGATCCTGAATGGACTCACAGTCTTCATCCGAAAGGCTGGTTACTATCTGCCTCTTAACCCGCTCAAGTTCCTCCTTTCGACCGGACGCTTCTTCATACATCTTCTCCGCAATGAACTGCCACTTCTCCTCTCCGAAAATACTGGTAAGAATCTTTTCCTTTTCATCGGAATTGGATGTTAAAAGTTTTTCAAACTGTCCCTGCGGCAATACTATTACCTGCCGGAACTGGTCATATTCCAGTCCGATAATATCCACTGCCAGTTTGTTGAGGTCCTTATCCTTAGCATTTTCTAAAAGCGGTCTCCAAACGCCATCATCACTCTTTTTCATAACATTATAGGATGGCGACAACTTCGTTCTTTTCCGTTCCAGTCTTCTTTCAAAAAGATAATACTCTCCCTGATTTTCGAAAGTGAACTTTACAAAAGTCATTTTGTCAAAATCCGCATTGGTGCAACGCATTGCTTCGAAATCATCTCTTCCGTGACCGCTACTTTTTCCATATAAAGCAAATGTCATAGCGTCCAATATCATGGTTTTTCCGATACCGGTCTTACCGCAAATCAGGAACAAACCCTTTGAGGAAATGGCTTCAAAGTCAACTATTTCATGCCCTTTATAGGGACCAAAAGCCTGAAATTCAATCTTTAACGGTTTCATTGCTCTGTCACCTCCTGTTCGTATTTCTCAGAAGCATCTTTAAAAAGTGACAGCATGTGGGCACTTGGATTATTACCCATAATATCCTGACAATACCGCTTGAATACTTCCACCGGATCCGTTACCACCTTCTCCAGTTCATCTATGGTCATAGTAATCTTTGCATCTTCCTTTTCCATACTCTTTCCGGAGATTTCAAGCAGATTTGAAAACTTCTCCCGAAATAAAGCAATCGTATCAAGCGATACAAAAGCATCCGAGATTTCAAGGCGAACAAAAGCATCCAGAATATCGCGCGGGTATTCCGTCTCCATCAATTCCTTGTAAGTCCCCTTTAATGTAACTCTTTTTCTTAACTGCGGAATCGGTACAAGTTTCTGTTTTATGGAGTCCGTATCTATTATAACGACACTTTTTTCCTGCCTCTCTTCTTTTCCAAAAGAATAAGCCATCGGCGTTCCACTATAACGGATATGGTCATTAATCTTCTGTGGGCCGTGCAAGTGGCCGAGAGCAACGTAATCAAAACCATCAAAAACAGAAGTACCTACCATCGTAGCAGTTCCTACTTCAGCAGCCCTATCACTTGTTGAAGTTTCCGCATTCACAATAAATGCATGCGAAACTAAAATATTCTTTTTTCCGGGTTTGAATTCTTTTCGATAATGATCCAGAACAACGCGATAAGCATCCTCCATAGACTGGATATTTTCCGCATCATCCGGGTAGATGGATTTTACCTTGTCCGTAGAAATCCACGGTAACAAATAAATATCCGTGTCAGAAAGCGATACAACAAAAGGTTCTTCCTTCAAAGCACCCGCAATGTATAAACCGCTCTTTTTTAATAATTCGTTACACTGTGAAATACGATCCGCCCCGTCATGATTTCCGGCTATCATATATACTGGAATATCCAGTTCGGCGCAGATATATGTAATAACATCATTATAAGTCTGTAAGGCATCATGTGTAGCAATACTTTTATCAAACACATCTCCTGCAAGAAGGATGCCGTCAACCTTCTCATTTATAGCTATTTCACAGATTTTTTGGATAGCATATTCCTGATCGGCCTTGTATGATATTCCCCCACGAAATGTCATACCCAGATGCCAATCTGATGTATGAAGTAGTTTCATTTGTAACCCCCAACCGTTTACCTAATCCGATCACTCATAGTCACTGTAAATTGTTTTTCTAACAAAACCATGAATTCGGAACTCTTTCACTTAAGTCTTTTTCAAGTTTTTTATCGAAAAAACTAAACAATCTTTTCTTTGCTCTCGAATTTAGCAGAAAGCTTGCCATAAAAGAGAGTCGGATTATTTATGAAGTATGTCAATTGATATGTTTTCCCTGCACAAAATTCTCAAATTCTTTTCCAAAGTCCATAGTATGTTTCTGTCATTCTCTAATATCAGACATCGCATTAAGGGAAGTAGCCAATTCTCTTTTAGGATTTTTTATTCTCTTTGTATACTTCAGCACTTCCGATAGAACCTCCGCACACTCGTTATCATCCATAGCTGTTATTATATCTAATCTCAATTTTGCTCTGGACGTACCCACATAAAATCTCTCTATGCTCTTTTCTTTAAATGTATCTCTATTAACGTCAATTAGAATAACGGCATCTGCCTCTAATCCTTTAAATCTTCTACATGTAGCAAATGGAATTTTTTTATACTTTCCGTCTTTTATTTTTCCATTTAAAATACTCGTCTTTTCTGTTTCACACGTTATAATCTCGATTTCCTGCAATCCTACCTTTTTTAAACTATCAATAGTTTCATTCAAAATACTCAGTTGTGATTCTATATCTTTTCCAAAATGAACCGTTGCAGGAGTCCCCTTTATTGCGCCCTCAATTAAACGAGGACTTCTTTCGATAATGGGTTTTAACGATGTAATCGCTATATTCTCAGTATTCCTACAGTTTTTATATAATGTCAGTTTACAATCAGCATCGGCTATGTATTGTGGTAGTCTTTCCGACTGGACAATTTGCAATTTGTCATAAAATACATAAAATGTACCATTGTTATCGTTATCTACTACAGCATCATGGATTACCTGAAGTATATCCGCTTCTTCTATTTTCTCTTTTCCAAAATCTTGTCCCTCATCTACAATTACGTGGTCATACGGAAAAACACCTGTCAAATACATATCTTCTAATCTTTCACGAGCTTTAAGATAATCCGGCTCTTTTGTGTCACATATCTTACAGATAAAAGAATCAAGAGTCATATACTCTATTCCATTATATGCATAGTCTTTTGCCAAATGTTCCTTAAGCATAACGTTATAGCAAAGAAATAATACTTTTCCTCCTTTTGACGCCTCATATGTAGCTTTTTCAACGGCAATCATTGTTTTTCCGGTACCCGCTGCACCATTAATTACTGCTGTACGTTGATCACGAATATACTTTAGTATATTGGCCTGTTCTTTAATCAATCTATGAAACGTAATCTTCTTTAAATCAACATCAAAATTTCTAGAAGGGAATATTTGGAATTCCGGACATATTATTTCTCTCAGAAGTCTCTTAGCATCTTCTTCACTTAAATCAGTTTTAATATCCTTTTCTAACTCAATGTTGAAAATACCAACTATTGTTTCTTCTGGATTAACCAAATCTTCCATTGTCATTGTCAAATTTCGATCGAATTCCGCTGGAAAACTATTAGTATATAATTTACTTTTGGGAATAGACGGAAACCAGACCGCATGCATCAATTTACATCTGTTCTTAATATAGCTTATTGAGCTGCTTTTTATCGTCTCCAAAAAATCCCATTTATTTTCTGAAGCCTGATTATAGGGACCATTATGCTTCATATCATCTCCATTGGCATATTTCCATTTTCCATCCCTATAAAAGACTTGTCCCGCTTTGGCCTCTATACATAGCACTCCATAAAATCGATTAAAAACCACGAAATCCGTTTCGCCTTCGTAAAGCACATTATCTTTTACATACGTATTTTTAAACGAATGAACAACATAAAAATCATCGCTCATTTTACTTAAAGCTTCAAACATCTTATCTTCCAGACTGTTCTCTTTAAATCCTTCTCGCGGTTTATCAGGTATCATTATTGCCATTTACTTATTCCTCCTTTAGGTCTTCCAGAAGCATTCTCCATTGAAAATCTGTGCTGTTAATGAAATAACACTTCCAATCCTTTCCTTTTGCAAGCTCATATTCTTCTCGATTATCATTTGAAAAAACCATAACCTTCGACTTCTTCCATATTAAATCCACGCCATAATCTTCCATTGAATCTAATGTAGTAAAAGTACCATCATAACCAGGTCTTTCTAAGCTATCAAATTCAGAAATATTTTCCAAAAGCTCCTCTATTTTTTCCTTTTCACTGTTTTCTGCAAACTGAACCAAATTTTCCCATACAGATTTATGAGTTGATCCGACAACACCAAAATCCTTAATAATAATAGTATTATTCACTATCTCAACATTATTCTTTTCATTGTTTTTTACAGTTTCTGTCTCATCACCAACATGCATTATAGGCTCAGATATCCAGTTATTTATAAAATGTGAATAGAATCCTATACTTGAATTTTCATAAGTTCCCACTACAACCCCTCTGTCAAGAAAAACATTAAATTCCTCACAACTCGTTTCAGGTACTAAAGCACATGAATAACATGCTGCAAGGTTCAGAGAATCTCGCCCCTGTCCTTGACTCAAACCACAAACAGGATCATTAGAACATGTTAAAGCATTATCAATAGCCTTTTTAAACAGTTTCGGGAAAACATCCGGTCTCCCCTGTCTGACAAGCCCTCCCATTGTTCCCTCAGAATCACCGCTTGCCGTATATAAAAGTATCCCCGACATTGTTCGTCCCTCTGATGGTTCGCTACAATATATTCTCTCCTTAATTGAGGCGATATTATAACCGCATTCAAAACTAAGTTGTTTCATCAGAATATGTGAAATTGTATGCAATAATAAAAACTTAGAAGTAATAACACGAGGTTTTCGTACCCCATAGAAGGATTTTGCATAGTTCTCGTTTAATATCTGTACTCTTCTATTCAACTCCGAATTACGCGATCTCCACGAATTTATAGCATCTTCTTCAAACTCGATAAAAATACCTTCACCCCTTACTTCATATCCCGGATACCAGTTAGTTTCCTTTTGTTTTATATCTACCAACTTAACCTTCTGGTGCCCGTTTTCTACTCCTTTCTCAATCGGTTCCAATCGGGAGTATCCTATCAACGCTTGTACTTCTCTTATCTTATGTATTAAACTTATATTTTTTACGAACGGCAAGTTATAATCTTTTATTTCAGTTGCTTCCCGTACGAAATCACCGTCTATTTCATCCGAGACAACCTCCCCATTTAGTGCAACATATTCCTCCGCTTTGTATTTAACACTTTTTGTAGAAATATCGATATTACGGTTCTGATTCCAGTTTTTGTTTCTTTCAAGTACCGGTTGCACTATTTTTCTACTCTTTCCAATTTCATTTGCTATTATCGGAGAGTATTCTTCAATTTTAGAATTTACAACAGCATCAACCTGTTCATGCGAAATCTCTAATTTTAACTGTCTAAAAGTATTAAGCGAATCTCTAATCGCCTTTCTATAATCTGAATATCCTTGACTATTCTCAATCAGCTTTGTCAATCTACTCGAATAAGGCGGGATAACCAAAGAGCTTTCGGAAATCGGAAAATAGACGGAAGAACTGCCTCGTTGAAGTACATGCGGATAAACCCCACAAGCCTCTTTGCAATTCTTCCACGGATGTCTTCCAGAGCATCTAAAATTATACTCTCCACCAGTTCTATTATCCAATTCCTCTAATGCATTCTGGTCAAACGCACCCTTCAAAGTCGTTCTGGCATGACAGTTTTCACAGGTAATTGTTAAACCTTCAAGACCTTCCGTTGAAGAAGCCGTGGTTTTAAATTTAAGCTTCGGATGTGAGCATATCTTTTTTGCCCCACCAAAATTTTTGGCATGAACCCATTTTACCCAAGGAAAATCATCAATATGTCCTTGACCACAAGCTACTATAATACGTGCCACTATAAGTTCTTGAAAACATGTGGTGCAATAAATCTTTTTTACCATATTAGGATCTTTATCATATCTCTTCCTCATACGAGGAGACTGCGAATAATCATGTAACCATTCACTAATAGGTTTAAATGTACGGCATTTCGGACATAGATACCATTCTGGAAACCTCGTATAACTAATTCCATTCTGATAACGCGGATCATCTATGCTTCCCGGCATACCAATATAGTCAACATGCAAAATATCATTTTCGAGTCTTTCATCATGAATTTTCACCACGCTGGACTCCCAGGTTTCGGGTGCTGCTGTCATAAGTGTTTGTTCTGGAAAGTCCACCATGGCACCAACGCCGTATTGAAGAACAGCCTGCGATGCCCTCACCGAGTGCGTGAATTTGTCAAGCTTAACTCTTTCTTTAATATCCATTTCATTGATCCTCCCATATAATAATGCTACTTCCTACAGAAATATCGACATTTCGCATAGATGTCATGGTATCAAAAGCAGAATCATATGGACTCGTATTATAAGGTTTCATCAATCGTCTTTGTCCTTCTTCAGGATATGAAACCAAAAACTTCTCTCCAAAATAGAATTCATCCTTATAACCTTCTTCCAGTTGTTCCCATTCTTCTAAAAATTGGTTAATTTCTTTTTCTATTTCTTCACCTTCCGATTCCATATCGGGATTAACCATCAAAGTAACACTGTTACATCTGGAAATAATAAAATTGACTATTTTATCAATTTCACTTTTATACTTTTCCCGCGAAAACTGACCGGCTGCTTTTTCTGGACTCAGATCAGAATTATATTGTCTCAACATAGCAATCACTATTGCATGTAACGCTCGTTCTCTTACTGGTTTGGAAAAAGGAGTTACTCCTGTCGGTTCAACATAACGATAAAATGATTCATGATAACCGCGAAATTGTTCATAATGTGAGCGATCACGGCTTTTAGAGCCATCGTATAGTGCAAATGCTACTCCAGGATACTCACGTCCGATTCTACTGGATGCCTGAATATACTCGCTGGTCAACTTCGGTTGTCCAACCAAAATCATGACATTAAGCCTGGATACGTCTATACCAACAGAAATCATATTAGTTGCAAGCAAGACATTTGATGGGTACCTCTTGCTTTCGAGATTTTCCTTGCTATAACAGGTTTTCTCTAGTTTATCCAATGTTTCGTTCAACTGTGTAGTTGAAACTCTGCTTGTCAACTCATCCGCAGACGAAATTATTCTGGCGTCACGTGCATCTCCGGTTCGATATGCTATTCTTTTAATAAAATCCTTAACGTCATCATCTACCAACGTTGAGCATTTTCCAAGATCTTTCAAACTGTTAAAATATACTGTTAATGTCCAGAACTTATCTTTCACCTCATAAGGAAGATCCATAGCATTTATTTCCTGAAGCATTGCTGAAATGGAACGAACTTCCATCATAGCCTTGGTTTTTCCTGATGGCATAAGACCAATATATGTTCTTCCATATATACCTTCCTCATGATTTATCGTTGCTTCTCGAGCAAAAAAAGAATCTTCTGCATCTATTCCTGGATGAGGAAATTGCATTACCTGTCGATCATAAAGCGAAGCACATTGTTCAGCAGCTCTTCTAATTGTTGCTGTAGATGCGATTATCTTGGTCTTCACACCATTTTTTTCGCATATTGAATCTATAGCTGCTTCGTACAATCCTACCATTGTTCCAAGTGGTCCTGATATTAAATGCAATTCATCCTGAATTATTAATTCTGGTGCACGGTTGGAAGCATTAACCGAAAAAAACGAACCAATCTCAGGTTTCCATGGAAGCATTGCAAATTTATCAACTGTACCAAATAAAAGTGTAGGTGGTTTAATGTACAGTTCTTCATCTACAACCTGAATCGGCAAACTTGGCTCTCTGTTAAAAAAGCAACTTTCCTGAGGACAAAAAATCTCAAAATGCGAATTATTCCGCATTCGATATCCAAATGTGCCCTTTATTTTTTTATCAACACGATCTTTTACTAGTTTGGTTCCACACCATGGGCATTTCAACACTTGAAATTTATTATGTTTATCTTTTGCGCTTTCAAGTTCATCCGAAGATGCATCCAATAATTTTTTTAATTCTTTTTCAGCTGATTTGTTTCCTCCCTTATTTTTGTTCGGTGTATGTTCCCCTCCTATCCATAAACCGATTGTTATTCTTTCATCTCCCAATGCATATTTACCATATTGCGGTTTTCTTGATGTGGCATCTACTCGGATATACTCGCAAGCACATATTAACGTAGAAGCCCTTGTAAACTGCTGTGCCGCAAGTAGTCTAAGTGTATACCTCATTATTACCGCTGTTCCATTTGATTCACGCATATGCGCCAATCTACGATAAAAAATAGTAAATGCAGTCAATCCTAAATATGCTTCTGTTTTACCACCACCCGTAGGAAACCAAATCAAATCCACCAATTCTCTGTCTTCACATCTATCAAATACTATGGATGGAATACTCATAAGTAAAAACGCTATCTGAAACGGTCTCCATGAATAACGATCTTCAAAAACCTTATCTATATCTCTATAGTCTATTTCATCCAAAATAGTTGATAATTCTTCATCCCCAGGATATCTGTTGACATTTGATGTTTTTGTTTGCAATTTTAAATGAGCCCTTTGCATAAACATAGCTCTGTTTGCTAAAACAAATGCTGTCCATGCATTCTCATTTTCAGATAATAATTCAATTCCTTTCTTCATTCGTAATGCGGATTTTCTACATCCCTGAATGTTCTTTTCAGCTATCGTCTCATACTTCAAATCCAATTCTTTACTTATGTTTTCTATTTTTTTAATCCATGACTCATATGCTGAAACAATAGATTCAAGCCTGTTGATTTTTTCTTCTTTCGCAACATCCATTAAATCTGAGAGATATTTCATAGATAAAGCTTCCGGAACCACATCGGCATCTTCCGGCAATCGGAAGTCCATAGACGGGACTTCTACTTCAGGGAAAAAATCACTAAAAACCAAGCCTTTACCATCATTATCAATTTCCCATCCAACAGAAGTTCCTAATCCCGTGCCATATACCTTCTTATTACGATATTGGAGTTCCAATGACTTTTCTTCATCATCCAACATCGAAAAATCATTTTCTCGATTATACTCTATAAAAACAAAATCATTATTATTTGTTTTAACTATTATTTCCGGCTGATAAATGCACAAGTCTGCTTTTATTCTTTTCTCGCAATCATTCACAAGCATTAACGTAATTGAATATATATCATCTCTTATATGCTTGCGTAATGATGTGATTTTTAAATTTGTTCCATCAAGTTCCTTGTTACGATCAATATATTCATCGTTCTGATAATCAAGTTCGACAGTTGTCTCATGATTCTCCCGAACATATCCTTTGGCCAATTGATCAGATAATTTATACATCTTAGAAATAATCTTATTTTCATCACCGTCCAAAAGATCTAGTTCTTCTAATTCTTTTATTCTTTTATTCTTAATTCCCGAGTGCAATTTGAGTGTTTTTTCTTCTGTATCTACGTAAATATAATCAGATATTGGGCTAGGTAATTCCAATTTTTGTCCATCATTAAAAGAAATGGGAATACGGCAATCCCCAACAAGCGCTTTTCTATATGTTCCAAATTTAACTTCTACATTTATTTTTGAAGAATTACCCTTCGCAAAAAAAGTAATACCCATAGAAGATGGCATATTTTGTGCTGCCAACCCCACTTCCTCATCAAGGTTATCTTCACTGGCTCGAACTTCATTTCCTTCATCCAGATACCTTCTATCGACTTCCTCAGCAATCTCATCATTTTGAAGCTCTTCTTCAGTATTAGGCTCCTCATCTAACTCATTTTCACTATTATCAATTTGTATGGTATCATTGTTGTCTACATTCATTTTTTGTTCTTTTGTATATAAAATACCAACAGAATACCGTTTATTAGGTGCATCCGAAATTAATTCATGTTCTTCATCCGGAATACTAATCTCAGTGCCGGGTCCTAATAATTCCTTCTTAATAAGAGCGATATAATCGTTTCTTGTTTTTATAAGATCTGTTTTATCCACCATTTTATTCACCCCTCATATTTAATGGCCTATTAGCAAGTGCTAAAGGCATAACCTTCTCTGTAAACACAATACGCTCTATCTGCAATACTTCGGAAAGATCATCTATCTTATCGTAAACATCCGAAAAAATAGACCCCGGTAACGGTTTTTTACCATTTAATTTTTTAATTATAGCTTCACCGATTTGCCCCAAAAGATTTCTTCTGATACTTCGTATTTCCTTACATGCCAAAAAATATGACTCATATTCATTTGTTAAATTATTATTACCTGTCAATCGTCCAATCAACTCCAACGACTGAGCTTTCTTAGGTCCTACAGTGTGAGTGTCTTCATCCATCCAACGCATTATTGTAAATTGCTGAACAGGAGCTCCTAATTCAATCAACCTATTAGCAACCTCAGTTAGAGTAATTTTGTTTTCAACCATGTAATCACGCAAAGATTGTTTCCATTCTCTTGATTTTTCATAACTAATCACCGTTTTTTCAGGCAACTTTCCATCTTCTATCAGTTGCTGAAGCATCGAGTCTACAATATCTTTTGTGTTATCATTATTTTTTGTAAAAACAATTGAATCTCCCTCACATAAGTCTTGAGATTCAACTTCTTTTGTTTCTCCGGAATTGGCATCAAACACATATGCTTTATAATGCCTACTAAAGAATACCCGTCTTTCATCCTCCATTGTTGCAATTGCCACAATTTCAGTTGTCAAATTACCTTTGTTCTCCCTTCCATCCCACTTTATATTTGTATCAAATAATGAAGTGGCTTTTTCCAGGTACTCGTTCAATTCCTCATCTAGTAGTCTTTCATATTCAGGATTTTTAATTTCTTCCTCTGGTTCAAACGTCTTGAGATTATTAACTTTTATAGATGATTTTGAGTTAAATAAATAATCGTCCTGTTCTTTTTTCATTTTCTTAGCATGAAAACCATTTATTTCTACAGAGTAAAACAAGCCAATTATTATATTTGAAGAACTGCAACGGAAAGCATCAAAACGTTTTCCACTAAAATCTCCCAACACAATAATCTCATCATATGACTTACTTGAATCGAACCTTACTGCGGTAACAAACGTAACGCGCCTTATAAGAACCGGCGAAAAACACAATCTATCTCGAAGAACAGAAATATAATATGCCTTCGGAACCACAACCGCTATTTTCTTATCTTTATTCTCATATAAGTGTTGTTCGAGCCAATCCTTCTTGGGATTATCTATTATTAATGATTCATATACCTCCCTAATATATGCTACAACAGTTTCAGAATCATTTTTTATCGAACTAGGCAATAATCCGACCAGTTCATCCAGCCTCTTTATTTTTTCACTCGGTAATTCAACACCAAGATTATCTTTTTTGCAAACCCGTTCAACTTCCTCCATAGTAAATGCAGCTGTCTTTAGCAAATTTATAAAAGAGTATGCTTTCAAAACGAATTCTTCTTTTTCTTCAGATTCGTATTCATTTCTCTTTATCCGTAAGAGTGTTTCCTTTAATTGTATTTCATCATCAGTCTTCAATGGAAAACCTTCAATAAGTACAGACAAAACTTCACTATCTTTAATTCTGAACACTCTTTTATTAAGCTCAATCGTATAATTGTTCTCTTCCTGCACTTCTAATAGATTTCGCTCATTCAGAAAATCTTTAGTACACGCAAATAAGTTTAAGTCAGGATTTTCTTTTAATAATCCATAACCATATCCGTATCCGGAGTCTATAGTAGTAGATAAATAGATGTACTTTAAGCTCTTTCTCTCAAGAAGTTCTGGTAATTCAGACTGACTACGATCTATCGTATCCTGCCCCAAAACCATCAATCCAATATGCCTGTTACCTCTTCTTGATAATATTTGTTTCCTTGCAACCGAAATCTTCCCACAAAACTTTAATATAGGTTCGTTTTTAGCAGCATTTCCACTATAGCTATATTCTTCTTCTTCAGAATAATATGATGCCGTTAGTAATTGTAATAATGTCATTTTCAGTTCAGAAAACTTAAATGATATATTATTAACCAAATCATCTGCTTTTGAATGTGGCATCACAATAACACTGGATGTATCTATTACACTGGGAATATCTTCCTCAGCATAGCCAAGGACATCCTTAAAAAACAATTCTCGAACAGAATCTTTTTGTTTAATACCTCTACCATTGGTTAATCTGGATTGGCCATTATAGGGCAATATTTTTCTCCATGATGACTCTGCCAAATATGTTTTACTACTCGATCCATATTTCGTTGTTCTTTCCTGGGTTAATACCACATATTTAATTCCGGAACGTTTTTTATCAATAGTTCCACCATCTATAATTTCAGAAAATACATATCGGCCCTTTTCATATATAACTATATCCCCTGGTGTTAATGATTGGATAACCTCCTTTGAATCAGTTTCGTTATTAATCAGGTTCATTACACCCGCAATAACTACAGATATAACATCAAAACAAATGGACCCCGGTTGCAAAACCAAACCCACATTATGTCCTTCTTTATCGATTGTAGAAGAAACAAACGAAGCATACTCTTTAAGAAGATTTTCCTTAGAAATCACTTTGTTTTCATAGCATATTTCACTTTTTTCAAATACATTTCTTACTGCTTCATCAATAGTCATAAGCCATTCTCCTAAAATAGCATTCACTTATTATAAACCGAAGAATAATCATTAATATATTTGCTCAATCTTTTAAAAAGCTCATCATCTGTATCATGGTTTTTTTGAGAATTCGAAATACTTTTAAATCTTATTTGTATATTCATATCAATATAGTATTTGCCGTCCGATTTAAAAACATACGCATAATCATGACGAGATGCCGACGGTCTATCAATGGTAGTATTCTTTAATAAATATGATTCAAAAAAGTTTCTGTTATATATATGATAACAGAGCACTTCTCCGTCCCTTTTCACTATTACATAACCTCCTGTGGCAGACTCATTGCCGTCCCACTCTTTTCCCGGAGTCATTCCAAGTGCTGAAGCACAAAGAAGTTTTTTTATTTTATATGTATAAAAGTTGGGTTTCGAATACCCTAGCGGATTTTCTTTTTCCAACAATAAACAAAGTGCTTCGCAATCAATATGTTTCTCACTCATTGTCATAAAATGATAAAGAATAAAATGCCCATATATTTCAGGAAGCATACTATCAATCATCATTAAATTATTTTCAAAAGTACTGTCCAATACTTTTGAGTATTTCACATTCGAGGCGCGTTTAAATAATTCCTTAAACCGCGCTTTCATATATTCTTTTTCTACTGTTTTATCAATTGCATTGATTTCATTCATATCATCATCTGTAATACCATAGATTTGATAGCGAAATCTTGTATTAACACCTGCATTCAACAACGTTGGCGCATTTCCTATATCCGATTTAATCGAAAATCCCGCTTCTGGCGAAAATCCGGTTTTTATATCATGAATTTGCATTCTTATATCAATCTTTTCATCAGATGGCGATTTAATTCTAGTCAACTTGAATGTATCAAGAAACGAATCCAACTCAGGTATTTCAAATGCCCCTTTATCATTTCCTCCCTTGGTTATTGAAGAAAACAAGACATCCAAATTTTCTTCCAAATAATCAGCTTCAATATTCCCTATCAATTCTCCATTCTTAAAAATACGAATACTATCCCCTGGTTGATAATAAATATCTTGATTATCATTATCTGTTCTGATTAATTTCAAAATAGGAAAAAAGACATCATCTATCTTATTTACATACTCATCGGCAGCAAAGATTCTCCCGTCTTTCAACAAACGCGCAAATGCATATAATTCTGACCATTCACCCTTATTTGCTTTCTGCATTCTTCAATACCTTTCTTATCTCTTTAGCAATTGCTTCAATAACATTTACTGTAACTGAGTTCCCAAATTGCTTATAAAGATGCGTGTCTGACAAAGTCAATTTGTAAGAATCGGGAAATCCTTGCAACCTTGCCCATTCTCGAGGAGTCATCTTTCGTATATCCTCTTTATTTATTTCTCCTTTAATATGCGTTACAGGAATCATTGAGTGTTCACGATGGTCTACTATCAAGTTTCTTTCACGGCCCATGCCACCGCATACAATTGTCCCTGCAATATCATCTAAATCCCTAACTTCATAGCCAAATCCATGTCCAGCCGCCTCATGTCTTGCTCTATGCCTTTTTAACGTATCTAAGTACACATCGGAAAGATAATACTTAGGAGAGACCGGCGCATCGTCCATGATATCTCGAATACACACTTTCTTTTGAGTACCTTTGGGAAACTTAAAATCCTTAGGCGCAATATCATTTCTGAAACATACCAAATAGATTCTTTCTCTGTTTTGCGGAACACCAAAATCTTTTGAATTAAGAATTTGAGAAAAAACAGTATAGCCTATTTGTTCAAAGGCTTCTTTTATCACCTTAAATGTGCGCCCCTTATCATGAATTGTCAGACCTTTCACATTCTCACAAAAAATAACTTTGGGCTTATGATAATCACATATACGCACTACATCAAGAAACAACGTTCCACGACATCTTCCATGATAGTCATCTTCAAATCCACCATGTTTCCCCGCCATGGAAAAAGCTTGGCATGGAAAACCAGCAAGGCATATATCAAATTCGGGAATATCTTCTTCCTTTACTTTTGTGATATCCCCTGCTATTTCTTCCGGCTCTTTAAAATTAGCCTTGTAGGTTTGCTGTGCGGGTATATCCCATTCAGAAACAAAAACAGTCTTTATATCCTTCTTAAAGGCTCTATCAAATCCCATTCTAATTCCACCAATGCCCGCAAATAAATCAATTGATTTGTACATCATTTTTCCCTCACTTTTTCCTCTATCTTCTCTGCACATTCATAGCAATTCTTTTTTATTTCTCTTCCCCAGAAACGGATAACAGTCCATCCCATTTCCTCAAGTCTGGCGGTAACCTCTTTGTCCCTCTCTATATTCCTTTCGATCTTAGGAATCCAGAATTCCTGATGCGACTTAAAATCGTGCTTTCTGTTCTCCCAGTCGTAACCATGCCAAAACTCACTGTCACAAAAAACTGCAACTTTCTTTCCCTTAAAAACTATATCTGGTTTTCCAAATACATCCTTACAATTTTTTTGGTACCGTAATCCTCTTGACCATAGCTCTTTTCTAAGTTTCAGCTCAATATCAGAATCCTTATTTTTAACTCTACTCATATTTAAACTGATTTGTTCTTTGGTTTTTGCGCTCATTTCATTTTCCCATATTTTTAATAATCGGTTTATCGAAATCTTTCATAATATATATCTTTCATTAATCTATTTTGAAAAGAAACCTTTTTTAAACTTGACTCCAAAAAACTTCTCCGCCTCTTTCAAATCCATTGTCAAAGTCTTTCCTACTCTTTTTGCGTTTAGCTGTGGTGGTAGTTCATCTGCAATATATTTCAGTTCATATACGCTGGCATTCTCTGGATATGTATAAGCTAAAATATTATCTTTTCGTTTTACATTAAAACTTCCTTTTTCGTTTTTCCATGCATTCAAGATTTTCTGAATAGCATTATGACCAACTACTTTATCTCCATAATAATCTGAGAATGTAAGCGTTTTAATGTATTCGGGAATTGTATCAAAACAATCTTTGTATATTTCCAAAATTGTCTCGGAAGAAGCCTTGAATATATCTGGAAATTGTTCCTCTGTTCCATCTTTCATTCTGTCCATCATTTCATTTACCTTAGGAAGCATTCTGGAAACATATTCTGAGAAGAAATACACATTTGCTTTCTTGTACCCTTCCTTAATTTTCTTGGAACAAGCAATTCCTTCTTCTTTTCCGATACGTACTTCTATCCTTATTCCAACTACCCTTTTTGAAAGAGCAGGTTCCAACGCTGGAAGTTTATTTGTAGTGATAATAATTGAAGGATAATTAATAAAGTGTTCCGGTATTCCCCATTCATCATCCTTAATTATTTTTTCAGAATGGTTAGTCCACTGTGTCTTGTCTAAATCGTCAAAATTAAGTGGAACGCCTTCTATTCCGCGACGCAAATCTTCAATTCCGGTATAGGTAAATTCAGCATTTGTGTTATGCGGTATTTTCTTTCCAGTCATAAGTTTTATCAATAAGTCAACATAGGTAGACTTACCTCCATTAGAATCACCATATATAATCCCAACATTTGGCATTGTAGTTACTTCATAGTCATGGTGATTTGCCACATATCTTAGATTTGGAATAAAGATAGTCGCAAAAAACCAGACCATAAATCGATAATAATCTTTCTGCGCCTCTTCAATAACTCCATGAAAATTACTGAGACTATCAATAAATCCATTAATACACTCCAAATCACTTATTATATCCTCTTTTGATGGATTCATATTGAACGCTTTACCATTAAATGACAAACTTGATGTCTCATAGTTCAAAAGTAATTTGGGAAGTTTTCTTTCTCTGGCTTTCTTTTGTTCATGAACCGATTTTGCTTTCGTGCGAACAATCTGCAATTGTTCTTGAGTATATAAAATTTTACCATCTTCTTTTTTAGCTTTTGGAATCATCGATTTCAGTTCCGCTTCCATTCCTTTGACGCTGGAAACAATCTCGTATTCTTCCACCTCATCATCAGAAGCCGGTTCTAAAAAAATAACATCCTTTGATTCCTTAAGAACAGGGATATCCGATGGATTTTCACGAAGGTATTCTTCATTTTCCATAGTAGAAACTAAAGCCTTATGGCTTATGGTATCTGAACACCTCTCTTTAAATTCTTCGTACAAACCTTTGTAATAGTCATATGCATCCACATCATCAAAATAAACAATATTTTCACGTTGGAAGCCCTCAAATGCCGTCTTTGACATATTAGCGCTTCCGGTTACTACTCTGGTTCTTCCGTCTTTGCTTTTAAGACAATAAATCTTTTCATGTGAAGTGGTACTTCTTGAAACAAACAGCCGTAAAGACTCCTCTTCAATTCTTTTGCTAAGTTCCACCGCATACTTAGACTTTGACAATTGTTCCACGAGCGCAGTCTCCACTGCCATTACTGTTGCCAACCCTTTTCCGACAATATCTTCACGTCCAAATATAACTTCTGCGTAATCGTATTTCTTAAGTAAATTACAAACAAAACCAAGGCCTGATGAGAATGTAATTGCATAGATTTCATCATAACCTTCAAATAATTCCAGCCAGGTTTTCTTCTCTTTTTCAATGAACTTTGCTTTAACCACAGGAAGATAACTGCTGTCTATACGCTCTTTTTCTTTTTCATTTAAATCAAAAATACTGATTTGATCCATCCTTGGTAATCCTTCATTTCTATTATTTGTCAGGCACCACTTCCATAATATCCCCAATATCGCACTTCAGTTCTTCACAAATCTTTGTAAGAACAGGTAAAGCAACCGGCTGATTCTTAACCATTTTTGCCATTGTGCTACTGCTCATCCCAGTAGCATTACGTAAATTGGTCTTGTTCATGCCCTTATCAATTAATAGTTTCCAAAGTTTGTTATAAGAAATACTCATCTGCATAGTCTCCTATCATATGGAAGCCGTCATTTTATAACGATCCCGGGTCATATAACTACACAGATATTATATCAATCCCACTTCGAATATAAAAACGTTTTATGCGAGTTCTCGAAAAATTAACAATGGGTTAAAAGAATATTTACATTTATCTGTATTCTTGGTATTGACAATAAGTTTTGAGCACGATTAATGTAAGTATCTCTCGTTTATGCTTTACCATTCTTAAAAACTTATAAGTTATGCATATAAAAATAATATTATTAATATTATTTATTACTATTCAGACACTGCGACCTTACCATCTGGAAGTAACATCGGTGTAATAGCAATCGTTGAGGGGCCACCGGCCAAAGAATATAAAATAATATAGTTAACCCCAGTGATTTGATCCACCATCATGGCTGCACTTACAAGTGCTGGGGGCATTCTCCGTCATTTCTTTTCTAAAGCTAAATCTTGCATCGTCATTTTTAAAAGCCATATCCAATCTCCTTCCTACTTTTTGTACCTATTTAGGTTATAGCCTTCTCTTCGGGCCATTCTTAATAGTTCCTCATTGCTTGCATCCTCAGTTTCCATCATATTTACAAAACCAAGGCCGCCAAGGAACGTGGCTCCCATGGCTCCGTAATCATTTGCAAGGTCACTGCGAAGTCTTTTATAGTCATACTCTTGGTTATCATCATCTGAAAAGAATCCCATAAGCACTCCCTTCCGGCTATTCCATATATGTTTCTGTAAGCCTTTTTATCATGACATTCACTCTGTCTGTAACGTCTTTCGGACCCGTAATCTTTACTCCTGACCCCAAAGCGAAAATCCATGCGAGGAAATGATCGCTTACCAATACTTCTACTTCCGTCTCTGACCAGCCCTTTTTATACTCTTTAACCTGTATATTGGTTCCAAACCGATCAAACAATACGCCTATCAGTTCATCCTTGCAGGCAATTGTCACTTTCATCTGATCACCGCCGAACATTCCAAAATTCATTTTCACATAGTCTGCTACATTAAATTCTTTAAATTCCTTACGGCCGATACGCTTTCTGCCGGTCAGGACTATGTTTTTCATTTTATCTACGCGGTAATGATGAATTCTCTCTTTCTGTTCGTCATATGCTATCAGATAATAATTTTCATCCGCCCAGGTCAACGCCCAGGGGCTTACTTCATAACGCTCTTCTCGCCTTTTTTCCAATTTTTTCTTCGGCGACCACTGCATATATTCGAAGGTAATCTGCTGATTTGTATTGATAGCACGGTATATCTCGTCCACGTTATAGTAAATGGTCTCATTCATGGCTTTTACTCGGCCCTGAACAACTACCTGACGATTTAACTGTTCAGCTTCATATTCACTTGCCAGACTCCCTACTTTTTCAATTAATTCCTTTGATTTTTTTGCTGTAATAAATTTAGAAGACTGGATGGAATCTACCAGAAGTTTCAATTCAGCTAAGTCAAACTTCTTGCTGCCAACATAATAATCATAATTCTTCCCGTTTTTTTGTCCGATTACATCAATTCCGATTTCCTTTAAGGCTTCTATATCACTGTAAATAGTCTTACGGTCTGCTGAAACACCATATTCTTCCAGATATTCCAGTATTTCCGGCATGGTCAGATGATGATCCTCATCTGTTTTTGACAACATAATTTGGGATAAATAATAGAGTTTGAGTTTCTGATTCTTTTCCTTCGGCATAATCATATCCTCCATCATAAAATGGGCATGTACAGAACGTACTTTCTTTTGAATGAAAACATACCCTATTATACCACTTTAGAAAAGAAAAGGGAAATAAAACGGACTTGACCAGTCTCGTTTCTTATTATTCTTCAAAATCCTCCCTGCATCTGTCAAAATACGGACATCCTGGGCAAAAACAACGGCATTTCTTATCGTTTTTTATACATTTTCTAATCCAGTACCAAAACTTCCTCATGGAATTCCCCTTTTACGTTTTTTAATCTTCTTTTTCCTTTATAGGTGCCTCCGAAATAGATGCCAAAACTGCATCAGGCAGAACAAAAACCACTTCCCCGACTGCTGTATCACCAATCTTGTCATACAGTCTGCCGGCAGAAAAGCTCTCTCCCCTGACAGTCCGGATGGAGTTTGCAACCCAACCAACCTGTCCAAGGCCTTCAATTAAAACCTTAATAGCCTCCCTGTCATACTCATTTTCGGGATCTTTCTCCAGTCTTACCTGCATACCTTTTTCAAAAATATCTATGCCGTATCTGAACTGGGTACCTGTTATTGTAAAAAACATCTTTTCCATAATTCATCTTCCTTTCTTACATTTCTCTGTATTCACCATAATTGTCATAATCTTTCTGCCAGCCATCTGCCTTTTGTGGTGTCGGAAGCACCCCAAATGCACCAAGTACACTCATTACCAGCCCTCCAAGTCCAAGAATCGATACCAGAAGATCGTCTAGCCATCCGATTCCAACTAATAGATCCGGAATAAAATCAGCCGGTAAAATGAAATAAAGTGCTGCTACAATAATACAAAGTGCTGCAATCCACCAAAGTTTTTTCTTTTCCATAGGCTCCTCCTTTAAAGAATAACTTCACCCAGCAGGTACATACGCTTTACACAACCGCTCTATCTTTCAACGTTTCAAAGAATTCCGGCGTAAGGGGTACATCTTTTTCTCCGTTTATTGCTCTTAATCCTTCCATTGCATTGTCGTAGAATAAATTGCCTTCTTTAGCTCCTTCTTCCTCAAGATCCTGCATAACAGCAAGGAGAAGTAATTTTGCTTTTTTAAGATCCTGTTTTACATACAGGCCAAACTCAAACATGAAACCCAGGTAAAGTTTTGCCCTAGTATCTTCCTTACCGGCTTTCAGAAAACACTGGAAAGCTTTCTTATAATCCCGAATTTCTTTCTCCATATAGGCACACCCCACATGGCTGTATCCATTCGGCTGTTTTTCAGCAAACTTTAAGTACCATTTCACCGCAAGCGGCATGTCCCGGAACAAACCATATTGTTTTCCTTCTTTTACATCAAACTGATGGTATGTACCCATCATTAGATAATCTCCTGAGCGGATATTCCGCTCCCCCATCTCATAGGCAATTTCAAAGTAATGACAGGCTTTGGGGGTATCCCCTTCGAAATAGTCTCCATCCATATACATCCGGCCAACTGCACAAATGGATTCTGCAGAATAGTTACCGCTAAAAGTTTCCCGGTAACATCGCTTTGCCAGTTCTGTCTGGCCGTCCTGTTCATACAGTCCTCCCAGTACATAAATATCCTGCCTCAAAGAAGCTTTTGTTTCTTCCGCCAATCTGGATTCAACTTCAACCCGCTCAATTATCAGCGGAAGGTTTTCAAACATATCGGCACGACGTCTTCTGTGATTCATTTCTACATTCCCCTTTCCTGATATAATTTCATGTTTTTGCCTTCTTTTATCTGTTTATCCGGTTTCATTATATGTGCGCACTTGTCCTATATATAGGAACCAATCAGATAGTCAGATGCATCAACTTTTTATAAAGTGTTCTTCCGTCCCCATCCATTCGCAGAACATGTCTTCTACTTCATCATCCAAGACATTGAAGTTATCTTTTTCCATTAATTCTATCTCGTAACTGATTTGTGCAAGCCAATCTTCATCAAATTCATATTTTCTTTCTTCCGAAAAGAAGTATGTAAAGAAGTATGTATAGGTATCATATGCCTCTTGAAACATATAATATGCTGCATAGGGATTCGGATCCGTCCCGATTCCGTCTCTTAGACAGATGGCTAAGTTGTAAACCGGCAGGGAACCGTACTTTGTATCTTCCGATTCTGAATAACAATAACTGTCCTTATAGAGATTTTGATAGATTGGATATGCTGCCTCGCAGGGATATTCTTTAATTAAACCGTCAAATATCTGGTTGGCAATTTTAATTCGAGCATCTGTTACTTCTTCATAATCTTCAGATAACAGATTTGCATAAGGGCCGTTTGCATCATAATCGTCCATAAGTTTTTGTGCCTGGGCGTGGCATCTGTCGTTGTTCTTAAATAGTATTCCGCTGATATATGCTCTCTTTGCTTTTTCTAAGTCCCTTTCACATCCGATTCCGTACTGATAACAATCCCCTAGGCGGTCAAATGCATTGATGTATCCTTGGTTTACAAGGGCATTTAAATAATAAAACTCTTCTTCTACCACCTTTCCCTGAGACTGTAATTGTTTCTCAATGTATAATAAAGCTTCCGTATTTCCTTCCTTGGCACATTTTTGATAGCATTCCCTGATATCCTTCTGATAAGAATAGAAACTAAGCATTTTTAACCTATTTGCACAATCTAAGGCTTTTTGGTACTCTTCTTTGACGATATGGTCTTTCATTTCAACGGATAATTCGTATGCCTCAATTTCTTCTTCCGTTACCTCGATTTCCTCCTCATCATCGTAATCTTCTTCATCTTCCTCTAAAAATATTTCCTCATAAGTGTATTCTTTTGCATCAGGTTTGGGTTTATCAAAATCATCCTCAATCTTCCACGAATTTGGATTCCAACCGACAAACATGGTCCATTCCATACTTGTAAAAGACTTTGTAATGGTTATTTGAAGGTCCTCTTCAAAGGTATTTGTATCATAATTGCCATAATAGCTGTCCCGATACAAAAGAAATGCAGTATCCCAGCTCCCTTCCCAGAGATTTGACCTATCAATGTCCCTTCTGTGGGGATGGTGATCATCTCTTAATTCAATCTTGCGTGTCAGCTGTGTAGTAACAATAATTGGAATGTTATATTCTCTCGCAAGATCTTTTATTTCTATCAACCTTTCTTTAGCCGTCTTTTCCTTCTCATAAATATCTCTTTGCAGGCTCTGCAGGGAATCGATAATCAGTACATCCGGCATAGTTTTCTTTTCCCTTTTCAGTCCATATTTCAACGCATATATAGATTTTGCATCCCGGACATCGATTGGGATTTCAGAATATTTTTTTGTTGCTTCGATAAATCGTTTCCACTCATCTTCGCTCAAATCCCAATTTCTTAAAGAGAGCAGAGAAATGTTTCCTATTATCGCAAAAGTATAAATCTCTATTTCGGCTCTGGATGCTTCCGCCGTATAATATGCAACATTCTTTCCCGTAGAAGAAATATTATATGCAATGTTCATGGCAAGCTTTGTTTTTCCCATACAGGGTCTGCCTCCAATTAAGGTGACTTCTCCGGGTTTTATGGAATCGACCATAAGATCAAGAGCCTTATAACCGGTAGCAATCCCCTCTTTTCCGCCTCGCGGCCAACCTTGACATTTTTCTTCCGCTTTTTTTCTTGCCTCTATTTCTATTAATTTCTTTTCTTTATCTCTCGGCATAATTAATTCTCCTATTAAACCCTTTACATTTACCTTTTTTGAATTATAAACCTGTCCATATATAAAACATGTCCAATTTATTTCCCTTGAAAGTTGAGGGCAATAAATTGGACTTATCTATCAAACAGGTGTTTGTTTAATATGTTTTACATTTTGATCATCATCTTTGATCTCATAAAGATCTTCCGGCTCACATTCCAGGACTTTTGCGATTTTTTCTAATACTTTTGGAGATACCGGCATGTTTTTTGACAACTTGGTAACCGTGGATCCGCTCATATGTGCCAACCCTATCAGATACGATTTCTTTAATCTCTTATCTATCAGTTTATGCCAGAGTTTCCTGTAGGAGACATTTTTAAATTTCAGTCTCCATTCTCTTCAAAAGTTAGCAGCATCCTCTGGAATACCTTCCTCTACATTTCTCGAAGAACGTTTCGGGCTATATAACTTTTGAAATGAAATCTTATACTTTCCGCGTTTATTGTACGCATTTACCATGGCTTCTGCATATCCCAGTGAACCGGCTCTTCTTTCTTTTGCGGTACGGGATAACTCCTTAATGGACATTTCCCCGACTTTCTCCTTAAAAACCTCGTCCCTCAAGGCATCCCCATAGGTATAGACCATCCTTGCTACTCCGTTTAACATGTTGGAGGAAAAGGATTTCACCTCTCCCTGCCAGGTCATTACGATTAACTTGATTACACGGTCTAAAACTTCATAACCATATTTATCGTAAATCGTCTCCAGTGTACCGACAGCACAGATATAATTGTGTGCAGAATTCACGCCAATCTTTAAGTCATAAGATTCTACTAACGCCTTTATCAGAAGTTCCTTATCGTTTCCCGCCTCACAATTTGCCTTAAATATCTCAATCGGATGAAGCGGTTTTACATTCTTCATCTGGTTTGCAAAGATATCTGCTTCCTCACAGTATTCCAGATCATCATAAACCATACACCATACCGGAGTTTCCCTGCTTCCCGATGCAAGAGCTACAATTTCCGCCGTATGCTGCCCGTTAAAGACATAATTGATTCCGTTTCTGCGACTAACCTTTACCGGATTTATCTGGTTTAAGTCAAAGTTTTCTACAGCCTTTTTTACATGAACCATGGATAAATTCCTCTGGTAATCCTGGTTGGAAACAAGATTTTTAATCGGGATTAGTTCAAAATGTACTTTTGGTATAAACTCGTCAAATTCATTCATGCGTTATTCCTTTCCATAAGCGATTCCTGGACAGAGCCAATGGTATGCTGTAAAACCGTTAATTTATTCATCAGTGTTAATCCGGCTTTTAATGAAATCTTCGTAAAATTCTCTGATTTCTTTACCCGTTCGATGGAAGAAACCCAGGAATCAATTGTCATACAAAGACTGTTTACCTCGGAATCCGGATCATATTCCGGCATCTGGCGGATACGGGCGTTATTCATTTTCTTTTCCCGCTTCTGCCTTTTGGTTAACAGAGATGTTGTTTCCTTTACATGGCTCCACTTCACTTCATTACGGATATACGGAAGTGAGATATAGTCCACGTTATCCTTAATGATGATATCCGATAAGGACCTGATTTCTTCTGAACTGAATTTCGATATTTCAATTGTATTTTCTATTGATACCCTTGTAGCACCGCTTAGAATCCGGATTCCAAAATCTTCCGAAGCATCAAAAATAATGTTAAGCGCATCAGAAAAACAGTTATATTTTAAGACGGTTCCCGCTGATATACTCATCTGCCTCCCGATTTCGTCAGATACCCTCTTCTTGGACTCAGTCTTTCCAACGTCAGAATTTTTGGAAATGGAATAATGATAATATGACCCAATTAGAAATTTCCGGTATTCCGGCGTTAAATCCTGACGCTTAAGCTCATTTCTGCAAATAAACACGGCTGCTTCCATCCAGTCTTTTAATATCTGTTCTCTGATTGCAACCGGAATACCCAAAGCCTCACATAAATCCATCTTTTGTTTATCTGTTAAATGCTTTCCTCTCCAGGTATGAATAATCCTGCTTTCCGGGTTCGTTGATAAATCCTGTCTCATTTCTTCCAAATGGAGGAAATCGTATGGCTGAACAAGCCTTCGAAACATTGGCAGTTCCTGTAACGGCTCTCTTACTTCATCAATCATGGCATCTCTCCTTTAAACTCTTTCAATAATCCGGATATCAAAGATTACATGGTCTTTTCTGATTTCCCCACTTAAGCGGTAGGAAACATTCAGCGTAATGTTATCATTCAATTCCGATATTTTTTCCATCAGTTCCGTACTGTATATATCACAGTACGATCTGCCCCCGTAAGGGATATGAATAGCATCTTTATCCGACATTTTTGCTTTTGTAAGAACAATTCTTTTCGTGTCCGGATTTACCAAAATATAAATATAATCTGGAAAATCAAGTGTTTTCATCGTGTTTTTGTGAATTCTCATCCGGTTCTTCTTCATATCCAGTGTAATCTGCGGTTGTGTCATTTTTTCTTTCCTCTTCCTTGTTGATGCGAAATACAGTGTAGTCATCAAATATCTTTACAAGTGTCATATCCTGATGTTCTTTTACCGGTACACCGAAACTGTCTTTCCAGTCATTCGGATATATGGCTCTTCTTTGGGAGTTCTCCCCGTCTGTTTTACCTCTCTTGAAAGTTTCAGCACTCGATAAATCAAATACAAACAGCATCTCCTCCTTGGTCCGGATCAGTTTTCCTAAAATCTTATAGCGGTAGCCCGGGTTCCATCCCATTAAATTCATCACCTTGGCAAAAAAGATACGGCAGGATATCGTCTTTGGCTTTCGTTTACCGTCAACCCCAACTCCGGCCCAGCAAAAAGAATCCTTTGCCATCTCATCACAAGGCCTTACCGCAAGTTTCTTTTCCTTTGGATTTACCAAAAACTGCACATACTCTGTATCCGGAAGTTTTCTGATACAAGCGGAATTTACCGATACTTTTTCATTCGCTATTGTGACAGATGGTTCAAATAAGTGTGCAAAGAATTCACCTCTCACCACCTGGTAGCCTTCATAGGAAAACTCTTCCACCATTGTCTCATTTACATCTTCGTTTAAACCACTTAATACAATCTGCTCATCCATTATCTGCTCCTATCGTTTTTAAGACATTTTTTATCTGTTTTGCCGCTTCTTCATTGGTTGTAACGCCTTCTTCTGCCAGACTGTAAACAGCCTCATTATTCTCAGTAGCAGGTTTTAATTCAAATGAAGTCTCATATTCTGTTACAGCTTCAGATTTATAAAAACCCTCCCCGAAGGAATCTGCCCATTCTGCCGGATACGCAATCATCTTTCGCATCCTCTTTTTCTCATTTTTTTCGTCTAAATACTCTTCTTCCTCGTCCACATATAAAAGCACAGCATCAGACAGATCAAACATAAGGATTTGTTCTTCCCCTTTTCCGTAAACCTGACCCAAAACCTTATACTGGCATTCCTCTTCCCATCCAAGGAGACTGTAAAGTTGCGGCAGGAATGCACTTCCACTGATTATTTTCGGCAAACGCTCGCTGCCATTGTTCCGACACCACTCCACATTCAGTCTGGAAGTGCTCGCCCCGGGCCGTATCGCCAATTTTTTCTCGTAGGGGTTGATTAAGAGTTCAATTTTATATACTTTGGGCAACCGGTTAATACATGCCTTATTAAAAAGAACATGGGAAGGCGTTATGGTTACTTCCATTCTTCCATAAGATGTCATAAAATGAGCCCGTACCAGTTCGTAGCCGCTTAGATCAATGGATCCTTTCTTGACTTCATACTGTATCGGTCCCTGCTCCTTTTGTTCCTTTTCCACACAGTTACAAGCCTGGTAATAGTCATCGGTGGTAAATCCTGCCCATTTCGGATGGATTGTGACAAATCCGCTGAGTAAACCGCTTTTTACCACGTGCATCTCTGGAAAGTACCCTTTGTTTCCATACTTTGCATTTCGGATCATCTTCTGTACTGCAAAAAAGTCTACCCGACTGATAATTGCATCATGATGGTTTTCTTTCCAGTACCTTGGTTTTGCATCAATATTCCGTTTCGATTTATGATCCAGATAATTAGGTGTATAAGTCTTTCTTGCCTCTACATCACCACAATACCGTTCATTTGTTAAAATCCCCAAAACACTTCCTGATGACCATGTGGTATTTCCAAGCTTTGTCTTCCTTTCCAGATCTGTTAAAGCATCCGCTATATTCTGCGCAGTATAACCATACAGGTACGAAAAGAAAATAAACCGTACCGTAGCAGCCTCATCCTCATTAATAACAAGGTTCCCGTCCTCGTCATGGTCATATCCCAGTAAAACCGGAGTTAAGAAAAGGCCCATTTTAAAACGCATATCAACGGAAGCATTCATGGCATTGGATTTTACATGACTCTCTTCCTGTGCCATGGTGGCAATGAAAGACAAACTCATTTCCGAATCATCCTGAAGCGTATAAATATGCTCGGATTCAAAGAAAACACCGACCGGTTTCGGGAGTGCCTTCAACTCCCTGCAATAACCGATACAGTCAACAATGTTTCTTGCAAATCGGGCCACATTCTTTACGATAATCAAATCCATCTTTCCGGCTTTACAGTCCTGGATCATCCGTACAAAGTTATCGCGGTGTTTTAAGCTGGTTCCTGATATTCCTTCATCTGCATAAATATCTACCAGTGTCCAGTTTTCCCTCTCTGCCACCAGTTCCTCATAGTACTTCCTTTGAAGTTCATAAGAAGAAGTCTGGTTAATACCGTCTGTTGAAACCCTTGCATATACCCCGACCCGCATGACCTTGTCAGGATGAAAAATGCTTTCCTGCTTCTTCGCCGGAATTACGATAATTGATTCATCCCCTGCTTTTCGATACCGATCCCTGATTTTTTGTTTTCTCTTCTGGATATCCTCTTTTCTAGATAGCGGTTCCTCGGAATTCCCCGACTGTATTTCCGCTTTTGTATCTTCTGTGATGTTTTCATTTTCTTTTATTTCATCCATGCTTTTCCTCCCCCGCATCGTCATTACAATAAAAATAATATTAATAATATTAATTGCCCATGCCCTGCAGGTTATAAAACTTAACCTATAGGTTATATTTCATAAAAAATAACCGCCGGGATATGTTCCTGGCGGTATTTACGTGATAAAAGTCTGTATGAGGGAAGAAATACTGTTCAAAAGAAGTTTCCGTTTTTCAGGACTACAAAGAGAGATCATTTCGGATATTTCACGCTTCTCCAATGCCAGAAACTCATCAGGATAGTCATAAACCAGATCATTTATGGTCACACTTAAAACTTCTGCTATCTCGTACAGTTTCTGAAGGCTTGGCTTTTTCTTCGCACATTCAATACTGCTGATATAGGCAGCCGATGTTCCGATGGTAAATGCCAAATCTTCCTGCGTAATTCCTTTATATCTTCGGATTCTTTTGATTCGTCTTCCTACTAAAACATAGTCAATCTCCATATATTATTCTTGTCCTTTTTTAGACAATGTCCTTTTTGGACTACTACCTTTAATGGGGATTATAGTGCATTATAAAGAAAAAAACAACAGGAAAAAAGTTATGATTAAATATGACAGATTATGGAAATTTGTGGAAAAGAAAGGCATTTCCCAATATAAACTATTACAGTCAGGAATTAGCCATTCGACTTTGATGCGGCTTAAGAAAAACCAGTCTGTGAATGTAGAAACGATTGATAAATTGTGCAAAATCTTAAATTGCAACATAAACGATATTATGGAATATATCCCGGAAGAATAATTTGTTCTTCCGGTTTTTATTTACTGTATAACATACTCTTTTCCGGTTTCATTAAAATACATCCAAAACTCGGATATCCCAAGTTCTTCAAACGATTCCCTTCTAAAACATAACACTCCGTTCCGTAGACCTTTTTGCACTGCTGCATCAAATCCTTTATCCTTGCTGATAATAATCTTACCACCATGTCTTCTGTTCATAAAAAGATCTGAAATCAATTCAAAATCAAGAGCATTCTTTGTTACACAGTTTACTATCCGGCATCTTACGGAGGCCTTGTATTCCACTCTGAAAAGTGCCGTTTTAATCCTTACAATGTCTGTCTCCCTGCAGTAAATCAACACCTGGTCCTTCTTTTCTAGGGTTTCTATTCCTTTTAGTCCATTTAATTGGACATTTTCAAAATCGATATAGTAAAACGTCATAGACAGATACCTCCTTGTATGCGTTCTAAATAAAAAGGTTGGAAATTGCGGGCGGAATTGCCCAAATGAATTATTGTATTTAGAATATACAAAAACGAAAAAATAAAGTCAAGAAAAAACCTGCTTGTTACATTGCAGGTCCTTTCAAATTCTTATGTATAGTTGTTCACAGTGCGAAATTATAGTAAAGGTAATTAACAAAGTGGTGCTTTGGATTCATCATATAATCACCAGTCCCTTTTTAATCTTCCAACAAACTTTCAGGCTCATTCTTCATTCTTCTCCAAGTAGCCAGTTCATCTTTAGACAAAGTCTTTTCCATCACTATCGGTATTTTTTGCGTATAATTTATCTTCCAAAAGAGGGTCTTTTTAATATCACAATCACCACATTTTCGAGGACCAAGTAGTCCGAAGTGTCCCATCTTTGGAGGATAATCCCATCCGCTATCATATGCTTCCTGCGCTGTTATAAACTCTTTCTTACCGCAAACTTCACAATAATGCCAGAAAGGTCTTATTTTCATGCTTTCAAAGAGAGCTTCCCTTTTCTTTTTTTCCTCTTCTTCCTTTCGAAGGCGCTCATTTTCTTCTTCTAATTCTTTTCTGGCTTTATCAATAATGTCATTATTTGTTTCATCCATCTTTAATGTGATTTTACCATCTTTAACAACGTATATTGCATCCCAGCCTTCAGCAGGATTTGGGAATTCAAAGGTTTGTTCCATCTGGTTCTTATAAGTTTTATATGAAGAAATTTGTCTTTCTTTGCAATTGAGATCCCATCTTTCATCATCCGGCATTATAACATACACTTCAGTTTGCACACTTGGGGCATTTTCTCGTATTTTATCAAGACAGGCAATTCGTCTTTTTGCCTTGAAGAAGGTCTGTTCTGCAATAACACTTTGTCCACTCTTAAGTTTACCTATTATGTCATCAGTATGCATATTTTGTGCATTTAAAAGGCAGTTAAACCCAGCCAAAAAGGGGACCGGCGAGTTTTTTCCGAACCCGGCATCCTTGTAGGCTTGCTGCTGAAAAAAATATATGTCTGACCTGGCCAGGTCCATCCCTTCGAAATGATGGTTAATAAAATAAGTTTTCCCGCTGGCTGTGCCTCCGATGACAAAAATTACTTTGATTACTTTTTGCATCTGTATATTTTTATTCTTGTTGTATTTCACGTCTTTCCTCCTTCCCCATGAACCTCAGCTTCTATCATTTCAATTGCATCTTCGACGCTAATCCTGCCGTCAAGCAACAAAAATATAGACGCGCTTAAGCTGTCAAGTATGTTTGGTAAGGCTGCGGTAATATAATCTTCAATCTGGAGCGCATCCATAATGAAACGAGAATACGGAATCGCCATTATCGTAGTTATGTCATTCCTTCCATCTTCAGTAATAATGAAACGTGGAATGACTAGGTATTCAGAGCTATATAATGCTCCACTCATTCCATCAGTCACACAAGGCCAAACCTTCGCATTTAAATAATTCATCAGTCTGTAAAGAGCCAGTCTGTTCTTTGACTCATTACAAATTCTAGTTCCCAATTCCGAGTAGTACACCCTAGCTTCCATGCAATTCTCAAAAAAGTATATGCTTCCCTCGGTAAATCGTCCCGGACATCTGTCGCAGTTTTTGAAAGCCATGGTAATATGCGGTATATCATCAGTTACGGCATCTTCATAATATATATTGTGTGATTTCAGATATGTTTGAATTTCTGATTTAACCTTGAGTGCTTGGCTCATACTTCTCAATTGTTTTCTTTTCTCCTTCTGACGTTCCTTGAACTCAGCTAAGGAAGTTGTTTTAATTTCCCCGGCTAGGATTCTCTTTTCAGTATCAATTAATTTTTTATCTATTTCCTTTTTTTCTCTTTGCATAGTCACCCTCTCAATTTATTGTCTTTGTTTGATTTGTAAATGGTCTGCTCGATTAAGCCATATTCATCAGCTAGCTGTTTGACAGAAAAACCGGCATGATAAAGATCTACGATTTGTTGCTTGAACTCTACAGAGTATCTGTTACCTGTAATAATCTGTTGGTTGTAATTGCATTATAAGTCAAACTATGTTAAAGTAAAATAACGTATGTTTTACATATTATATTTTATTGTAGGAGCAAATGTTAATGATGATTAACAAAGTGACCAAATCGACAGATACCAAGGAAAACTGGGATAATAAAGAAATTAAAGACAGTAATGGTGTAACAGTATTCCGTGAGCGGCTCGGACAACTCAGGACTGAATCTAAAGCCAGCCAGGAATCTCTTTCTGAATTGCTTGGGGTGGCGCGCCAAACTTTTGCCAAGTACGAAACCAAGAACACGGCCAGTCTTCCAAATATTGAACAGTTATGTACAATATGCAATTATTTTCAAGTTTCGCCAAATTACTTACTTGGGTATTCCCCTATCTCCTGCGACCATAAGAAGAACTATGGCTTGTCAGACACAACCATAAACTTGCTTAACCGAAACCCTCATATTCACCATTTTTTAAATTATTTCGTAAATCAACTTGCAGAAAATAACCTGGAAGAAACCATCTCGCATATTGGAATAACAAATAATGTTGAAACAATCTGGGAACGAGTTTTTCCAAATGATATTATTACAGCAATCGACAACGCCTATATGGCATTGATTAAAAAGGCAGCCTATTCAGTCTGCATCAACAGTATAGAAATGGAAAAAGAGTTGCGTATCAGCTTTCCAAAACCTAAAGACTTTACCACATACTTTAACAAAAACTTAAATCAGGATGGTAAGAATTTTATATTGCAGGATTCACCGAATTTTAAAGACTTATCTGATCAAGAGCAATATGATTGCTTTATTAAGATTATCAGTTCACATTTTGTCGAGGTCAAATCGATCCAATATGTTTATCATGCAGAGCACGAAAAGATATCGCAAAAAATAATAGATATAATAAACAATTACGAGAGACCATTCATTACTGAAAAGAATAATGAATTATTCAAGTCTTATTGATATATCATTTATAGTCTATTTAGTAAATTCTGTTGCCACTGTACTACCCCCCCTATTTTGTCAAACCCTTTATTTTACTGGGTTTGTTGAATTTTACAATTAAAAAGGAGCCCTCTTTCGAGAGCTCCCGTACCATTACCCGTCGACCTTACAGCGCTCGTAAAATCTGCATGTGATGCAGCATTTTCTGCAGTGTCTGTCGTTTCGAAGAAGGTTTCTTAGCCAGTAACGTATCCGTGATGTTAAATTCCTTGTCATGGCTTTTGCATCTTCTACAGATCCAGTTCATCGAAGTCCTTATCATCCATAGCTTTTAACTTTAATACGAGACTCTCACAGTTGTCTTTCATTTCAGGCTCATCGATCATTGGAATTACTGTTTCGATGTCTTTGATAACCTCCTTTCTCTCTTTCTTTACATAGATTTCCAAGATACGTTCTTCCGTATCCGTAAAAATTTCTGAAACCATACTCATCGCGCTCCTCCTTTTACTTTGTTTTGTTCTTTCGTTAATGTCATATCTTTTTTCTCTTTGGCGACCTCTTTCTTTTTCTCAGAGAGCTTCGCTTTGAGTGATTTCCGCTCTTCCTTCGATGCATCCTTTTTTACCGTCTCTTTTGTAGCCGGTCTGTCAGCATCTGCCTTTTCACTTGACTTTGTATCAGAAGCTTTATCTTCCTTACTTTCAGCAACTGATAATTCCCCCTTGCTTACAGGATCCGGATTAGCAATCTGGTTTTCATCCAAGGCATTTTCCCTGGCATGCTCCATCGCCCGCATACTTCCTGCCACACGATTAATCATCTCTCCTGCTGTATCACGGATGGTCTGCATGCTGTCACGAAGTTCCTCCGGTCCTTTTCCTTCTGACCAGCCGGCGATATAACCGAAGGAGTAATCGCTGGTATCAATGCCGAAATGCTGGCATACGATATAGGCTACCGATTCTGCTTCCATTTCAATGGTTCCATGGCTCTTTTGCTGCCCCTCTTCCTTCATCTGTTCCGGATTATGCAGTTTCGCATGGGAAATCTCATGCACCATGGTTTTAATGGTTTGTGCATCGCTCATTCCCTCTTTTATCGTGATACTCTGATCCGTCGGGGAATAAAATCCTTTCGACTCTCCTTTCGTCTCCCCAAATTCAATCGGAACAGGGCTAATCTTTTTTAAGGATTCAATAAAATCCTTTGCCCGGTCTACATTCTGAGAAAGTTCATTTACGCCAAGTGTCGGAAGTTCCTTACCATAGGTCTGGGATACATCAAAAACCGTTGTAACCTTAAAGGCCGGTATTTTTACTTCCACTTCCGTGGTTTTGGGAGTCCCGTCTGCATTAAAAATCGGCTGCTGGGTCTTTAAATCAATCAATTGCTGTTCTTTCTTGATCGTATAAGGCGCCGGTGCAATTATCTTGATTCCCTTCTCGCCTTTTTTTACATGGCGTTCAAAGTTATTTGCCCAGGAATTAAAACCCGCAACAAGTGTGGCATCCGGTTTCTGCTGGTGGATTAACAGTGAATTATTCAGGCTGTAATTATGGAATTTCGCCATTGTATTTAAGTAATTCTTATATTTGTCACTGTCAAAAATCTCTTTTAAGCCGTCTTCCAGTTTTCCTATCAGTTCCGAAACACGCTCTTTCATGCTCATGCGTTCTTCGGAATTATATGGAATATTTTTAGTATCCTTATCCGGATTCTGCTCCATTGGAATTCCTTCCGCTTCCATCGCTTTCCAGATATTTTCACCGTTAATCTTCATATACTCTTCACTCATAAAGCATCCCCTCCTCTCTTAGGCGTATTCTTTCCGATTTCTTTCTCCTTGCTGTCCTTTGCAAGTTCCTTCGATTCCTTCTTCTTATCTTCCAGTCTTGCTTTCAAGGAAGGTCGTTCCTTCTTTTCTTCCGCTTTAACTGCGGTCTTTTCCGCTTTTCCCGCCTTTTCTCCTTTTGCATCCCTGGCGGTCTCTTTTTCCTTTAAATGCTCTGCTTCCTGGTCGGCACGGTAGATTTCCTTGGTTTCGGAATCATATGCATACACATGATCTGAAAGCACTTCGTTAGGCGCAACCTGGGTCGAATTCACTTCCTGCACCATGTTTTCCAGTGTTGCAAGGTCAATCTCCTCTGTTTTCGGAACCAGAATACACTCATGCACGGAACTGGGCAGAATGTAGAATTCGCCAATCTGTTCCTGTATCTTATCCATGGAATCAGAATCCAAAAGAGCCGCTGCGCCGAATACCTTCGTAGTATTTGTAATCACATACATGGCTTCATGGTCTACATTAATGCCCATCTCATACTTTGTCTGTTCTCTCTCTTCCTGACTCATTTCGGCAAAGTTTGGTATCATGATTTCCGCCAAAGTATCGGACATGCCTTTTATCTGCGTCGGGGACAGATGCTCCATGTTCGCGCAGGCCTGGTCATGCAGTTCACCAACAGAAACACCATATTTTTCCATCATTTCATTACTGATAGCAACACTCATCTGGCCGCTTTTATCATTTCCTAAATCCACATGATAGGTAACCGCCAAATCATTTCCGACATCCGTATGGGGCATTCCCTTTAAACGTTCCTCATTACTTTCCCTGTTTACAACCCGCGGGACGATTTTGTCCTTGGTTGCTTCATAATCCGTGATATTCTCAACAAGGCTCTTTGCATCCTTTGCAATATCATTGTTGTCTGCTTCTACATACATATCTGACATACGGCTTAGTACACCATTCATGGAATGCTCTCCGTTTTCCACTGCGTTATAAAAGTCCTCTAAGTACAAAGTCGGGGAAATACTGGTATCTTCCTTATGGATGGTAAGTCCGGAAAGATGCGTATCATTATTCTTAATGACATCCTTTATCTCTACTTCCGCATTCTGGTATTCTACCGGCAGAAAATCCTTGATCTTATCCACTACTTCCTGTTTAAATTCATCAAATGTCATTTCTTATTCCCTCCGTTCGTCATTTTCGCAATCAGGCGGTAATGCTCAGCATACTCTTTCAGTCTTTCCTGCTGTCTTTTTAAATCTGCTTTGATCTGTTCGGGATTTACACCACTCTGGGTTGTTAATACATAATCCATTCCTGTTTCTCCTTTCCTATTCTTCATCGTTTTCATCATCTTTAAATTCCTTTGCGTTCGCTTCCTTCTCCCTCTTTTTCTTCTTGGATGAAGTGACAATTACGATTACCGCAACGCAAATGACTCCCATTGCGATATAAATTAGTGTGGTACTGCTTATTCCTCCCATTTGCTTTTCTCCTCCTTCCTCTTTGGTTTCTTTGCCTGTTTTACTGTTCTTTTTATCTTTTGTACTGCTTTCTGATGTTTCTTCTTTGACTTCCTTCTTCCCAAATACTGTCTCTATCGTGGATTCTTTTGCATTATTGTTTACAATGACACCCCCATCCGGAATCCCTTCTTCCGGAACTGCTGAGTTTCTGGGCAGAGTTTCCGACTGGTCGGATGTGGCATTCATTAGATCGTTTTCACTGATTTCCGTTAAGAAATACACTTTTTCTTCATCTGATAGCATATCTACAATCAGATAAAAGACCTTTCCGTTAGCGGTCTCAATCGTATAAAACTCCCTGCCGCCATTAAACAGATGCTCCTCCACGGTTCCTACCGCTTCCACCGGATCTGTGGCATTCGCATCTACCGGAAGTTCCCTGGATGGATCTTTATCATCCGTCTTATCTTCATCAAAGTAGGGATTATCTACTTCATAAAGGTCCGATGTCACTCCCGCATTATCTTCCGCATAGATATAAAACTTGTTATATCCGGCATCAAACTGCTGAAGTTTAATTTTTAAGTTCCCGTTCCCGGTATTCTTAAATTCATAACCGTTGATATAAATGGCTTTAATCCCTGCATCACTCTTGGCATTGACGGTTAGTGCCTTATCGGATACTGCCGCATTCAGTGTGGGTTTCTTTACTTCCTCAACTTCTTCATTTCCTTCTTCCGGCGGTGCCGCATAGGCTTTCGAATAAAGAAAAAGGAGTATGGCGAAACTCACACACACTCCCAAAAGAACCGTAAGGATCCTTTTAATGCTTTTCGTTTGGTTCACTTTTTTGCTTTCTCCTTTCCATCTTCTTTAAAAGTTCTACGTTTTCTTTTTGTTTCTCCTCCAGAATATCTTCCATTTCTCCCGGAGTTAAATGATATTTCTGCAAAATTCTGTGGGCATCCTCCTGATCCATCTGTACTAATGCTCTCTCCAGGTTTTCTGCAGCCTCCTCCTTGCGTCTTGCCTCTTTTTTTGCTTCTTCTAAGCGTTTTGCAAGAAGTGTTCGTTTCTTATTCTCCATTCATCCTCCTTTTTAATCAGTCTAGTTGGCTAGACATTATTCCGTTTCCAGATAAAACAGCGGATTGTAATACTCGCCGTTCTGAAGCACCTCAACATGTACATGCGGTCCGGTGCTGGCTCCTGTATTACCGCTTTTCCCGATTAAATCCCCACGTCTTATGCTCTGCCCTTCACTTACAGCAAATTCACTCATATGGCCATAGCGCATCTGCGTCCCGTCATCACCTGTTATCGTGATACATTTTCCATATCCTCCCGGATCCTCTGCAGCAGTTGTTACAGTTCCCGTAATACCTGCATATAATTCCGTACCTTCTGGAAGCGCAATATCTAACCCTCTGTGTAATCGTATTTCTTCATGGATTGGATGATACCGGTATCCGTAGTTACTGGAAATCCGGTTTGTAAAATCATCACCGGTCGGGCTTTTGGCAAACTGGAATCCTCCATGCGTTTCACCATAAGTGTCGAAAAGTCCCGTCTCTTCTTCATTCATTCTCTCAGCCACAATCTCTTCTAAACTTTTCTTGGTCAGTTTTACATGAAAAATGTGAAGAGTTACGGTTTCTGCCTCTTCTTCACCGGATTCCTCACCTCCCGGATCTTCTTCCTCTGATGGACTTACTTCAATATCCTCGACCCAGGTTGTTAACGTATACGATTTGTTAAAAAGTTCATCGATTTCATCTTCCACATCGGAATAAGTAAATTCTCCGTATTTTGCAGACAGGTAGTTGATTAAGGTATACGGATTATGTCCGATGCCCGCGGCTTCGTCTATAACATACCCGTCGTACCCTTCTTCTATTTCATCAACCTCCTCCAGATACCTTTGCAGTTCCGCTTCCAGATAGGAATAATGCAGTTCCGCCGCTTCAATCTGTTGCGGTTCGCTTTGGTACATGGCTGCCATTACATTGTTCTGCAGATTATTCTGGGATACGACCAAAAGTACACAAAAACCGATGATAATAAGCACCAGGATAATGCAGATGATGATAAGCACTGCATATAAAATGTATTGTCCTGCTCCACTGGATGCCGCTGCAGAAGTTGTAGTGGATGCAACAGCAGCTGTAGTTGCACTGCCCGATGCAACACCCGCTTCTGCTCCCCTTCTGGCTGTTTTTGCGCTATTCTTAGCTGCCTCTCTTTGAGCATCACGCATGGCCTTTTTTACCATCCGCTTCTTTTGTCTTCGTTTATCTGCTTTGATAGCTTCCTCTGCAGCATCCTTAGTCGTTTCTTTCGATACTGTCTCAGCTTTCTTTGCGGAAAACGTAATATTTGTCTGCTTAAAAGTCTCCGGCTTTTTCTGGTTTAAGAACATGTTGGAATTTTGTTTTTCCCTATATGCATCCATCTCCTTCTGGAAAAGAGATAACCTGTTATCCTGCCTTTCTCTCTGGGCTTTCTGTTCCAGGCTTTGCTGGAGTTTTCTGCTTAAAGACCTCCCGGACGGCAACATTCCTTTTAAAGTAGCAACTGCCTCTTCCCCTCTTTGTTCCATTTTATGCGTTGCTTCGACGCCGATATTGTCCTGCTCGTTTTCGGATATCTTCTTATGTACATATCCGCTTGCTTCATAATATGCCCTCTTCCTTAAACGCCTTACGCCTTCTAAGTGCGGCGTTTCAATCCGGTTCACGCTCTGCCCGAGTTCATAAGTTACTTTTCCGGTATCGGAATCATATTTGCGGTCTATCATAAACTCGGGGATATCCACGTAATTGGAACTGTTTGGCTTTTGGTTTTCGCGTCTTGCTTCAAGCCAGGCCTTCTTTGCTTTGTCTGCCTTTCTTTCATACCCGGATACCCGCTTTTCCAAACTTTCTGAGAATGCTGCATCTGCGTTGAATTTTGCATTCCTTGCCATTTAACCACCCTCTTCCTGTGGCTTTGTGTTCATGATGGCATAGGTCTTTGTATTCGTCGGATACCGGTCTATAAACGGAATCACATAATTATCAAATATGATTAACCCGCATCCCTGCTCAGCATTTGTAATATGCGCAAGCTGCCCTTCTGACAGGTTATATGCTTTCCGTAAGATTTCCCGGTCTTCCTTTCCGGTATTCATGATATAAATAAAGTCTGAGTTTCCGATGATTCCTTCAATATCCGGACTCTTTAAAAAGTCCGTAACGTTCTGGGTAAGCCCCGTTGGAATACCGCCCCATTTACGGAACCGTTTCCACATCTCAATCGAATAATCGGCTGTCTGCTTTTCTTTTAAAAGCAGATGGAATTCATCACAGTAATACCTGGTGGATAACTTGCGTTCCCTGTTTTTTGATACCCTGTTCCAGACGGCATCCTGTACAATCAACATTCCGATTTCTTTTAACTGGTTTGATAAATCCCTGATATCAAAACAAAGGATTCTGTTATTGGAATCCACGTTTGTCTGATGGTTAAAATAGTTTTGCGAACCATTTGCATACAGATTTAAACTGTTCGCAATCCGTACCGCCTGCTTTCTTGCCTCCATACATAAATGTTCCTCCATGTACGGGTTTTCCATTCTAGGATCATATGTAATTAATGACTGGTATAAATCTGCCAGGATCGGCATATTTTCCGGCTTCGGATTTTCAAAGTATTTATCGTAGATATGCCTTATGCACTCATCGATAATACCCTTTTCATCATTCCCAAGTCCTGTCGGCCCGCCTGCTATTAAATCCATTAAAGTAATAATAAATGCACTCTTAAGCTGAATGGCCTCTTTATCGCCCTTATGGGATAACTGGATATCCATTGGATTGATGTATGCAGTTGAATTTGTTGCAAGACGGACCACCTGTCCGTTTAATGCTTCCACAATCGGATAGTATTCCCCTTCCGGATCACAGATGATAATCTCATCCCGCGTAGTTAAAAAGCAGGATAAAATCTCTCTTTTTGCAGAAAAGGATTTACCGGATCCCGGGGTTCCTAAAATCAAACCATTCGGTGTACGAAGGCGTTTCCGGTCCGCCAGAATCATGTTGTTGGATAAAGCATTTAATCCGTAATATATCGCAGGATCTTCCATAAACAGTTCCTGCGTTCGAAACGGAATCATGACAGCCATGACCTTCGTGGTAAATAGCCGCTCTTTCTGAAAATCGTTTACACATAGCGGTGCGGAAGTAAACAGCCCCTGCTCCTGTCGGTTATCAAAAAGAACCATTTCACAGTTTGCCTGCTGTACAATACCGTTTACACTCTGATATGTATTCTCCATCTCCTTTTTAGTTTTCCCGAAAACCGAAATCAGTATCGTTGTCTTAAATAACTTCTGGTTCGATGAGTTCAAGTCGTTGGATAATTCGATTAAATCCTGCTCGAATGTCACAATGTCTGCTGAGACAATGTCCATATCCCACCCGCCCTTAAAGGCTTTCTTCTGCTCATCAATCTTTTTACTCTGGATATCTGTCAATGCCCTTTTTACAACCTTGATAGCTTCAACAGGCCCTAAAGAATGCAGATGGACGGATAACGAAAAGTTACCGTCCACTTCCAAAAGCTTTTTTATAAATTCATCATTCATCCTCGGCGAGATTACATCCAGATATAACGTCTTTCCATAAATCCCGCCGGCTTTGAAACTGTCTTTTTCCGAAAAATCAAAGTATTTCGGAACAATATAATCCTTCTCGCTTTTTCCTTCTTTTTCCATGGTGGCAAAATCGAAGGTAAATGTTTCTTTCGTGGACTGGACAAAATAATCATGGAGTAATAAAAGCCACTCCCGTCCGTTTAAACGTTTAGCCGATGCACCCATGTTATTAAGGTTTCTTACGATGTCTTTGCTGATATTTTCAAGCTTCGCTTTTGCATCCTCATAGGATTCGCACTCTTTTCCGAAGATAACATATTTTGATTTGATAATACCGTTATTGCCCTTTGCAGACTGGTTTTTTAATATCTCAGCAAATTCATGCCGGATATCATCAAACTCATCACCCTGTGCCGGTATTTCAAAACGCTCCCGCAGTCGTTTTGCGGAAACCTTGCGGTTAAAGAAAAAAAGCTGGAACCGGATTGACGGGTCAAAATAGTTGATAAACCTGGAATACTCTTCCAGTACTTCGCCACGCTCCTCTACTTCCAGCAGTTCGTAATTGATATCCTGAAATTCGATGATTTTACAAAAGAAGGTATCTGTCACCTGGCAGATACCCTCCTCATACATCTTCTGAAACGGAATACTCTTCTGTGCGGTATTAATCAGAACCTGTTCTTTCGAAACTCCCGCATCAAAGAGCTTTAACTGATACAATTTCTTTTTTTCATCCCCGGAGAGTCTGCGACTTTTGAAATATACCTGCAGCCAGATTTCAAATCGTTTCTTAAAAACATCAAGCGCCTGCTTTAGTTCGCCCGCCTTTTTTTGCTGCTTTTCTTTCAAGTGCCCTGATCTCCTTTCTTACTTCTTCCAGTTCTTTTTCTTCCTCAAACCGGGATTTATTATTTCTCGGTCTAATCTCCGGCCTTATCATTTTTCTTCGTATGGAATAATACAGAAGTTTCTCCGCCGGGACGCCGTTTTTTTCATACATACCAAGCAGGAAAAACGGAAATAAACATCCCATGCATGCCATGGCTGCACTCTCCGTTCCAATCACCGGTTTCGTTAAAAAAAATACCGGCAGTGCTACTACAATTCCTGCCCCGAAACATATAATCTGTCTCTTTGTTAGATTAAGTGCCACTTTTGTTTTGATTTTTGATAAATCTTTTGGCACCGATACGGATATCGCCATTCTTTTTACCTCACTGTAAAGATCTGCTTTGACAGACTCGATGTCTTAAACAGTCCAAAACAAAACAGCGCTGACAAGATTACCAGGTTAAATACCATGCCAGCAATATTCGTCGTATGCGTTATACCGTCTAGGATTGCAACGTATACACCGATAAGCACCATGATTAAAAAGCCTTGGAATGCCAGTGCTGCTATCGCCTTTAAATAGTTGACTCCAATCTGTCCCCATTCCTTGTTTCCGAAGGTTGCAAACGCTACCGGCGATACTGATACCATTAAAAACATCTCCACAAGCCTTCCGTAGGAAATCACAACAATGATGACTGTCATGATCTTAAAGGATAGTACAGCCAGCATCATACCGCCTGCCGCTCCATAGAGCTCTGTAACGGATGCATTGCTGAGTGAATTGACATAGGTATCTACCATTGCTTTATCAATATTGAGTTCTACTGAACCCATTATCACCTTTCCTGCTTCTGTTACGATATAAGCCCCTACATCAAAAATTGCCATTGTTATTTCATAGCTTTTCGATAACAAAAACACGGAAGCAGCTGCTTTGAATAAATACCTCGCAAGCATGGCCGAATCCACCTCATGCATGTTGTTTCGGTCTATGACCATAGAAATCAGTTCGTATGTTAGTATGAAACTGATGATGATACACGATATTGGCAACATGACATTGTCCGACAGTTTCTTAATCATCTCAAAGGCTTCCGGTAACGCGACTCCCGGTCCTTTTCCTGCAAACACGACCACATACTTCATTCCGTTGTTCACATCCGTAAACATGTTCTTTAAGCATAACTCGATAATTCCAATCAGGAGTTGCGAATAGTGATCCGTTAATGATTGAATTATTCTTCCCATTCCATACTCTCCTAACTGGCACTAAATAAGTTTGTAAGTTGCGGAATAACAGTCTGAGCGATAATAATGATTCCTCCACCACTCATGAGCTGTTTGATTCCCTGCGACTTACTTGCGGGGTTATCCTGGCCATAACCTTCCAGTAGGTTGATAACACCCCAGACACCGATTCCGGCGCCGATTGCTGTTACTACGATTTTTAAGCCGTTAACGGCTGTTGTAAAAAACTCCATGTGGCTGTTCACCTCCTTTCATGAATTTTTTCCGCTGAGTATAAAAAAACCAGCATGTGTTAACATACTGGTTTTGCGGACATTTATTGATACCTTTATCATTTGTAAAACTTTAATGATACATTCCCACAGGTTTGTAACTCTTTATGACTTTGGTCTTATGCAGTTAAAAAACCCGGGGCGGTTCAGACAGAAAATCGTGAAGCAGCGTACCCGTTTAAAAACTCAGCTGACTTCTTACGTGGATCAAGTTTTCCCTCCTCGCTATTCATTACAACATCCACTATCCTAAAAAAACAGCGTTCTCTTATCAAGGTGTTTGCCTGCCTTCTGGGTAGAAGTTTCGCCTGAGACGCTAGAGAATCTAGTTCTGTATCTGTTAGTGCATGACACATCTCAGCCAGCCAGAATACCAGTTCGCCGCATACAACGCGGTCAATACGTGCTTTTTCAGGTTCAGTACGATCGAGGTACGAACAAATAAAATGCCAGCCCTGGCGGGGTACTGCACGCTTGAAGTCAACATCCATCCCGAGGCTTTTAGCGTATGCAATATAACCACCTGACTTCTGCTGAAACCCGCTCTCTATCAGAGCATCCGTCTTAGGACTGGGGGCATTCATAAGAGGCTCAAAGTACTTTCTGAAAGCTTCATAATAATTATAATTCATAGATTTCACTCCTTGCTTATAATAATCTGTTGTTTGATAATAGCATTATAAGCCAAGCTAATGTTAAGATAAAATGCCATTGGCTTTACATCTCGTGTTAACTTTCAGGAGTGTGTGTTAATTCTGGTTAACAAAAAGACCAAATCGACAGATCCCAGGGAAAACTCAGTCTTCTTCATCCCATAACTTATTGAAATTGTTTCGTCTGCGTTCTTCCTCCTCTTCTTCCCTGCGATATTCACTATCATCCCAGTTATATACATATTCTCCCCGGTCAATACTGAATCCGTTTCGGTCTATATATTCATATTCTCCTGATTCGTAATTAAATACATACTTTGCCATGCTCTATTCCTCCTCAAGTACATGTTTCAACATTTTAAATGCAGCTTGTTTTTTTGCATCTTTCTTTGAAGAAGATTTTCCATGCATCGTTTTGGAAATCTCCGCTATTGTGCAGGAACACTCCCAAATGGGATTTCCGTCGGAATCATGTATTTCAGAAAAATCATAGACCGGAATCGAAAAATAACCTCTTCTAGCCAGTATTTCCAGCTGATTTATGGATTCTTCATAATTCGGGTTTTCAATTTCGTCCTGTATTTTCTTTTCAAGACCGTTTTCTGTTATAAATCTATATGCACGTTTTGCAGCCCAATACCTTGCCTCCTGTTCAGACTCACCTGCCTCAAAAAACAACTGTTCGTATCCGGGCAGTTTCAATATGCACATATACTTTGGTTCCCGGCCATTGTATTGATAATAATTATCGCCGTAAACATACCTTGTCCCATTATGCATATGAATTTGCGAATAACATACTGCATGATAAAGCGGCAGTTCTCCATACATCTCCAATGCCCAGTCCTGTACCAGTCCGATATAGTTTTCGTAGCCATCTTCCTCTAACTCTGATTCAGGATCCAGCATATTTATAATTACATGTTCCAATATGGATAAATCCCAATTTGAATCAAGTGCTACTGCACCTACAATCGCCTCAAACAAATCTTCTTTTACAGATGATTTTGTTTCAATCTGACTATTGACGTCTCCTTTTCCCATTTGAAGGTACTTCGAAAAGTCTAAAAAATCGATACGTTTCGCAAGCATAGACTTTTGAACCAGACGCGCTTTCATCTGCGTCAGTTCTCCTTCATCGTACTCACAGGTAAATCCCCCTTCTTTCGTGGTTCCAAAGCGATCCGACAAATATTTTACTACAACGACATCTAACGCCTTGTCCCCGATAAACTCCAGTACTTCGTTGTCGGCACCGCCATTTTCCATGGAATAAGTACTTCTGGTAAATGCCTGAACCAGTAGATTTGTATTCTTAAATACATAATCAATATGGTTCTGAATTAAGATTAAATCTTCTTTTTGCATAAAAAAACCTCCTAGTATTTTTACTAAAAGGCATAAAAAGAGCCTGACCAAGCGTAAAAATACACAAAAATAGCCAGACACAAAAAACTAAATTAGATTCTTTGTTTTTGGATATTTACCGAATTTCACTTGCATAAAAGACGATAAACATATACAAACAATGTCTGCAATTTAATTTCTTCATGCCTTTTGCAAATATACGATAGCATATATTAGAATGCACTGCAAGATTGGATTACCACTCGAGGATTATCTTACGGTTTAATCGACTAAACAATTTAAATCTCTTATCCGAAACATTAATTTGTTTTATATGCAGGTGCTGTTATTTCAATATGATTCCCTTCGGAATCAACAAATTCTGCCACCCAATTATCTTTAATGCGGGTTAGCGGAAAACATATTTCTTTTCCATCCAGTTTATCCTTAAGAATATCGACACTTTCAACACCAATACTCGGCAGACAATTACTGCCAAATGGATGATCCTCTTTCATATTTTGATATGCAAACAATCCAAATCGAAATCCGGCAATATCAAATACACTGTATGTTTCGTCATACTCCGTAACTGGCATATCAAAAAAATCTTCATAGAAATGAATCGCTCGTTCCATATCATTTACGCATATGTAAAGTGAGGCAATTTTACATTTCAGAACAGGCTCTCCGAGATACATTTCAAGTTCTATTTCATGTCTGATTGGAATACCGTCTTCGCCGGTTAACGGAATCTGTGGTTTTACTATCCGGGACTCTTCTACCGCATTTCTGTATAAGCGAGCCATTTCAAATCCCCTTTTCTGATAGAATCGAAGGGCTGAAAGGTTATCATTTGTAGTAATAAGTTTTATCCGTGTACAATCTTTATTTTTTGCCACCTCAATAACTTTATTAATTAATGCCGTTCCAATTCCGTTCTTTTCCCTCAAACTGTCAAGCGAAAGAATTTCCATCTCAGAATTAACAATTCGATAAGTGATTAAACCTATAATTATTTCATCTTCAGACGCAAACCAACCATCGGCATTTTCTAGGCTGATGCTTTCTCCATGAACAACCATCACCATAGAATACCATCGCTTTAAAATGAATTCATTTACGGATTTTCTTTTCATCTGATCGATTTGCTGTATCTGCATGGAATACCTCTCATTCTCCCTCTATTTCCTTAAGGTTTTTCTCTTTTTCAAAGAATGCTTTCTTAAGTTGTTTATATTCTTCATCGGAACAAACCTGTTGACACATCGGTACAAAAGATTTGGTCACTTCAAAGCATTCCAGCATATTGTTACAGGGATATTCCATACATTCGGCACAAGTTCTTATTTTCTTATCCTCGCAACATTTCACTACACGATATCGACACCAGTTCTCCGGCTTACAACCCGTACAGGATATTTCTTCATTTGTTACTATATGGTCGCGGTATCCAATTTTCATCCACAGTTCAGCCGTATGCTTCAACTCCTCTTCCGTTTTTTCATATGGATGATTAATATATCGCGGGCATGCTGAACAGTCATTTCCGCACGCAGCTATTATTTTTTTCATTTTCATCTTCCTCGTCATTAATAATAAATATAGCTCACACACCATAATATATTCTTCGTTATTCTCATCCACGAACTCGAATACGAAAGACTATTTGGATTCATATCGGTAAACATATCTGATTTCCTTCAAATCTTTTCCTCCAATACAATCATCACGATAATCTCCGGAATTCATAAATCCAATACTTTCATAAAAATGCCTGGCTCTGTTGTTTTCTTCAAGAACCCATAAAAACACTTCACTGAATCCTTTTTTCTGTAATTCACTCAGTGCGGTTTTCAATAACTTTTTCCCGTAGCCTTTCCCAATATATTCGGGCAGAAAATATATAGAGATTACTTCCCCGGCATCGGGATACAATTCAAATCGCGATTTACAAAAGCTACTGGTCCCTACATATTTACCGTCTTCGATGCATACCAGGGTAAACCATTCCGGGTTATCAAGTTTATTGACCCATTGTCCCTCGGAGATCGAATCTAAATAAGCCTGTGGAATAATATCTGAATAAGCATATTTCCAGCTTTCTTCATATATTCTGCTTATCAATCTTTTGTTGTCAGCTGGGTTGATATATCTTATATCCATTTATCCACCAAAACTCCAATATAAACGACTACCAATTATAAAAAGTCTACAACTAATATGCACTTTTTATGCATCTTCTTTATATTGCGCCCATTACTCACCAGTCTCGACTTCTTTTATATCTTCTGACTGGTCTATAGTCAGATCAAAGCCATCAAACATCTCATTATCAGGCAGTTTCATTTCAAATCCCTGGGTATAATCCAATGCAAGATCAGCCTTATCAATATTCAGGCCAAGTACATGGCCTCCTTTTTCCCTGTCTTTTGAAATAAAGTGCAGATGCCATCCTGCCGCATTTAACTTATCCATATATGGCGGACAGTATAATCCCACCACAGTTCCTTCTATATCGGAATAATCAAAAAATGTCTGGTCTGTCTCAAGAACCTTTGCAAGTGGCTTATAAGGTTCGTTTTGCTTATATTCGCTGCGGACATTCATCTCCTTAAATTTACCATCGATTCGTATAACGCAGAACCCATTCGGGAGTTTCCCTTCAAGTTTTTCATTCAGCAGCTCCTTTAATGCGTCAATATCAGTGATTCCTTCGAGCGTTACATTTTCATCCTCGTCAAAGAAAGTTACATTTGAAAAAGGGATTGTCTCGTCATCGTTTACAACTTCAACAGAACCATCACTCTTTGCTTTATAAACAACTCCATCAAGTACAATCATCTCTCCATCAAGTCCGTCAAAAGTGCCCAGTCCTGTATCTCCGTTCTGTTTAAGTTCTCCGGCAGTAATGCTGCCATGATAATCACCGAAGGTTAATCCCTGTAGTAATGAAACCTGATACAATACCTCACGATCAGCTTCTTTTATACTCTTTACAGCGCTCCCAGATGAAGCACATGCTGTAAATACCAAAACAGTCGTCATCATAATCGTTGCCAAAGCCAGTTTCTTTCTCATTTTCCCTCCTATTCACAAATACTTTGAGACCGTAGTAAACATCCATATTTTTTAGCCTTTTTGCTGTTCAGGCGTAAGCCCATAATTGTGCCTCATGGCTTTTTAGAAGTAAAAAATATTCCTTAATGTGCATCATTATGCAGATTGTTAATATATTTGTAAGCCTATTATCCTGGAAAATAATCGTTCCAATAATTACCAATTGGAGCATACGGGATTCGAACCCGTGACCTCCACACTGCCAGTGTGGCGCGCTCCCAGCTGCGCCAATGCCCCGAAACGTCCGCTACCCAGATGAAAGCTCCGCATACAGCCCACGCTACTACTATATATTTATGGTTACTATTCCTAACAACCAGTTAGGATATTATCCGTCTTTTTGCTTAAGCTGTAGAATGATTGTAGCAATTGGTCTGGCTAAGCTCACGCTGAACTTCTCGTTCGTTTCATAGTCAGCCAACCAGCTACTCATTCACAGCATTCGTTTTACGCAGATTGAACTTTTCGTTCGTGTGATACACCCAGTAGATTGAATAGGCAATGAGAAAAGCTGATATTGACCAATGCTAATAAATAAAAGGAGTTTCTATTATGATTAATGCTGTCGGTATTGATGTATCAAAAAACAAAAGCACAATTACGATTCAAAGACCCGGAGGAGAAACACTAATTGCCCCTCATGACATTCAACACACTCGTGCTTCCATCAATTCCCTAATTAACGAAATCAAGATGCTTGATGGAGAAACAAAAGTATGTATGGAATGTACTGGAAGGTATTATGAGCCAATGGCGACCTGGCTATCTTCCTCCGGAATTTTTGTGAGCACCGTAAATCCAGTTCTAATCAAATCTTTTAGTGATGATTCTTTGCGCTCTCCTAAAACTGATAAGGCTGATTCCCAAAAGATTGCTCGTTATGCCCTCAACTATTGGTCTAATTTAAAACCGTACAATAGTGTGGATGAAACGCGTAATCAACTCAAAACAATGAATCGACAATTCAGTTTTTATATGGACCTCAAGACTGCAATGAAAAACAATCTTATATCCCTTCTTGATCAAACCTTTCCAAATGCAAATACCTTTTTTGATAGTCCAACTCGGAATGATGGCAGTCAAAAATGGGTCGATTTTGTCTATACATACTGGCACGTCGAATGCGTAACCGGAAAAAGCCTTTCAACTTTTACTGAACATTATCAAAATTGGTGCAATCGAAAAGGATATAACTTTAGTACTACTAAGGCCGAAAGAATATATTTCCGTGCAAAAGAGCTTATTGCAATATTTCCAAAAGACGATTCTACTAAATCTATTATACATCAAGCCATAGAATTACTTAACAGCACATCCAAAATTGTAGAGGGTCTACGTTCAAAGATGAATGAAACCGCTGCATTGCTTCCTGAATATCCAATAGTAATGAACATGAATGGTGTCGGTCCTACCTTGGGTCCCCAACTTATTGCTGAAATAGGCGATATAACCCGATTTACAAAACGAAGCGCTTTAACGGCATTTGCTGGAGTGGATCCAGGAAACAATGAATCCGGAAAATATGTGCAAAAAAGCGTTCCAACATCAAAAAAAGGTTCTCCACATCTAAGAAAAACTTTATTTCAAATAATGGATGGCCTAATTAAACGTTCATCAGAAGGCGATGCAGTATACGACTTCATGTCCAAAAAGCGCGCGCAGGGAAAACCCTATTACGTTTATATGACAGCCGGTGCAAACAAATTTCTTCGGATTTATTATGGCAGGGTAAATGAATATCTAAATTCAAATAACCTATGCGATACTTAAAAGTGGTAAGCCGTATGAGGCTGTGAAGTTTGTATAAAATACACATAGTCTGATTACTTCAAAATATAGATTATAAGCCTGCCTGTTGGGAGGCTTGTTTGTGATACTTTTTCTCAATTCATTTACTCATTTTTCAATTCATATAAATTCCATCCAGCTATAGGAAGTATTCTAACCCCTCTTTCATAAGCTAATCTAGCATTATTAGTGTACATGTGATTTTTATAATATTTTCTAGAATTATTAAAAGGATTTAATACCCAGGCACCTCTGTTCATTTTCTTCTTAAATGAAGTAATATATTGTTTAAAATCTGAATCTATTTCAAATTCAGACCAAATTCCCATACTACTCTCATATAATTCATCATTTGATTCTTTTCCAATTGTTATCAACAAATTATTGTCTTGCTTTTTTATAAAAGAATCATAACTATCCTCATTTTGAATATCTAATTTCGATATTATAATCATATTAAACTTTTTAATATCACAGGTCTCCAACTCTTCAGTAATTTTTATTATTTCAAATCGAGGAAATAAAATTAATCCACAAACCGAAAAATTGTTTTTATACATTTCAATTACAAATTCAAACAAATCAATATATGTAGCATGAAATTGAATACTTAATTTTACCATTAATTTGCCTCACTTATAAACAAGTCAAATACCTCATCACTCAAAATCCGGCGATGACGGCGGTTTTATTAATATGTAAACATTTCACAAAGAAAATATACCAATCTGTCCTCCAAAAAAGCTTGACTTTTTATTTGCAGACTATGAAAAAAAGAGTCATCTGAGTAATTCGGTTGCCCGAACTCGCCTATTGAACGGACGCATTAGTATTATAACAAATGAACATTCCTTTCACAATTTCTTATCTACGTTAGACTTCATAAACAGTTAACTGAGTTTCCGGTTTTAATTTTGCTTTTCGATAGTTTTCAACATACCTCTGTACATCAAACTCATTCTTCGGATCATAATCCGCCAGCAGTTGGTAGTTTTTATGCTTTGTAATATCATACTTATTTGAAAAGAATGGTCGCACCCCACTGATATGCAGAATGCACTTCTTACGGCTCATCGTGGCAATTTCATCCTGACTCATTAGGTTTTTACCGGTTTTGTTATAATTCACGCCGTAACTTTCCGAAGTTCCTTTGGATGAATTTGTAGTAAACAAATCAATTGTTTCCTTACCAAGCGTTTCTTCCAAATCCTTTAATGTCGTTTTCTCACTCCCTCCCAGAAAAAGGATGGAATCACAGTTTCCGGTGATGGTTTCAGCATTATCCTTATAAAGTGCCTTTAACTGCGATTTAGACTGCAAAATAATAGAAGCCGATATTTCCCTGCTTCTGATTGTCGCAATCTTCTTTTCAAATTGCGGAATAAGGCCGATATTGGCAAATTCGTCCAACAGAAACCGCACATGAATAGGCAGTCTTCCATGATATACATCATCTGCTTTCACGCATAAAAGATCAAAAAGCTGCGAATACATAATAGATACCAAAAAATTAAATGTAGCATTTGTATCGGAAATAATAACAAACAACGCAGTCCGTTCTTCTCCTATTCTTTCCAGTTCCAGATCATCATAAGCAGTAATTTCCCTGATCTTCGGAATATCAAACGGAGCCAGCCTTGCAGCACAGGAAATCAAAATAGATTTCGCGGTTTTGCCGGCGGCCAGTTTAAATTTCATATATTGTCTTAGAGCAAAGCTGTCCGGATTTGTTTCCGCAAGGTCATCAAAAAGCAAATCCACTGCATTTTTAAAGGTTTCATCCTCTTCTCGGGTCTCGGAAGCATCAATCATATCAAGAAGCATTGAAAAATTCTGTTCCTCTTCTGGTGCCTCCGAAAAAATATAGGATATTAAGGCAACATATAAAAGTTGTTCAGCTTTCTGCCAAAAGTCCTCTCCGGACTGGGAACCTTCTCCTTTTGTATTTACCATCAATGTGTTTACAAAATTTAAGATATCTTCCTCATTCCGGATGTACGCAAAGGGATTATAATGCATGCTTTTATCAAAGTTAATGGTATTAAAAACCTTGATTTTATAATGGTCATATAATACCTGTCCTTTGCTGTTTTTCATGATTTTCCCGTCCAGTTCACGCTTTGGAACCCCCTTCCTAAGCATCTTCCCGCACTCCGGTAAAATGGTACCTTTTGGGTCTGTAATAATATATGAGCAGTTCATCTGCATCAGGTTCGGTTTTACAAAAAACCTGGTCTTACCGGAACCGGATCCTCCAATAACCATAACATTTTTATTCCTGGCAAACTCCGGATTGGACGGCCTGCCATTTAACATCATTCTTTCTGTTTCGGTAAGCAAAATGTTTTCCTCAAATACAGGATCAATAAACGGGGCAATATCTTTTTCCGTTCCCCATCTGGCGGATCCATACTCTTCACCTTTCCTGTATTTCTTTGCATTTTTCTGTTTATAAACTACCAAAAGCTTAAATCCCACACCGGCAGCTACTCCTATCAGCAAATCCATTCCGTATATACTTGGAAATGGATTCTTAAAACATCTTCCGAAATCATTAAACAAAGCCATGATTTTCGCCCAGAAATCATCGCCCGCACTGATTCTGTAGCCGTATGCAATCTTATTTGCAAAGTATCCTGACAATAAATAAGGAGCAACCTGAATCAGCAGTTTTTTTACATCTACTTTCCCGTTTGCTCCTTTAAATCTTCCCGGAATCGCCTTTAAGTCTTTTTTTATCCCGTTCCAAATTTTATTTATGTTCATCTTCCTATTTCCTTATGTCTGTTCTTCTCGACATTACGCGTTTTCTCCTTTTTCTTATTGACGATTTCCTTCTTCTTATCCAGTTTCTCTTTGGCACTTTCCCGTCTTTTTTCCATCTTTGCTATGTATTCGTCAAAAGCAGCATGTATTACCCTGGTATCTTTTGCCTGAAAGAATACATAATATTTATATTCATTGTTCTGCTGCGGTTCTTTATGTACAGCATAATCGACCCCATATTTGGATGCAGTCTTCTGGAAAGTTTTAATCCCATCCTCAGCGATTTCATCCATATCAACCGTACCGCCTTTTCCAACCAGCTCCTTTAATGACATTTTTCCGCTCGGTTGCTGCTTCTTAAAATCATCCTTATGCTTTGATAACTCGCGAATGCCTATATCCATTGCTCTTCGCATAGCATTCGAAAGGGTCTGTGCTGTCATTTTCGATGCATTAAACACGATTGCGACTGTCTGCCGTTCCAATTCCTCTTGCATCATGCACCTCTGCTTTCTGCTTCACAAAGGTCAATCAGATGAACCGCCTCTGCCTGAAGCGCAAATTCATCCTTCTTTGCAAGCCAGGCACTATAACACTTTGCTTTGCTTGCCCCTAAAAGCATTACACTTAACATCATTCTGGAATAAGAATCAATACAGATGATTTCACCCATTCCGGTTACTTTGTGGTAACTTGCCTTCGGATACCAGTTTTTTACTTCCGCAAAAAATCCTTCCCCGTCCTTTCCGTGGTAAAAATAAGGGTTCGGATATTCATTTAACATTTCTTTTTTATACTGCTCTTTTAATACGTCTTTTACCTGATCCATCTTTATTCCTCCTTCAAAAAGTCTAGTTAACTATACTCACGCATTGATAAATTTCATCAAAGCATCGAAATCGTACTCCCTTGAACCACTTTTTTTCCCTTTTATCTGGTTCGTGTAACATACCGCTTCCGTCCGTTCTTTTACATTAAACAGGCATGTCCGCATAAAGCTTTTCGGATCATTGATATTTCTTTCCTTCTTATCGGGAAGCTGATCCAGTAAATATACGATATCTTCATACCGTATATCGTTTATTTTCCTTCTCACTATTCCGACATCCTCATAATGGTTTTTTGCAATCGATATTCTGGGACCTAATTCCGTTAGCAGTTCACACATAACTCTTACAATGTAATCAAATAGTTTAATGTTCCCCGGATGTTCATAAATTAGCCTGTCATAGCAGATATTCTGTTTTACCAGCACTTCGACCGGATTTAAAATCTCGCGCGCGTCATCATCAGACAGTATAGGTTTTCTATTCTGTTCAGGATAAAGACATTTATTCAGATCTGTCTTAATTAACTCTGTTTTATTATTATCTTTATTATTTGGTTCCGATTTACGGAAGTCCTGGTATACATCTTGCGGAAGTCCAGAATTCTGTTTTTCGGAAGTCTGCAACTCCGTTTTGCATACCTCTTGAGTTTCTTCGGAAGTCCAGAGTTCCGTTTTTTGGAATTCTGTGGTTTCATCTTCGTTTTCGCATGCTGGCAGTTCATGGAGAAAATCTTTTACATAAATGATGTCCGGTTTCCCAAGACCCCTTCTCTTTTTCTCTATTAAACCGTAGCAGGATAATTCTTTTAACAATTCAATACACTTTGTATGGCCGCACCCGATGGTACTCATGATTTCTTCCATCGGATATATAATATAAACTCTTTTTTTCTCATCAAACCATTCATTCTTCCGCGACCAGGACATACGCTCCAGCATCAGACTGTAAAGGATTTTGGAATCAGATTTCAGGTTTCGAAAATCGGGATTATGAAACAGAAACTTCGGAACCTGAATAAAGTTAAACGATTCTGATTCTGCACCGTAATAATAATCAAATTGTTTCAAAACCTTTTCATCCATTTTCTTCGCCTCCTTTCCACTGTTCTAATAATCCCTTTATGATTTCTTTTATCTGATCCGATTCCATATACTCCGGAAAAAACTGTCTTAACTCTTTATCCGTGAAGGAAACGGTTCTTCTTATAATTGTTTTCCCAATGATGATCTGATATACCATTTCCTCCGTAAGGTTTTTCTCTTCACTCATCTTATGAAGAGTTTCGGATTGTTTTAATGTGATTTTCTTTCCGGATTCCACTAAAATCGATAAAACCCAGCTTTGCTCCTCCTCCTTCAGGAAAGACAATTCTACACCAGGGATAAAAGCAATTATCTTTTCGTCTACCATTTGCAACAGTTCCGGGATGAGAGATGTTAAACGAATATACCGTTTTACCTGTCTGCTGGATATTCCGCTATCGGCACCTATTATTTCCGAAGTTAACTTCGGGCCAACTTGGCCCGAGGTTAAATCTGTTCGTTCCCCCGGTTTGCTTTCAGCATCCATCCGCATCTTATAGGCATTCGCTCTCTCAGACGGCAGAATTTTTTCCCTCTGAATATTGGCATCTACCATCAGGATTGTCGCTTCTCTGTCATCAAATTCCCTGATAATAACCGGCATGGTCAAAAGACCAATTATTTCACATGCCCTTTTTCTACGATGACCGGAAATTATCTCGTACTGATTATCGCCTATCGGTCGTACAATCGCCGGTGAAAGAACTCCTTTTTCTTTTATGCTCTCAACCAGCTGCTCCATTTCTTCATCATCCACTACCCTGAAAGGATGATCTTTAAAGGTATATAACTGATGAAGCGGGAGTTCTACTACTTCATAATTACCCTGCTTATTTCCAATACATAACAAATCATCAAAGGAATTCAACGGGATATTGTCTTTAATATTATTCTTACGCATTTGCCAGCACCTCCTCTACCAGGGAGCTGTATGCCAGCGCCGCTTTTCCTTCCGGATCATATTCAAATAAACTCTGTCCGACCGCAGATATTTCCGCTGCTCTGACTGATCTTGGTATTCTACTTTTGAATACCTTTATATGGTTTTCGTAGGACTCATTAATAAAATCAACAATTCCTTTACATAAATTCGTCCTCTCATCCACCATAGTCATTAATACGCCCTCAATCTTGAGCGTACGGTTGATTTTTTTCTGTATCTTATTAATAGTCCTAATTAATTGTTCAAGGCCCTTAGCAGGCAAATATTCAGCTTCTACGGGGATTAATACGCTATTCGCGGCAACCATTGCATTTATGGTTACCATTCCGATAGAAGGAGAACAATCAATCAGAATATAATCGTAACTCTCCTTTATCATTTCCAGATAATCTCTTAGAATTCCTTCCCTGCCTAATATATCTGCAGAGTTTAAAGAACTTTCAATTCCGGATAAATCAATGTTGCTTGGAATAAAATCCACACCTTCCACATGATGAATAATTCCTTTAAGAGGATTAAAAGACTCATCTTCAATCAGACATCCCAGGATATTTGACAACGTGTAGTCTAATTCATCCGGATTACGATACCCAAGGCAGATTGTTAAATCTCCCTGCGAGTCTGCATCAATCATTAATACCTTCTTACCCGTTCTCGCCAGGCCTATTCCAAGATTCATTGTTGTAGTGGTTTTTCCAACCCCACCCTTCTGGTTTGCTACTGCAATCACTTTGCTCATACTTTTTTCCTCCTTCATCATATAAGGGTTTAATTAAATCTGCTTCATAGCGGTAAAATTTACCGTCTTTTGAATTCTGTTTAAATTCCGGATCATCTTTCACTTCGTACTTTGGCAAAATGGTTGTTGCCCGACTTAACCATTTCCGAAATGATTTCAAATCATTCTTTGTACCGGAAACCTTTAATTTAAGCATAAAGATTCTCTCCTCCTTCAATTCCTCTGTTTGTGAAAAGCGGTTTCTTATCATTTCTAAAAAAATAAAAAAGAGGAACAAATCTATCATGGTTTGTTCCTCTAAATAAAAAGGGAAAGCAATTTGCTTTCCCTTTAGGATTAGATATAAAGCTTGATTTTAATGGGTTTGTAGGCATTTGCCTTCTTATATTCACTCTTGCATTTCATGAATTCTTTTACATCTTCTTTTGTAAGCAAAAGTGTATAAAAATATTCCCAATGTTCATCAATTCCTCTTATTGGCAATTGCTGCTTGTGCTGCCGCAAGTCTTGCAATCGGCACACGGAACGGTGAACAGGAAACATAGTCCAGACCGATCTTGTGGCAGAACTCAACAGACTGA
>ODAJ014745351.1_pt1 | contig 75267 bp, 41 predicted proteins | sample 1539241 | NCBI WGS metagenome assembly ODAJ01 (sample SAMN02144231, study PRJEB22623) | gut metagenome | biome: sheep rumen | host: Ovis aries | place: New Zealand | reverse complement strand
GATGGCATCCGTATGAATACGGTAGTTGATTTTTGACAGTTCACGCTTTGCTGTCCATCCGAGCTGCTTCTGCTCGTCTGTCTTCATGCGTTCGAACTCCTGAATCAAATAGAGTTTGAACTGAGGTGACACCCATGTGGCAAACTCAAAAGCAATGTCCTTATGGGCATACGTACCACCGTAACGGCCTGCCTTGGCGATGATTCCACGCGAGTTGGTCTTCTCCACCCATTGCTTTACAGAGAGGATGAAGCGATTCAAACCCGCTGCATTTTTAATTCCCTCGAATTCGGGGGAATTAAAATTCGGATTATACATGGACTCCCAGATTCCGAGGAACTCGATGGTGTTCTTGTTACGGAGCCACTTCTCAATAAGTGCCAGCCCGTTTTCTATATTACGCACCATGTCTGTGAGCGAAATGTAGTCGCGCTCATCGATACTTACGACGGTTATCTGTGTATTCTGTACAGTTATCTTTGCCATGTCTTAACGTCTGATTCACAAACTTTGCGATGCAAAGTTACAACATTTCTTTCAATCATTAGCCAGAAAATACAGACTTTAACATGATTCGCCCCGTATTTTATAGAAGATGTGACAATTAGCGGTGTTTTAGTCTATCAATTCGAGTAGATGAAGGACATCAAGTGTCAATTCAATGAAGATGATGCCACCACTACCACCAGCTGCAAGAAGCATGATCTTCATCTGATATTTTCGACACTCATGCTCTTACACAAGTCTATGGGATTAGCTTTAGAAAGACCATAAAAGGCTTGTCTTTAAGTGGCAGACTCCAATCACGCAAAGTGGTGATGGGATATTAGGCTGCCCCTCCCTACAATTGAGTGGACAGAGGCAAGCCTCTTTTGTGCATAAGTTTTTCCAGTTGTCAGTTATATTGGTGACAGCCTTTCGGAGAACTTTCAAAGTCATTATAACCGTCATAGCTTGCTATTTTATCTGGTCAGTCTCCCAAGCGTCGATAGAGGGTTGGGGTATTAGGCTTCCCCTGACTTTGAAAAAGTGGCATCGGCAAGCCGATTAGACTGACTGGATAAAATCCTCAGGTGTCACCACCATCTATTCTTGTCTGACCATGTGGGCGACACTTCTGTGCCAGATACCGTGACCTCTGTTTGCAGATTTATGTGGTCATCTCTGCGTTCGATGATAATCGAAACGGGTAGTGAGCTTCCCGATGCTTGTTTTATGTGGCAAGCATCGGGCAAACCCTCTACTACATAGCTACATTGCCTTCATCCACTCCTTGTCCCGAAGATAGACATATAGATAGAATCCGCGACCGAAGTCCTTGTTGGGCTTAGAGCAACGGAGGTCAATATCCTGAATGTCTACCGTGGAACCGTGATAGAGAATCATAATTACAGTCCTCCCCCCTGACGTCGGCAATAGGCTTTGACATCGGACACCATGTCTTCGAAGCGTTGCGTATGGGCCACACCGTAGAAAGGGATATTTTGTGCTCCATTTCATCGATACGTCGATTGAGCTCAAACCTTACTATTGTCTGAGCTCAAACCTTACTATTGTCTGAGCTCAGGCGACGCGTCGATGCGGGCCATCCCACGCATGGGACAAATGCGTGGCATATCAGGGTGCCCCGGCGACGGCCGCTGGGGGATGGATTTTTTTTGCTAAATATTGTTACAGATGTGCGGAGGATAAGGATTTTATTTGTATCTTTGCTTGCGGAATGTTTATGACACGCGACGACATGAGAAGGATAATTCTATACCTATTATTATATATAGCACTCGTGCCGACGGGGCTGATGGCCCAGACGGATACGCTCTCGTGGGCCGGCCGGGTGCAGGCGAGGCTGGACTCGCTCACACGGTTGCCCATGTTCGAGACTTCGCAGGTGGGGCTGTACGTCTACGACCTGACGGCGGCCACCGACCTCTACCGACTGAACCACCGGCAGCGCATGCGCCCGGCCAGTTGCGAGAAGGTGGTGACGGCCATTGCTGCCCTGCACCACCTGGGCGGACGCTACGAGCTGAAGACCTCGATGCTCTTGAGCGGAGAGGTGCGCGACAGGGTGCTGTGGGGCGACGTGTGCATCGTGGGCAGCATGGACCCGCTGCTGTCGCAGGGCGACGTGGCCCAGATGGCACGCCTGCTGCAGGAGTCGGGCGTGGACAGCGTGGCCGGCGTGGTGCGCCTGGACCTGACGATGAAGACGCAGGACCTGCTGGGCTGGGGATGGTGCTGGGACGACGACGTGGTGCCCCTGACGCCGCTGACCGTGGACCGTCACGACCGCTTCGTCCAGGAGTTTATGAACAGCCTCCAGGCCGCCGGAGTGCGCGGCGTGACGGTGGACCGCTTCGTGCAGAGCACAGCGCCGCAGAATGCCCGTCCGCTGTGCGAGGCCCGGCATAGCATCGAACAGGTGCTGGAGCGCATGATGAAGCGGTCGGACAACTTCTTTGCCGAATGCCTCTTCTACCAGCTGGGCCGCCTGAGCGGCAAGCGGTATGCCGGCCGGCGCGAGTGTGCCTCCTTCGTGGACGTGCTCATACGCCACCTGGGCATGGACCCCGCCAACTACCAGATAGCCGACGGCAGCGGCCTGTCGCTCTACAACTACGTCTCGCCCGAACTGCTCGTGCGGCTGCTCTGCTATGCCTGGCAAAACGAACAGATACGCCAGTGTCTGCTGCCCTCGCTGCCCATAGCCGGGGTGGACGGCACACTGGAGAAGCGCATGCGCCGGACGCCTGCCGAGGGCCGCGTGATGGCCAAGACGGGCACCGTGGACGGCATCAGCAGCCTCTCGGGCTATGCCTATTCGCCGGAGGGCCACGTGCTGGTCTTCAGCATCATCAACCAGGGTGTGCAGAAGGCCTCGCAGGGCCGCAACTGGCAGGACAAGGTGTGTGCTGCGCTGTGCGGTGAGTGAGGTTAAAAGGTTAAAAGGTTAAAATGTTAAAAGGTTAAAATGTTAAAAGGTTAAAATGTTAAAAGGAGAGATATGAAATACAAACTTATCGTCCTGGACGTGGACGGAACCCTGCTGAACAGCAACCGCGAGATCAGTAAGCGCACGGTGCAGACCCTGCGCAAGGTGCAACAAATGGGCATCCGCCTGGCACTGGCCTCTGGCCGACCCACCTACGGCATTCTGCCCCTGGCTCAGGCCATAGACCTGGGCGTGTACGACGGATACATCATCTCGTACAACGGTGCCCAGGTGATGGAGGCCCGGACGGGGCAGATCGTCTTCGAACGCCGCATCGACCCCCAGATGGTGCCCTACCTGGAGAAGAAGGCTCAGAAGATGGGGCTGACCATGGCCTACTACGACGGCAACGAGGTGGTGAGCACCGACATCGCCAACCCGCACATCATAGACGAGGCCCAGATGAACGGCATGACGCTGCGCCAGGACGACGTCCTCTCCCTCTCCATGGACGACTGGCCAGCCGAGGTGATGCTGGTCAGCGACGACGAGCAGGCACTGACCAGCCTCGAGGAGCACATGCAGCGCCACCTGGCCGGTGTCATGGACACCATCCACTCCAACCCCTACTATCTGGAAATCGTGGGCTACCAGGTGGGCAAGAGCTACGCCATGAGCGCCCTGGTGCAGAAGATGGGCATACAGATGGCCGAAGTGCTGGCCATAGGCGACGGCGAGGCCGACATCAACATGCTGCAGATGGCCGGTACGGGCGTGGCCATGGCCAATGCCACGGCTGCCGTGCGCCGCTGTGCCGACTTCACCACCCTGTCCAACGACCAGGACGGTGCCGCCATGGCCATAGAGAAGGCCATCATGCAGGAGGCACGCGTGGCCGACATCCCCATAGATGCCATGAATGCCCAGAGCGGCTCCACGCTGATGGGCAACCTGGGCATACAGTACACATTTGCCAGTGCCGAGCGCGTGGAGGCCACCATGCCCGTTGACCACCGCACGCGACAGCCCTTCGGCATCCTGCACGGCGGAGCCACACTGGCACTGGCCGAGACGGTGGCCGGACTGGGCTCGATGATAGCCTGCCAGCCGGACGAGGCCGTCGTGGGCATGCAGGTCAGCGGCAACCACGTCTCCAGTGCCCACGAGGGCGACACCGTGCGGGCCGTCTGCACCCCGGTACATCTGGGGCGCTCCAGTCATGTGTGGAACGTCGATGTCTTCACCAGCACCGACAAACTCGTCTCCAGCATTCGCGTCGTGAATGCCGTGATGAAGAAACGCGGATAAAATAATCCCCTACTGCAAGGCCTTCAGCCTCTGCAGCGCCTCGATGTAGTAATAGTCGGCATAGACGATGCTGGCATCAATCTCGGAGCCAGCGGGCCGGTGGCCTGTGGAGTGCATGAGGAAGGACACGTTGTGCCGACGGCTTTGGTACTTTTCAGAACTGAGGTCGGATAGCATATTGACGGCAGCGGAGCGGTAGAGGCTCTGCTTCTCCCCGTCGACATACTGCGACAGTTCGAGCAGGGCGGAGGCCACGACGCATGCGGCGGAGGCATCCTTCGAGCCCGTGGCGTCCATGTCCCACAGGGGCACCCAGTCGTCGCTGGTCTCGCGGAGACGGCGCAGGTAGACGTCGGTCACCTTCTGGGCAAAACCGAGGAAGAGAGGGTCGCGGGTGTAACGGTAGACCATGGTATATCCATAGATGGCCCACGACTGTCCGCGGCTCCACATCGACCAGTCGGCGTAGCCCTGATGGGTGAGTCCGCGCAGGAACTCACCAGTGAGGGTGTCGTAGACGGCCACATGGTAGCACGATCCGTCGGGGCGGAAGTGGTGGCGCATGGTGGTGGTGGCGTGGCAGACGGCAATGTCCCTGAGCAGGGGGCTGCCTCCGTTGGCAGAGGCCCAAAGGAGGAGTTCCAGGTTAATCATGTTGTCCATGATGGTGTTGTGCCCCTTGTAGTCCTTGACGTGGCGGGGCCACGAGAGCAGGGTGCCGGCCTTGGGATTGAAGAGTGTGGCCAGCGTGTCGGCTGCTGCCAAGGCCGTCCGGCGGTAGTCTTCGCTGTGCGTCTGTTCGTAGCCTTTCAGGAAGGAGTTGATGATGATGAATCCCAAGTCGTGGTCGTAGATGGGACGGTAGGCCAGGGGCTTGAGCACCTGGGTGTAGCCATCGGCTATGCTCCGGAGCGAATCGGCCGACAGTCCGGTGCTGTGGCCCTTACTTTCGGGGCGCGACTTCCGGTTTCCATAGTCCATCCACAGGATGCCGGGCCAGAATCCCGAGCACCACTCCTCGGCCTTGGCTGGGCGCAGGTTCCAGGTCGTCGTTTGCTTTCCGGCGTCCGTCAGTATGTTGCGGGGCATCATGTTGAAGTCGTAGGGTTGCAGAGCCTTCAGCGCCCGGGTCAGCTGAAGGTGGCAGTAGTCCAGTTCCTTGTCCACATCGATTGTCTGTGCGGTGCCGAAGCCCACATGGCAGGCAACGAGGGAGAGTGTCAGAAGAATGCGTCTCATATTGTTTCGGTCTGTCTGTTTTTTAATCATATTACGAATATGTGGAAGATATTACGTAAAACTTATCTGATTTTACTAAATTTGCATGGCAGATAAGTAAATTGCCCCCTTGGGACGTATTGATATAAAATAGTAAATTAGAATGAGAATGAAGATTCTGATTTTGGCCGTGACCCTGTTCACCGCCCATGCCGCCACCGCCCTGGCACAACAGGCGGACTACAAGATGGCGGGCCCCTACGAGGTAGTAGCACGCGACGGAGAGTTCCGCGCAAGTAAGAATGGCAGCGAACGCGACATGCATACGGCCTGGGACCTGGCGAAAGCCGGACAAACGGACCAGGCCGTGGCCATCATCGATGCCTATGCCAACAAGCTGCAGCGACTGGAAGGGCACGACGCACCGCTGTGCCTGATACAGGCCTACTGGCTGGTCAGTGCCATGAACGTGGTCAAGGACAAACGCCCCGAGGTCGACATGCAGGCCTGGAAGGCGATGGTCAGGAGGGCCTTCCTGCCGACAATGGAGAAGTTCGAAGCCGACAGTCCCTATGCCAACGGCAACTGGGGGGCCATCGTCAACCGCTGCCGCATGGCCTGTGCCATATTCCTCGACGACAAGACGCTGTATCAGGAGGCCGTCGACTACTTCCTGGGGGCCAACGACAATGGCGCCCTGCCCCGCTATGTCTCTGAGACGGGACAGTGCCAGGAGACGGGACGCGACCAGGGACATGCCCAGCTGGGACTGGGGGCCCTGTGCGAAACGTGCGAGATGGCATGGGGCCAGGGCACCGACCTGTGGGGCGCACTCGACAACCGCCTGATGAAGGGCATGGAGTACACGGCCCGATACAACCTGGGCTACGATGTCCCCTTCAAGACGTGGACGGACTGTACCGGCCTCTACAACGACTGGACGGAGCCCGGAGCCATGGGGCGCGGCGTCATACGCAGTGTCTACGATTTGGCCTACGCCCACTACGTTGGACGCAAGGGACTGAAGATGCCCTACACGAAGAAGATTCTCGACCTGCAGAAGAAAGCCGTGAAACAAGGTGAACTGAAGTATGGTCTGGAAAGCAATGAGTTCCGTGTGAAGGGAGTGACGGAAGGCAAGAAGCTGCACCAGGTCTTCGCCTATCCCGCACCGAAGGGCGCACCGCTGAAGCATGACTACGACGTCTACGTTCAGCCGCGCGGCGTAAAGGAATGGACAAAGATAGACACCTACATGGCCAAGGTGAATGCCCCGACAGGCAACAGCGAGCACCGCGTGTCGGAGATTTCCTATGCCTTCATCGACTTCACAGGCGACGTCTTCGTGCGCGTCATCTGCAAGAACAAGAAGTTCAAGACCTGCCGCATCAGGCCCGACTACCGGGGTACGATTGCCAATGTGCAGAACGACTCGGTGGTGCAGTTCCTGCTGTTCCAGCCCGAGAATGTCAGCGTCGAGTTCGACGGCAACATCACCGACAATCTGCTCTTCTTCACCTCCAAGCCCACGGTGAGCAAGGAGGTGGCCGAACGGGAAGCCAAGGCCCAGGGACGCAACTTCGTGTACTACGCTCCGGGCTACTACGACCAGGAGGACACCATACGTATTCCCTCCAACACCACCGTCTATCTGGCCGGGGGCAGCTATTTCACAGGCACCTTTGCCATCGAGGATGCCCACGACGTCAACATCCTGGGACGCGGCATCGCCCGTCCGGCCCGTGGCTACGAGGGTTGCCACGTATATCGCTCGAAGCGCGTCAGCATCGACGGCCTGATTCTGAACACCTGCCCCGTCGGCGGCTCCGACGGAGTGACACTCCACGACGTGCGCTCCATCTCACATCCCGGCTGGGGCGACGGACTGAACGTTTTTGCCTCCAGCAACGTGCTCTACGACCGCGTCTTCTGCCGCAACTCCGACGACTGCACGACGGCCTATGCCACCCGCAAGGGATTCTCCGGCTCGGTGCGCAACGTGCGCATGACCAACTCCACGCTCTGGGCCGATGTGGCTCACCCCATCTTCATCGGACTGCACGGTGCGGCCGCGGGCCCCAATCCCGAACTGCGCGACACGGTGGAAAACCTGCGATACGACAACCTCGACATCATCTGCCAGAGCGAACCGCAAATCGACTACCAGGGATGCATGGCCATCAACTGTGGCGACAACAACCTGGTGCGCAACATTCTCTTCGACAACATCCGCATCGAACAAATCCATCAGGGCAGCCTCCTGCAGGTGAAGGTCGGCTGGAACCAGAAGTATTGCTCCGCTCCCGGAATGGGAGTGGACGGCGTCACCTTCCGCAGCATACGCTACTACGGCCAGCAGCCCAACATGTCCGTCATCACGGGCTACAACGAGGACCGCAAGGTGAAGAACATCACCTTCGAGGGCCTGAAAATCAACGGACGCAAAATCTTCGACGACATGCCTGGCAAACCCAGATGGTACCAGACGGCCGACTATGTGCCCATCTTCGTGGGTTCGCATGTGGAAAACCTTAAATTTCTGAAATAATGAAAAAGACCCTTGCCCGCCTCTCCTTCCTGACTCTTCTGTGCCCGTCTGCCATCGCACCTGCCATGGCCCAGGGCGTCTGGTGCCCCGACAACGGCAACGGCACCTACACCAACCCCGTGCTCTATGCCGACTACAGCGACCCCGACGTCTGCGCCGTGGGCAACGACTTCTATCTGACGGCTTCCTCCTTCAACTGCATACCCGGACTGCCCATCCTACATTCCACCGACCTGGTGAACTGGCAGATTGTCGGTCATGCCCTGAAGGCATTGGAACCCCGGGAACTCTTCGACCAGCCCCAGCATGGCAAGGGCGTTTGGGCCCCGGCCATACGTCACCACAAGGGCGAATTCTACATCTATTGGGGCGACCCCGACCATGGCATCATGATGGTCAAGACGAAAGACCCCGCCGGGGACTGGGAGCAGCCCGTCTGCGTCATACCCGGAAATGGAATGATTGACCCCTGCCCCCTGTGGGACGACGACGGACGCTGCTATCTGGTCAACGGATGGGCCAATTCGCGAGCCGGTTTCAACTCCGTGCTCACCGTTCGCGAACTGTCTCCCGACGGCACACGGGCCATCGGCCTGCCGCGCATCGCATTCGACGGCGGACAGGTGAATCACACCTCCGAGGGTCCCAAGTTCTACAAACGCGACGGTTGGTACTGGATTATGTGTCCGGCCGGCGGCGTGGAGATGGGGTGGCAACTGGCCATGCGCAGCCGCTCGCCCTATGGCCCCTACGAATGGCACCGCGTGATGTGGCAGGGCAGCACCGACATCAACGGTCCCCACCAAGGCGCCTGGGTACACATAGGAAAGGAGGGGGAGAAGGGAGAAGACTGGTTCCTGCACTTCAATGACAAGGGCGCATACGGCCGCGTGGTCTACCTGCAACCCGTCGACTGGTCGGACGGATGGCCGATGATGGGACGCAACGGCGAACCCGTGACCACCTGGCGCAAGCCCCAGACGGGCAAACAGGCCCAGCGCCCCACCTGCCCGCAGTCGTCCGACGAGTTCGACAACGGACAGATCGGACTTCAGTGGCAGTGGCATGCCAACTATCAACAGTTCTACGGAATGCCCACGGCCGACGGATACATGCGGCTCTACACCCACGACCTCAGTCCCGACTTCGTAAGCCTGTGGGAAGCACCCAACCTCTTGCTCCAGAAGACCCCGGCTCCGCGCTTCACGGCAACCGCCAAGGTGCGATTTGCATCCAAGGAGGACGGACAATACGGGGGCCTGGTCATGATGGGGCGCGACTATTCGGCACTGGTCTTGCTACGCCAGGGCGATGCGTTCCTCCTGCAGCGCCACACCTGCATCGGAGCCGACAACGGCCAGCCTGAGACGCGCCACACACTGGCCACCCTGCAGCCCAGCGATAGGGACACTATCCCCTATTCCCCGGCCATATACATGGATATGTACCTGCGCATGAACGTCAAGGACGGAAAGTGCCGCTACAGCTACAGCCTCGATGGCAAACGCTACCACGATGCCGGCGAAGCCTTCACCATGAAGGAAGGCAAATGGATCGGTGCCAAGCTGGGCTTCCTCGCAGAATGCTCCGGCCGCAAGTCCAGCCGCGGTTGGCTTGATGTGGACTGGATAAGGATTAGCAAATGACAAAAGAATCACACCCCCATATAAATAAATCACACCCCATATAAATAAAATGAAACTGAAAATATACCGGCCAACAAGGTTTGGACTCGCAGCCGTCATGCTCCACCTCGCGGCTGCCTTTTACCCCTCTTCGGTGTGCATGGCACAGCAGTTGTCGTCGCCCGACGGCAAGTATACCATCTCCATTGACGGAATGTCATACTCCATCTCCTACGACGGGCAACCCATCATTCTGGAAAGCCAGATGGGAGTAGACATCGACAACCGACTGTTCGAGTCGGCTCTGGGCGTACCGCGCGGCGAATATCGCAACTGGTGCGGCGACCTGGAGTTGCGAGGCCAGGTACAGACAACGGCCGACACCACCTGGACACCCCACTATGGCGAGAACGCCCGCATACGCGACCACTACAACCAACTCGTCCTTCACTACGAGAAGGGCAGCAACGGACAGGGCACCGTGTCGCAGGGCTACGACAAACGCAAGTACTATGCCATGGACATCATCGTCCGGGCCTACGACGAGGGCATCGCCTTCCGCTACCATTTCCCCGAAACGTCCAATGGTCTCTTCCTGCACATCACAGGCGAACGCACCACGTTCCGCATGCCCCTGGGCACACTCGCATGGTACGAAGAGTGGGCACAAGGCCCCTTCGAGAAGCGCCCCCTGAGCGGCGAATGGTACGAGTCGGAACGGCCCCTGCTGATGCAAACCCCGGGCGGCACCTATGTGGCCCTGCTCGAGGCCGCCATGAAGGACTATGCCCGCGGCAAGTTCCGCCTGCTGCGCGACAACGAACTGCAGGTTTCCCTCTACGGCTGTGCCGACATCATCTCCCCCTACGACACACCTTGGCGCGTCGTCATGGCGGGCCAGCGGGCCGTAGACCTCATCAATCACAAGCAACTCATACTGAACCTGAACACCGAATGCCAAATTCGGGACACAGGGTGGATAAAGCCCGGCAAGGCTTTCCGCAGCACACGCCTCGACCGGGCCGGCATCTTCCGCAGCATCGACTTCTGCAAGGCCATGGGCTTCGACTACGTGGAGCTGGATGCCGGTTGGTACGGCCCCGAAGGCAAGGTCGCGAGCGACGCACGCCAGGTCATCCCGACGCGCGACTTCACCATGCCCGAGGTCTGCCAGTATGCCCGTTCTCAGGGCATCGGCGTGTGGATTTATGTCAACCAGCGCGCCCTCTATCGCCAGCTCGATGAACTCCTGCCTCTCTATCGGCAGTGGGGCATCAGCGGCATCAAGTTCGGATTTGTGCAGATTGGCAACCAGCAGTGGAGCACCTGGCTGCACGATGCCGTGGCCAAGTGTGCCGAGCACCATCTGATGGTCGACATCCACGACGAATATCGCCCCACAGGCCTCAGCCGCACCTATCCCAACGTGCTCACCCAGGAGGGCATTGCCGGCAACGAGGAGATGCCCGATGCCACCCACAACACACTGCTCCCCTTCACCCGCTATCTTTGCGGCCCGGCCGACTACACACTCTGCTACTTCAATACCCGCGTCAAGAACACCCGAGGCCACCAGTTGGCCATGGCTGCCGTCTACTACAGTCCCTTGCAATTCTACTTCTGGTACGACACTCCCTTCCCCAATGGTTGGGAGGGCGACGAACTGCAATTCTGGCGCCATTGTCCGACGGTGTTCGACGAGAGTCTGGCCCTCGACGGCATCCCCGGCGAGTACATTGTGCAGGCCCGCCGTTCGGGCCAGGAATGGTTCGTCGGAGCCATGACCAATACCCAAGGCCGCTCCGTCACCATCAGCACCGACTTCCTTCCCGCTGGCAAGTACGAGGTCCGCATCTACAACGACGACCCCACGGCCGACACCCCCTCGAAGGTGAAAAGCGAACGACGAACCGTGAAGAGCGGCAGCTCCATAAAGTTGAACCTCCAACCCTCCGGCGGTGCTGCGCTTCACTTCATTCCTAAATAAATCCATTCACCCTATCCATGACTCAGAACCTCACCCATAGTTTGCTCCGTCCGGCGCTCTTTCTCTCCTTTCTGTCACTCCCTGCCGCCCTGCCCCTGCAGGCCCAGTCCCCCGTCCAGCCTTTTCCGCTCGGGGATGTCAGGTTGCTGCCCTCACGCTTCCAGCGCAACATGCAGCGCGACTCGGCCTGGGTGTAGGATATGCCGGGATGCACAAAGGTGCGTCCGGCCACGATGGGCTGGATGCAGAACAATGCCAATGCAATGGTTGTCAGAAGATTTCTTTTCATGTTCGCGGTGTGTTTATTAGATTGCCATACGGATATATGCTTTCATCTCGCACGTGGCCCGATAGACGTGGGCCTCGGCGGTGCGCTGGCTGATATTGAGGGCCAGGGCTATCTCCTTCATACTCTTTTCATCGCGCCACATGCGGTATGCGCTGGCACGCTTCGTGGGCATCGTGCTGAGTTTCTTTTCCTCGAGACTCAGAATCTGGTCGCGCTCCATTTTGTCGTAGACATCGGTGGGCGAGGCCAGTTCCATACCATTCTTCAGCCGGACTTCGGCCTGCCGCACATAGAAGCGGTGGCGGACATCGTCGATAATCATGCGATGGGCCGTCGTGAAAAGCAGATTGCGCACGGTGGACTCTACGATCAAGTCCAAACGCATCATCTTCAGGAAGAGATTGTGTACAAAATCCTCGGCCTCCATTTCGTTGTGTGTATAGGCCAGGAAGTAGAGTTTCAACTCCTCGAGATACTGCACATAGACACGAGCCAGAAGGTCTGATTGCTGGTCAGTAATGGTATTAGTCTCCATTTTCGATAGTGTTAGTTGCAAGGCGATTGTTTTCGATTTCTCGAGAGCAAAATTATGATATACACAACATAATTCAAAAATATTATGCTCTATAATGCCACCAACTGCGTTTCCGGGAACTCCAAATAAGTTAGGAGACTGGTTATGAATAACTTAATGGTGCGTTCAAAAAACTTTTCCGCACTCACGAAATATCGATTTTGATATTTTGCTTCTTCAAATATTCCGTTGGCGTCATACCTTCCACCTTTCGGAAAGTACTGAAGAAAGACGACTTCCGGAAGCCGCACTGTTCGCTCAGTGCCGTCAGCGTGAAACGCTTGTATGCCCCCTCTGCAATGAGCTGTTTGAAGCGCTCCAGACGGTAGCGGTTGACAAACTCATAATAGTTCTCATTGAGGTGCATGGAGAATACGTAGCTGAGCTTGGCAACGGGCACGTGGAGCACGCGGGCCAGGTCGGCACGCTTCAGGTCGGAGTTGACATAGGCCTGTTCGGTTTCCAGATATTGGCGCATGCGTCTGACGATGTCGGCACACTCCTCGTCGGTCATCTTCACCTGCTGGTATTTGTTGCCGCCACTGCCCTCCTCGGCCTCCTCCTGCTGTTCGGCCAGCAGGGCCTCCTCCTGCGCCATCTCTATCAGTGCCTCTTCCATCTCGTTACGCTCCGAGAGCAGCACCTTCGTGTTCTTGCGATAGTGCCACCAGAGCAACAGCTGCAACACTGCCAGCACCAGCAGGAACAACTCGAAGAAGGCCCAGAAGGAGGGCATCACACTGATGTCGTAGACCGATGCCGTCTCTTCGGCTCCTGCCAGTCGGATTTCCAGTTGGTGCCGCCCAAGGAAGAGGCGCCGGATGCCGATGTCCTCGCCGTCGGAGAGCAGTTGCCAGTCGCCGTCGTCCAAGCGATATTCGTAGAGGCGCCCCCGCTGTTTGGAGTAGTCCAGCAGTGTGGCCTTCAGCTGCAGCACCTCCGACCTGAAGTTCCAATGCAGCGTGATGCGGCGCGTCTCGTTCACCGTATATTCGTCATAGGGCGTGAGCAAGTCGCTGCCCTGGCGTATGTAGTAGAGTTTTATCTGGTACTGTCCTGGGTAGCTCCATGCCCCGATGTCCTTGACCTTGGCATGGAACAGTCCCTGCGAAGTGGCCACCCACAGGGTGCCGTCGGCGTCCATGCCCATATCGTTGATCATGTCGCCCCGCAGTCCCTCGCCATAGCCGAAGTGTATCATCTCCTTGAGGTCATAGTCGAAGCAGAAGACGCCGCGCTCCGATGTCAGCAGATAGTGGCCTCGCATGTCGTCGACGAAACTGCGGCACCATTTGTCGGCAAAGGCTATGGGCAGTTCCAGTTCGCCGAAGTCGGTCATCTGTTCGTTGGTATAGAACGTCTGCGGCCCGGTGCGCATGAAGACCAGTGAATCGTGGCCCTGGGCTCCGCGCATCCAGGGATGTTGGTTGAAGAATCCCTTTGGGAACGAGGCCTCCACAATCTCGCGGCTGCGCACACTGTAGAGCGAGCAACCGTTGGCCCCTGTGAGCCAGGCATTGCCCGAGGCATCGAAGGTGATGCTCAGAATCAGTCCGCCGGTGATGTGGGAGTTCAGTTCCGTGAAGTGCTGCTGTATCTTGCCCCCTTCCACCACAAACAGGCCGTCGGTGCATCCTATCCACAGCCGTCCGTCGGGGCCCACCTTCAGGTCGCCTATCGACTTCTGGTCCAGAAGCGGGGAGAAGGTCTGCGGCTTCAGCGTCATGGTCCGGGGGTCGAAGGTGTGCAGGCCGCCGCCGTCGTAGGTGCCGATGTAGAACAGGCCGTCGTACCACACTACGGTGTTGACGATGTGCCCGCCGTCCAGGTCGGCCGGTCGGTAGAACTGTGCATGTCCGGTCTTGAGGTTGACGTAGTAGAATCCGTTCTGTGTTCCTATGATGCCGTCGTTGCCCTGAATGCAGTAGGTGCGCACGTTGATGCCCTCGGTGGTGAATACCTCGCCCTCGGGCGTCGCCACCCGCAGCACCCGGAACAAGTCGCCGCTGTAGTAGGTGTAGGCCAGTCCGTGGCGCACAAAACCAAACCAATTGACGCCGTTGGCATCGCGATGGTAGCAGTACAGTCCGTTCGAGGGCAGACGGTGGGAGTGCTCGGCCTCGGTGTTGAACTGTTCCTTGATGGCCAGCGTCTTGCCGTCCAGCAGGTAGGCTCCGGTGCCGTCGCAGGCCACGCAGATATGGCCGTCGCCACTGCGCCGCACCATGGTGACAGTGTTGCCTACGCCGTCTATGTGCTCCGTCGTTCCGGTCGCCAGGTTGCAGAGAAACAGTCCGTGGGTCTTGGTACCCACCACGAAGCGCCCCTGCCCGGCATAGGCAAACTGCGACAGCAGCAGGGTCATGTCGCTCAGACTGGACTGATGGCGGGTCACCTTTCCGGTGCGTGGGTCGTAGCTGTTGAGGTCGTGGCGGCTGAGGAACCATATTCGTCCGTCTTCGCCCTTGGCATACTGGCGCACGACGTTGTCCAGTCCGTTACGGCTCACGCCGACGTCTATCCGCTCCAACTTGCCCCCTGCATAGAACTGCAGTCCCTGCTGGCTGCCGATGTAGAGCGTGTCGCCCGTCACCATCAGCGAGGTCGGATGCTCCACCTCGGGCAGCATGCGCCTGAAAGTTTTCTCGCCATGGTGCAGGCAGTATAGCCCCTCCTCCGTGGCGGCCCATATCTGGCAGTTGCCCACCTCGCAAATGTCGTAGACGGTTAGTCTCTGTCCCTGTTCGTCCAGAATGTTGAAAGTGCTCAGTCCCTTGCCGTTGTACACGCTGACACCACCGCTGGTGGCCAGCCACACATATCCGTTGTGGTCGGTCATCACGCCGTACACCGTCTCGCCCGACAGTCCGTCGTTGAGGGTCAGGTTCACCATGTCCTCCTCGCCCACTATGCCAGCCCGCGTTGCTGTGGCCAGCAACAGCAGGACTGCAGCGACGACGATTCGGCTCAAACCGTTCAACTGACGCAATATGTCTCTACAAACAGGATGCTGCATATCTCTCCACGGCCTCACATTTTTAGCCGTTCATCGGACAAAAGTAATAAATATTCCCCATTTGTCCAAAATTAAGCTGAGATATTATTCCTCGCCCCGCCATAAACCGCAAAAAGGCCAGATGCCATGCATCCAGCCTTTTCACACGAATAACTAACCTATCTAACTAACTAAACCTTTTTAATCCTAATACGAACGAGACAAAGAGACTACGCAACTCATGTCTCCATTTGTTTTGCGATTGTTACATCTGCATAAATAAATCCTGCACACGTGTGGGGATTATTGATTTTATTGTAACTTTGCAAGGAAATCTTATCACTAAAAACTTAAAGACATGAAAACTATGCTGAAATCCTTATTGCTGGCCGTGCTCGTGGCGCTGCCTTTCGTAGATGCAACCGCACAGCGGCCTCAGCGCCGGGGCAATGCCGGCGACGGACCCGACAAGAACTTCTACATCTTCCTCTGCCTGGGGCAGTCGAACATGGAGGGCGCTGCCAAGCCCGAGGCACAGGACCTGGAGGGCGTGAACGAGCGCTTCCAGATGATGGCGGCCGTGGACGACCCCGAACGCGGACGCAAGATGGGAGAGTGGTACACGGCCACGCCGCCCCTCTGCCGACAGAACACGGGACTGACGCCTGCCGACTACTTCGGCCGCACGCTGAGCGAGGACCTGCCCCACTACCTGCGCATCGGTGTCATCAACGTGGCCATCGGCGGCATCAAGATCGAGGGTTTCATGAAGGACAAGGCTGCCGAATACATCCAGAACGAGGCACCGGGATGGATGAAGAACATGCTGAAGGCGTACGACAACAATCCCTACGAACGACTCGTCACACTGGCCCGCAAGGCACAGCAGAAGGGCGTCATTCGCGGCATACTGCTGCACCAGGGTGAGTCGAACACGGGCGACCCCGAATGGGCCAACAAGGTGAACACCGTCTATCGCCAGCTGCTCGCCGACCTCCGTCTGAAGGCCGAAGACGTGCCCCTGCTGGCCGGTGAGGTGGTGCAGGCCGAGGGCAAGGGCCAGTGCCTGGCCATGAACAAGCAGATTGATGCCCTGCCCCAGACCATACCGACGGCCCACGTCATCTCCTCGGAGGGATGCACCAACCAGGCCGACCGCCTGCACTTCGACGCCGAGGGCTATCGCCTCCTGGGCCGCCGATATGCACAGAAGATGATGTCGCTCATGGGCTTCCAGAGCGACATGACGCTGCAGGGACTGAAGGATGCCTACAAGGACGACTTCCTCATCGGCGTGGCCGTCAACCAGCGCAACGTCACCGCACCCGAGCAGATGGGACTCATCATACGCGACTTCAACAGCCTGACGGCCGAGAACGACATGAAGCCCGAACCCACCGAACCCCAGGAGGGCCAGTTCAACTGGGCACGCGCCGACCGCATTGCCAACTTCTGCCGGCAGACGGGCATCAAGTTGCGCGGCCACTGCCTGGTATGGCACAACCAGATAGGCCGCTGGATATACGTGGACAAGGATGGTAAGGAGGTGTCGAAGAAGGTGCTGCTCGAGCGCATCAGAAAGCACATCCAGGCCATCGTCACCCGCTACAAGGACGTGGTCTACTGCTGGGACGTGGTGAACGAAGCCATCACCGACGACCCCAAGGCGCAGGACCCCTTCCGCCAGTCCCGTCTCTACAAGATTGCAGGCGACGACTTCATCCGCGAAGCCTTCCGCGCCGCACGCAAGGCCGACCCCAAGGCACTGCTCTTCTATAACGACTACAACGAGTGCGACCCAGTCAAGAGCCAGCGCATCTACGAGATGGTAAAGCGCATGAAGGCCGACGGAGTGCCCATCGACGGCATCGGCATGCAGGGCCACTACAACATCTACGGCCCCTCGGAGGACGAAGTGGACAAGGCCCTGTCGCTCTACAAGCAGGTAGTCAGCCACATCCACATGACGGAGCTGGACATCCGCGTCAATCAGGAGATGGGCGGACAGTTGCAGTTCAGCCGCGAGGGCGTGGAGGTGAGCGAACGCATCCGCACGATGCAGGAGCGACAGTATGCCAGCGTATTCCGCGCCCTGCGCCGCCATCGCGACGTGGTGGACTGCGTCACCTTCTGGAACCTCTCCGACCGCGACTCGTGGCTCGGCGTACAGAACTATCCCCTGCCCTTCGACTCCCAGTACAAACCCAAGCGCGTATACAATATTATTAAGGAAAAGACAGCCCCCGAGAGCATCGTCATAGCCCCCGAGGAGAAGAAGCCCGAGGTGAAGGAAGACTTCCGTCCGTCGTCGAAGAACCAGCCCGGACAGCAGTACCCCATGGTCAACTCCGAAGGCTATGCCCGCTTCCGCATCCATGCCCCCGAGGCACAGTCGGTAGTCGTCAGCCTGGGACTGGGCGGACAGGGCGGCACCCGTCTGCACAAGACCCGCGACGGCATGTGGGAAGGCACCACGGCCGGCCCCATGGACGAAGGTTTCCACTACTACCACATGACCATCGACGGTGCCACCGTCAACGACCCCGGAGCCATGAACTACTACGGCTCTTGCCGTTGGGAGAGCGGCATCGAGATACCGGCCCACGACAGCGACTTCTATGCCCTGCGCGACGTGCCCCACGGCAATGTCCAGCAGGTACTCTTCCCCTCGCCCAGCACAGGCACCGTGCGCCGCGCCTTCGTCTATACACCTCCCACCTACGACAAGGACCGCAAGGCAAAGTATCCCGTGCTCTACCTGCAACACGGATGGGGCGAGGACGAGACGGCCTGGAGCAACCAGGGACACGCCAACCTCATCATGGACAACCTGATTGCCGACGGCAAGATTGAACCTTTCATCATCGTCATGACCTACGGCATGACCAACGACGTACGCTTCGGCGGCCTGCGCCAGTTCGATGCCAAGGACTTCGAGAAGGTGCTCGTGGACGAACTGGTGCCCTACGTCGACAGCCACTTCCGCACACGCTCCGACAAGTGGAACCGCGCCATGGCCGGCCTCTCGATGGGCGGATTCGAGACACGCCTCATCACGCTGCGCCGCCCCGAGGTGTTCGGCTACTACGGCCTGCTCAGCGGCGGACAGTACCAACCCCAGGACATCAAGGACAAGTCGCAGGTGCGCCTCATCTTCCAGAGCTGCGGCAGCAAGGAGAACCCCGAAGGCATCCGCCAGTCCACCGAGGCCCTGAAGGCTGCCGGACTGAATGCCGTAGGCTACGTCTCTGAGGGCACGGCCCACGAATTCCTGACCTGGCGCCGCAGTCTCTACCAGATGGCACCGCTGTTGTTCCGTAAGTAATTTTTAGGCCTCCCGTCGCCTGAGCTCAGACAATACTAAGGTTGCACCTCCAACCTTACTAAGGTTTGAGGCCCGACAATACTAAGGTTGGAGCTCAGACAATACTAAGGTTGGAGGCCCAACCATACTATGAACAAAAACCGCACTATGAAAAGGACACTCTCAACACTACTCGGCCTGGCCCTGGCCCTCGCCACATGGGCCGCCCCCGACACCATGCAGTCGCCCAACGGCAAAATCAGCCTCACACCGACCGACCATGGATATACCATCCGCTACGAAGGCAAGACCGTGATGGACATCCCCGAGGTGGGCATCACCACATCGACCAGGGGACAGGGCCTGCGGCTGCAGGACATCTCCAAGCCGCGCCGCATCAAGGCCAAGTACACCATGCTGACAGGCAAATGCCTGCGCCCGACCAACGAGGCCTGCGAATACACCTGCAACTATCGCGACCAGAGTGGAAAGCCTGTGCAACTGGTCATGCGCCTCTACAACGACGGCATTGCCTTCCGCTACGAAATGCAGGGACTGCAGGACGAATTGCTGACGGGCGAACAGACCACCTACTGCATCCCCGAAGGCACGCGCCGCTGGATGCAGGAGTGGAGCGAGGCCTACGAGGGATTCTTCCCCATGTCCATAACGGGCAAGGCCCGGCGCCAGCACTGGGGCTATCCTGCCCTGCTGGAGCCCTCGGACGGCGTGTTTGCCCTCATCACCGAGGCCAACATCGAGCGCCGACAGAGTGCCTCGTCGCTGCGCAACGAACAGTCGGCCGACCTCTTCCGCGTCTGTCCCGACAAGAACGAGCTGCGCCTCTCCGGCCAGTGGCACACCCCCTGGCGACTGGTCATCATAGGCCGCTTGGCCGACGTGGTGGAGTCGACCCTGGTGACCGACGTGGCCGAACCCTCCCGTACCAAGGACACGAAGTGGATAATGCCGGGCGTAGTATCCTGGATATACTGGGCCCACAACCACGGCTCCAACGACCTCAACATCATCAAGCAGTACATCGACATGGCCGCCACGCTGAAGTTGCCCTACATGCTCATCGATGCCGAATGGGACGAGATGAAGGATGGCAAGAGCATAGAGGACGCCATCCGCTATGCCCACGACCGGGGCGTGCGGCCCATGATATGGTACAACTCATCGACGGCTTGGATCAACGGGGCGCCAGGCCCCAAGTACCGGCTGAACAAGCCCGAGGACCGCGAAAAGGAGTTTGCCTGGTGCGAGAAACTGGGCGTGGCAGGCGTGAAGATTGACTTCTTCGCCGGCGACACACAGGCAACCATGGACTACTGCATCGACCTCCTGGAGTGCGCCGCACGCCACCACCTGCTGGTCAACTTCCACGGGGCCACCATACCCCGCGGATGGCAGCGCACCTACCCCAACCTGATGTCCACCGAAGGCGTCTACGGCGCCGAATGGTACAACAACCTGCCCGTCCTGACCAACCACGCCGCCAGCCACAATGCCACGCTGCCCTTCACGCGCAACGTCGTGGGCCCCATGGACTACACGCCTTGCACCTTCTCCGACTCGCAGCATCCCCACATCACCACCCATGCCCACGAACTGGCCCTGACGGTGCTCTTCGAGTCGGGACTGCAGCATCTGGCCGACCGCCCCGAGAGCTACTTGGCGCAGCCCCAGCAGGTGCAGCAGTTCCTGTCCCGGCTGCCCAGCGTGTGGGACGAGACGCGATTCGTCGACGGCTATCCCGGCAAGTCGGTCATCATGGCCCGCCGCAGTGGCACCACCTGGTACGTGGCCGGCATCAACGGACTCGACGAGGCTGCCAACCTGAAACTGTCGCTCGACTTCCTGCCCAAGAAGCACAACCACGTCGTCACCTTCTTCGACAGCAGTCATGGCGATTCGCCCTGGACCATCCGGCAAGGCACCACCCTGCCCACCGCCGTTCATTGCAAGCCGCGCGGGGGCTTTGTCATCGTAATAAAGGCGTAGCCTCTGAGTCCTCAAAATAATCGGAATAATCAGAATATTCAGAGTTTTCAGAGTTTTCAGAATAATCAGATAAAAAACCATGAAAAAGTTTCAATTAGCATTCATCATTCTGCTGGGCACAGCCACGACGGCCAGTGCACAGCAACACAAAATGTGGTATCAGCGCCCGGCAGAGCACTGGCTGGAGGCACTGCCCGTGGGCAACAGCCACATGGGGGCCATGGTCTACGGCGGCACCGACGTGGAGGAAATACAACTGAACGAAGAAACCTTCTGGAGCGGCTCGCCATACAACAACGACCCCAAGGAGAGCAAGGAACACCTGCAGGAGGTGCGCAACCTCATCTTCTCGGGACACGAGGAGGAGGCACAGCGCATCCTCGACCGCTACTTCGTGCCCGGGCCTCACGGCATGCGCTTCCTGCCCATGGGCAGCCTGAAGCTGAACCTGGGACACAAGCAGGTGACCGACTACAGGCGCGAACTGAACCTGGGCACCGCCACCACCACCACATCCTATGTGCATGACGGCGTCAGATTCACCCGCACGGTCTTTGCATCGATGGCCGACAACGTCATCGTGGTGCAACTCGAGGCCGGAAAGAAAGGCGAACTGGACTTCGACCTGAACTTCACCAGCCAACTGCCTTCGGAAGTGACAACTGAAAGCCGTGGGCTGACGGCCATCGTCAACGGCGTCGACCAGGAGGGCATCAAGGGCGGACTGAAAGCCGAGTGCCGCATCATGGTGAGGACGGACGGCGAAGTGGAGCGCAAAGCACAATCGCTGAGCGTGGACGATGCCACCACCGCCACAGTCTTCATCACTGCAGCCACCAACTTCGTAAACTACCGCGACATCAGCGGCAATCCGACACAGAAAAACCTTCAGGCACTGGCTCAGATCAAGAACCAGACGTACAAGAAACTGCTGGCTCGCCACCAGGCGAAGTACCGCGAACAGTACGACCGCGTCAGCCTCGTGCTGCCGGCCAGCGACAAATCCTCACTGCCCACCGACCAGCGCTTGGCGGCCTTCAGTGGAGGCAAGGACATGGACATGGTGTCGCTGATGATGCAATACGGGCGCTATCTGCTCATCTCCTCCTCGCAACCTGGCGGACAACCGGCCAACCTGCAGGGCGTGTGGAACGACAAGATGAATGCCCCATGGGACTCGAAGTACACCATCAACATCAATGCCGAGATGAACTACTGGCCCGCCCTCATCGGCAACCTGGCCGAGACGCAGATGCCCCTGTTCACGATGATCAGCGACCTGAGCCAGGCGGGCCGGCAGACGGCCAGACAGATGTATGGCTGCAACGGATGGGTGGCCCACCACAACACCGACCTCTGGCGCATCTGCGGACCCGTAGACGGCACACCCTGGGGCGTCTTCCCGACGGGTGGCGCATGGCTGACCACACACATCTGGCAGCACTATCTCTTCACGGGCGACAGGGCTTTCCTCCAGGAGTATTATCCCGTCATGAAGGGTGCAGCCGAATTCCTGACGGACTACATGCAGACCTATCCCGAGACGGGAGCCATCCGGCAGGCTGCAGGATGGCTGGTGACGGTGCCCACCGTATCGCCCGAACATGGGCCCGTGGGCAAGCGCACCAACGTCACCGCCGGTTCCACCATGGACAACCAGATAGTCTTCGACGTGCTCTCGCAAACCGCCAAAGCAGCCAAGATATTGGGCTACGAGTCGCAGGCCTCTGCGCTCCAGGACCAGCTCACTAAACTTCCGCCCATGCAGATAGGACAGTACGGACAGTTGCAGGAATGGCTCATCGACGGCGACGACCCTAAGGACGAGCACCGCCACATATCGCACCTCTACGGACTCTATCCCTCGAACCAGATTTCGCCCTTCCGCTCGCCTGAACTCTACACGGCCGCAGCCAACACCCTGCGCCAGCGCGGCGACCAGGCCACGGGCTGGAGCCTGGGATGGAAGATAAACTTCTGGGCCCGCATGCTCGACGGCAACCATGCCTTCCGCATCATCTCCAACATGCTGAAACTGCTGCCCGACGACAGCAAGACGCGACAGTATCCCGACGGACGCACCTATCCCAACCTCTTCGATGCCCATCCGCCTTTCCAGATTGATGGAAACTTCGGTTGCACGGCCGGCATCTGCGAGATGCTCGTCCAGAGCCACGACGGCGCACTGCACCTGCTGCCCGCCCTGCCCGATATGTGGAACGAGGGACGGGTGAGCGGACTGCGGGCCCGCGGCGGATTCGTCGTGGACATCGATTGGCAAGGAGGCAAACTCAGCAAGGCCACGGTGCACTCCACCATCGGTGGCACCCTGCGCCTGCGCTCCTACGTTCCCCTGAAGGGCAAAGGACTGAAGCCGGCCTCGGGTCCGTGTCCGAATGCCTTCATGCAACCGGCCGACGTGAAGGAACCGCTGCGGTCGCCTAAACTGACCGACTTCACGCCCTCTGCCGCACCCAAGGTCTACGAATACGACCTCCAGACCCGAGCGGGCGGCTCCTACACCGTTACCATGCAGAAATTATAAAAAAAAGAGGCTATGTCGTTCATTTCGACATAGCCTCTTTTTTGTAAATAGGCGATTACCACCAGCGGCCGCCACCGCCGCCGCCGCCACCTTGGCCTCCCGAATAGGTGGAGAGGGTGACGCTGCTGCCGCCGGAGCATGAGGAGTAGCCGTAGCCGCTCCAGAAGCTGGTGCCACTGCCAGTGACGCCCGACTTCATGGCCGGAGTGCCAGTGGTATAGACAGCGATGGAAGAGCCCATCCTGCTGTTGGAGGGAACCTTGAAGGCGAAGGCCAGGTCGGAACCGTTGTAGAGGGCGAGCCACTTGCCCTTGTACGAACTGGCCGAGGAGAGTTGCTTGGCAGTGCCGTTGGAGATGCTGGAACCATTCTCGAATCCGCCGATGGCCACCACGTTGCCGCCGGTGATGTAGAGTTTGTAGCGGCTCTCGGTGTTGGCATCCAGGCCCACTTCGGGCTGCGACGATGCCACGGCGAATACGTTACCGCCCTGGATGTACATGTTGCCGTTGGCATCCATGCCGTCGTTGCCACTGCTGTTGGCCATCACGTAGCCACCGCTGATGGTCATGTGGCTGGCCGAGTTGATGGCATCGTCGCTGGCCTCGGCGTAGACGTAGCCACCCGAGACGGTGAGCGTGCTCTTCGACTCTATGCCCTCGTGGTAGGCCGACTTGGCGTATGTGGTGCCGCCACTGAAGGTCATGGACCCATCGCTCTTGATGGCCTTGGGCGATGCCGTCATGCTGCTGCTATACTTATACTGACTGCCGGAGGCCGTAGCCGACAGGGTGCCGTCGCTGACGGTGAGCGTGCCGTCGGCCTTGATGCCCTTGCCGCCCGTGCCCGATGACTTGAGCGTTACGGTGCCGCCGCTGATGGCCATGTTGCCGTCGCTCTTCAGCGCAGCACTGCCCTTGGCATCGCGTTCGTCGCTGTCGTAGGCGCCGTTTCCGGTGGTGGTGACATTGATGACGCCGTCGCTGATGAGCAGGTCGCCGGCGGCCTTGACACCCTTGGTGGCTGCTGCCGTGACGGTGACGTTGAGCGTGCCGCCCTCGAGATAGACATTGCCGCTGTCCTCGTCCTCGTGGTCGGTGGTCTGGCCCGTGGATGTGGTGCCGTCCATGTCGCACTGTATGCCGTCGTCGCCCACACCGCTGACGGTGACGGTGCCGCTCTTCATCTGGAAGTACTCCTCACAATTGATGCCATCGCCAACGGCCGCGGTGATGTTCAGCGTAAGGTTTTTGATGGATATGTAGGATGCACTCTTGATGCCGTGCTTGGTCTTGCCCACCACGGTGAGTGTGCCGTTGCCCTGCATTTGCAGCTGGCCCTTGCTGTATATGCAGGCCTTCTGCGAACCATTAGTGCCGTCGGTCAGCGTGTTCTCGGTACCCTTCTTGGCACTGAGCTGTATGCGCTTGGAGTTGCTGATTTCGATGGCTGCGCCACTGGGGTTGGTCAGCGTCAGACCGGCCAGCGAAACGGTGCACTTGTAGGAACCGCCCAGGACGAACGAACCGTCGGTGGTGGAGCCCGAGAGTTGGTAGGTGATTTCGTCGCCATCCACGTCGGCAGTGTTCGTCGGAGTTATGGTGACGTGCGCACCGCTGACGGTGGCCTCCACATACTGGGCCACATTGCCGGGCACCTTGACGGTGGCCGACGAACTGCTGTACTCGATGCTCACCAGATTATTGGTCACCTCCGTCTGGTCAACAGTCATCTGGTCGATGTCGGCAACGGCAAAAGCCTTGCCCATGATGGTGAGTGTGGTGCCGTCGGCATACTCCATGTCGCCTGCCTGGGCGGCCGGAAACAGGTAGACGACGTTGCCCACCTTCACGTTCAGCGTCTGTGCCCCGGCCACTATGGCCAGCATGAGGCAAACGACGATTGTCAAAATCTTTTTCATACTATTTTGCTTCAATCTTAATTATTTTTTTTCGGCGCAAAGATAAATACAAAAATATAAATGCCCAAAATATATTCAACGAATCGACCTATTTATTCAGTAAAACAATAATTTGCTCCCATGATGCGTTATAGTACTGGAAGACTTATCTAATTACTAACAAAAAAGAAATTGTCAGACCGGAAGTTTACCTGCATAGCCATTGACGACGAGCCCCTGGCTCTGCAACAGATTGTGGCCTACATCGGGAAGGTGCCCTTCCTACAACTGGTGGCTCAGTGCCAGAGTGCGCTGGAGGCACGTAAACTGTTGGAAGCCGAGACCGTGGACATCATATTCTGCGACATCAACATGCCCGACCTCAACGGCATGGACTTCGTGAAGTCGCTGCTGGTGCCTCCACTCATCGTCTTCACCACGGCCTATTCCGAATACGCTGTCGAAGGCTTCCGCGTCAATGCGGTCGACTATCTGCTGAAGCCCTTCGGACTGCAGGAGTTCCAAAGGACGGCCTTGCGGCTGAAAGAACGTCTGGAGGCAAGAGGCAGACAGGCAGAAAGCCCGGAAGAGGACGATACGGTCTTCCTGAAGTCGGAATCGAGGACCGTGAAGGTAAGCATTCGCGACATCCGTTACATAGAGGCCATGAGCGAATACCTGAAGGTGTGGGTGGAGAACGAACACAAACCCATCGTCACCCTGCTCTCCATGAAGAAAATGGAGGAGCGACTGCCAAACTACTTCATGCGCATACATCGCTCATACATCGTCAATCTCAACAAAATACAGGAGGTGAACAAGAACCGCATCATCATGGACAAAGACACCTATCTGCCCATCGGAGACGTATATAAGGAAGTGTTCCAAAACTATCTGGAACAAAGATTCCTGATAAAATAGTCTGCCGGCAGACCCCCGACAGGTTTGGCTGAACGAATCGGCCGTTTCGCAGAATATTTTTTGTGCATCGGAGTAAATGGCATATCTTTGCACCAGTATTTTCATCAAATATGATTCTACCAAACCTACGCTTTCCGAATAAATGAATAAATACAGCTGGATAAAGCAGTCGAGACAGGAAAACCTCGTATACCTGATAATCTGGGGATTGCTCTTCGCCTCCCCGGTGATATCCATGTATGTGCGCACCATCAACGACGCTGCCATCTTCTTCAACTGGGAAGAGGTGTTCTTCGTCTGGAAGCGCTTCTCCCTCTTCCTCATCCTCTTCCTCATCCACAACTTTCTGCTGCTCCCGATTCTGGTGGTCGGTCACAAGCGGATGACATATTTCTGCATCGTGGCTTTGGTGGTGTCATTGTTCGCCATCCACCAGTGCAGCAGCAGCCCCACCCCTCCGGACCGGCATCCTAAACCAGAACTCGGCATGCAGCACCATCCGGGACCGCCGCCCGGCGAGTTCCGACCGGACGCACCGCCACCCTTCATAGGCGAACAGGACATTCTGGCACTGCTGGTGCTCATACTGATGTTCGGTGCCAACATCGGCATCAAGGGATACTTCCGCAGTCGCGACGACCAGAGGCGACTGGCCGAGCTGGAGAAGAAGAATCTGGAACAACAATTGGAGTATCTGCGCTACCAGATCAATCCCCACTTCTTCATGAACACGCTCAACAACATACACGCCCTCATCGACATCGACCCGGCGAAGGCACAGGAGACCGTGGTAGAACTGTCCAAGATGATGCGCTTCGTGCTCTACGAGGGCGACAGGCAGTTGGTGCCCCTGACGAAGGAGATGAACTTCATACGGACCTACATACAACTGATGCGGCTGCGCTACACCGACAGCGTCAGCATCAGTCTGCAAATGCCCGACACCGTGCCCGACAGATTCGTTCCGCCACTCGTACTCGTCTCATTCATCGAAAATGCCTTCAAACACGGCATCAGCTACCAGCAGCCGTCGTTCGTGAATGTGAACATCGATGTGGAAGGCGAATGGCTCCATTTCAAGTGCAGCAACTCGAAGCCCAACGTAAATAATCAGAAGACGGGGGGTGTGGGCCTTGCCAACGTACGCCGGCGCCTGGACTTGCTCTATCCGCAAGGCTACGACCTACAGATAAGCGACTCCACCGACGCCTACACTGCAGAACTCCGAATACCCTTCAGACAGACTTTGTAAACGCCCGGCTCAGAAAGGCTTTATAAACTCCCGGCTTAGGCAGGCTTTGTAAACTCTTTGCTGAGTTTCATGAGTTCGTCGTGACTGCCCGCCAACCAGAGTATGTCACCCTGGCGTATCTCGTAGTCGGCACTCACGGTGCGGATGTTATCCGTCGCCCCTTCCACACCGACTACCATGCAATGATAGTTGTTTCGGATGCCGCTGTCCTTTATCAGAGTCCCCACCAGTGGACAACCCTCGGCCACCTCGATGCACTGCAGTTGCATGGGCATGGTCTCCTCGGCCACGACAGGCGTTACTTCGCTGTTCATGCGCTGGCTGAACTGTTCTATGCCCAGGTCGTCGCCCACCACCTCCAACACATCGTGGGGGAAGAGCATACTGTTGCCGTCAGGCACATTGATGCGATGGTGGTCGCGCACGATGGCTGCCACATGCACACCATTCTTGCCTCCGATGCGCAACTGGGCCAACGTCTTTCCGCCCCACGTACTGCCCTCGGGCAGACTGAGGCGCGCGATGTGAAGGTCGCTGCCACGCAACTGACGGGCATAGGCCGGTCCGCTGGCATTCTCGCGACGCATCAGGTTTTCCATAAACACGGATTCCATCTTCATGCTCACACGCCGGATCCACTTGCTGCGGACTATTATCAACACGATGGTGATGGCCAGTAATATGTGCCAATACCACTTGTAAGGCGACAGATAATCTATGACGTAATAAATGACGTCAACGGCCAGCAGGAAGCGGACGAAAATGGTGAAATTGACAAACAATCCGCCCCAGACATATTGGCTGCGCAGGCGCTGCACATCATCCGACGAATTATTCTTCATGATGATGGGGCGCAACAGCGGAGCCAGCAGCAATATCATCAGCACGAAACAAACCGCATTGCCCACCCAATGACCGAAGAAATGGCGACACATCAAGAGCACCGGCAAACCTAAGAACGACACTACGGCACTGGCCAATACGGAGTACACCACCGTATGTATGGCCACATTCCGGATGAAGGCTGACAGGGGCGTGCGCTCCTTCTTCACCTTCTTCACCTCGCGCCGCGAACGTTCGCCGGATTCCTTCTTCGAACCGCTGATTTTGCCGGCCAGCTTTATCATGTAGGGCGTCAGGAACGTGGTGATGATGCTGACGGCCACCACCACGGGCATCAGAAAACCGTCGGTCACACCCAACGACTGTCCGAGACCGGCTATGATGAAGGCAAACTCGCCTATCTGTGCCATCGAGAAACCGCTCATCAGGGCATCTCTGCGCGACGAACCGGACAGCAGATAACCCATCGTCCCGAATACGGCCTGGCCCACCAGAATGGTCACCACCAGCACCAGTATGGGCAACCAGTGATTCACCAAATCCGAGGGCGAAACCATCATGCCCACGGACACGAAGAAGATGGCACCGAACAAATCCTTTATCGACGAAATGGCCGAGTCGATGCGTTCGGCCTCCACCGTTTCGGCCAGTATGCTGCCCATCATGAAGGCACCCAAGGCCGTGCTGTAGCCCACGGAGTCGGCCACGACCACCATCAGGAAACACAGCCCGATGGAGACGATGACCAGGGTCTCCTTGTTGATGAACGAACGGTTGCGATGCAGAAACGTAGGCACTATCCACATGCCCACCACAAACCATAGCAACAGGAAGAAGCCCAACTTCAGCAGCGACAGTATGAGCTCCGAACCCTCGAACTGATTGCTCACCGCCACGGCCGAAAGTATCACCATCACCACAATGCCCAGAATGTCCTCCAGGATGAGCACCGACATCACCTTTCCGGCAAAGCGGCGCGTCATGAGTCCCATGTCGTTGAAGGCCTTATAGATGATGGTGGTGGAGGACATGGCCAACATGCCGCCCACAAACATGCAGTTGATGGGCGTCCAGCCCAACAGATAGCCTGCTCCGCAACCCATGCCCCACATGAGGGTCATGATAATGAAGGCAGCTATGATGGGCGAGGCACCACCCTTGAGAATCTTCTTGAACGAAAACTCCAGACCCAGCGAAAACATGAGGAAGATGACGCCTATCTGGCTCCATACCTCTATGGAATCGTGTTCCTCGATGGAGGGCGTGTAGGGCATGTTCGGTCCGGCCAGAAAACCAGCCAGTATGTAACCCAGCACCAGAGGTTGACGGAGTCGCTTGAATATAATGGTCGTAATGCCTGCTACTATCAGTATCAGGGCAAGGTCGGCTATGAGTTGGGACACTTAAGGTTAAAAGGTTAAAAGGTTAAAAAGTTAAAGACCGAGCTGACGGGATATTTCCAACATCCTGTTGATGGGACGGATGGCGCGCTTGGCTATCTCGGGATCCACTTCCACCTGCGGCCACTCGTAGCGCAGACAATTATAGAGTTTCTCCATCGTCACCAGCTTCATGTAGTTGCATTCGTTGCAGGCACACGTCGAGTCGTTGGGCGGAGCCGGTATGAAGGTCTTCTGCGGGCAACGCTTCTGCATCTCGTGCAGGATGCCGCTCTCCGTGGCCACGATGAACTCCGTGGCATCGTCCTGTATGGCAAACTTCAGCAGAGCGGCCGTGCTGCCCACCTTGTCGGCCACACGCACCACCGGTCCCTTGCACTCCGGATGCACCAGTATCTTGGCCTTGGGGTGCTCCTTCTTCAGGGCGAGAATCTTCTCCAGCGAGAACTTCTCGTGCACATGGCATGCACCATTCCACAGCAGCATGCTGCGGCCCGTGATGCTGTTGATGTATCCGCCCAGGTTCTGGTCGGGACCAAAGATGATCTTCTCGTCCTTCGGCAGCGATTCCACAATCTGACGCGCATTGCCGCTCGTCACCACCACATCGGTCACGGCCTTCGTGGCAGCCGTCGTGTTGACATAACTGATGACCGTATGGTCGGGATGCGCCTTGACGAAGCGCTCAAACTCACCCGCCTCGCAACTCTCGGCCAGCGAGCACGTCGCATTCAGGTCGGGCACCAGCACCGTCTTGTCCGGACACAGTATTTTGTTCGTCTCGCCCATGAAGTGTACGCCGCACATGACGATGATGTCGGCATCCGTCTTGGCCGCCTGTTGTGCCAGGGCCAAAGAGTCGCCCACAAAGTCGGCCAGGTCCTGGATCTCTCCGCTCACATAGTAGTGCGCCATGATGATGGCATTCTTCTCCTTGGCCATTCGGCGTATTTCACTCTTCAGGTCGATGCCCTCTGGGATGGGTTCGTCGGCGAACCCTTTCTGCTTCCACGAATCTTTTATTAACAACATATCATTATATTTTATATTTTTATTCGAAAGAGATTTATATGATGATGATAATGGTCTGTTGATACTGTCGATAAATATTTTGCCAAATATTTGCTTTTTAAGTTATTATCCTCAGACCATGAGTTATTATATTAGTTATTTACATCCTTGTTCACGTCGTATCTTAGTCTGTTTGAGTCGTCTATTGTATTTCGGCCCTGAGTTATCAACACCTGTAGATAAGTGCAAAGTTAAGAATTATTTTCGTTTTTACATGTGAAAACTCGCCAAAATAGTGTTAATAACTCGTAATAAATCTTTCCAGCGGTTAATAATTACGGACAGAGAACTGTGGATTGTGAATTTATTTGTACTTTTGCACACAGTTATGAACAAGCATTGTTGATAAGATGAGAAAACTCAGGATAACGGAAATGGACCGCCTCACGGTGGAGGAATATAAGGAGAGCATGAAGACGCCCCTGGTGGTTGTGTTGGACCATGTTCGTTCCTTATATAATGTAGGCAGCGTCTTCCGCACGGCCGATGCCTTTCGCCTGCAGGGTGTCTGCCTGTGTGGCATCACGGCGCGTCCGCCCCACCCCGAAATCCACAAGACTGCCCTCGGAGCGGAGGACAGTGTCGACTGGCAATACTTCGAGCGGACGGAGGACTGTGTGCAGTATCTGAAGCAAAACGGCTATGTGGTGTATGCCATAGAGCAGTGCGAGGGCAGTACCCTACTGAATGAAATTGAGGATGAAGAATTAAGGAATAAGAAGTTGGCCATCGTGCTGGGCAATGAGGTGAAGGGGGTGCAGCAGCAGGTCGTCGACCAGTGCGACGGTTGCCTGGAGATACCCCAGTACGGCACCAAGCACTCCATGAACGTCAGCGTCACGGCCGGCATCGTCATCTGGGAGTTGTCGAAACACCTGTTGTAATCAGAGTACACCCGCCTCCACCTGGCGCACGACGCGCTCCGTCAGTCGGTCGTCGCCCTCGGGGTCGTATTCCTTCTTGAGACTGGCCTTGAAGGTCCAGGCAAAAATCTGGTAGAAGGTGGCTCGCGTGGGACCCATGAAGGCCTTGATGACCTCGTAGCCCGACTGGTTGCACTCGCGGTCGACCAGTTTGATGAGCAGTTTGCCCTGCGAGTAGGTTAGTTTCTTCATCTCGGGCTTGTAGGTCTTCATGATTTCCTTTTCAATCATCTTGATGTGCTCCTGCTTCGACTTCTTGTCGGGCAGTTTCTCCATCACCAGGTAGGTCTCCTGAATCATGGCGTTGCACTGCTGTGCCAGGGGGAGCACCTTCTTGACGTTGTAGACCAGTCGGTTGTATCGCCTTATCTCCTTGTTCGAGCGGAACTTCAGGGGTTTGTAGATGGGTATTTCGGGCATCAGGATGGTCCAGATGGTGTCGCCCTCGTAGATATAGTTTTTGCCGGCCCAGTACCAGGTCTGCTTGCGGGCGTCCTTGAATTCCTGTCCGGAGAAATCCCTTACGTCCATGCCCGGGTCTTCCTGCTGTGCCCACCCCATGGTGGCGACCGTCGAGGCCAGTAATATCATGAACCATCGTTTCATGGGCGCAAAGGTACGTATTATTTTGTTTCCTTGTATCTTTTATATCGTTATTTTAAGAAAGATTAATTTTTTTTTTCATTTTACTCATTTATTCGTACCTTTGGGTCTCTTCGATACCCGAAGATAGGCTTCATCTCGGAAAAACTCAAAAAATTATTTGGTTATTCACTCGATTTGCACTATCTTTGCACCCGCAAACCTCGCTGCGGGTTACAGGCAGCTGCCGGATTGGGCTATGGTGTAATGGTAGCACAAGACATTTTGGTCGTCTTAGTTCTGGTTCGAAACCGGATAGCCCAACCACATTATTTTTCTTTGTTTAATGTAATTTTGTAGTAAAAAATCGTGGGTAATGCACATTATCTGCGATTTTTTTTGTAATTTTGCGTGTGACTAATCTTTTTAATACATAAATATTATGGCAAATCCATTTTCACTTGAAGGCAAAAATGCCTGGATTACCGGTGCATCCTACGGTATCGGATTCAACATTGCCAAGGCTTTCGTCGGGGCAGGTATCAAGAACATCATCTTCAACGACATCAACGAGGCTGCCCTGGAGCGTGGCTTGCAGAACTATAAGGAGGCAGGCATCACAAACGTGAAGGGCTACGTCTGCGACGTTACGGACGAGGTGGCCGTGAAGGCTCTCGTAGAGAAGATTCACCAGGAGGTGGGTCAGATTGACATTCTGGTCAACAACGCCGGCATCATCAAGCGCATACCCATGCACGAGATGAAGCGTCAGGAGTTCCAGCAGGTCATCGACGTCGACCTGGTTGCTCCCTACATCGTCAGCGCAGCCGTGCTGCCCGAGATGATGGAGCGCCGCGAGGGTAAGATCATCAACATCTGCTCCATGATGTCGGAGCTGGGCCGCGAGACCGTCAGCGCCTATGCTGCTGCCAAGGGCGGACTGAAGATGCTGACCCGCAACATTTGCTCGGAGTATGGCGAATACAACATCCAGTGCAACGGCATCGGCCCGGGCTACATCGCTACGCCCCAGACCGCTCCCCTGCGCGAGCGTCAGCCGGACGGCAGCCGCCATCCCTTCGACTCATTCATCTGTGCCAAGACTCCGGCCGGCCGCTGGCTCCAGCCTGAGGAACTGGGTGGTCCCGCAGTGTTCCTGGCCAGCCACGCCTCGGATGCCGTGAACGGTCACATACTGTACGTCGACGGTGGCATTCTGGCCTACATCGGCAAACAACCCAAATAGAACAACCGCGATTAGACGACCGCGATTAAGCGGATTACACAGATTATTTTTCTGACCACGAATTGCACGAATTACACGAGTTTGCTACGCCCTCATACACGCCGAAGGCAAAATTCGAGTAATTCGTGCAATTCGTGGTCGTTTTTTATTCGTGCAATTCGTAGTCTAAGTAATCCGTCTAATCCGTTTAATCGTGGTCGTTTTAATTCGAGTAATTCGAGTAATTCGTGGTCGTCTTAATTCGTGTTTATTATCGTCTGTGCTCCAACCATAGTAAGGTTTGAGGTCCAACCTTAGTATTGTCTGAGCTCAAACCTTAGTATTGTCTGAGGCCAGACCTTAGTATCGTCTCGGGCGGGGGCTGTCGTCGACCAGTCAGAGGCGCAGCGTTGATGCGTTCCCGGTCAAACTTTCAGAAATATTTGCTAAAGTTGCGAAAATATTTGGAGCATATCGATTTTTTGTATAATTTTGCCCCCACGACAACAAAAAATCGCAAACCAAAATAACAATTTATTTATTAGAGAATGAAGAAAAGCATCAAGGGTACGGTACGCTGCCGAGCGGTTCTCAGACTAAGTTAATGCCTTTGTCTGTCCGCGCCGTCGGGACTCTGCAGTCCCTGCCGTTGATGTGTGTTCTTTGACTTATTGTTATTTTGGTGGATTGTCTTCCCTTGTTTTGATAGAAAGGTCCGCGTGAGCGGAATCTCTATGGTACACACTCCGAGACACACGTGTCGCACCCCAGAAGCGTGCGGGCCGTGTGTCCCCCTACTCTCTTGCGCCCTTAGTGGCAATGATTGGTATTAATTTTTATTGTGTAAACTCAAAAGTTTTTAGGATTATGAACGACGATACGAAACTGGCAAATGCTTCAAAGCCCCAGACCGACAGTGACGAATTGCAGGACGAATTCGAACGTCTGCTGAAGAGCTTCATCGAGGGCGATAGCGATGAAAGGCCCGACGATGGCGACGATAACTACGGGGAAGATGACACTGAGGAGGAGGAGGAGGACCCCGACTGCGACGACGTACATTACCCCTACGGCGAGGTGCAGCAGAACGGCAACCTGAGCGTCAAGGTGCAGGTGCTGCGACCCATAGAGCACCCGCGACAGGAACTGGACAAACTGGTGGGGTGCGACAACATCAAGCAGCGCATGGACGAACTGCTCTCGCTGGCATGCTACAACAGGATGATGCACCAGCTCTTCCCCGACTCCAAGCAGCACGACATATCGCTGCACAGCGTCTTCCTGGGCTGCCCGGGCACGGGCAAGACCACGGTGTGCAAGATATTCGGTTCGCTACTGCACGAGGCGGGCGTGCTGAGCAAGGGACACGTGGTGGTGACCGACCGCAGCACCTTCATCGGAACCCTCTGGGGCGACGAGGAGCGCAGTGTGAACCAGGTGGTGGAGATGGCCAAGGGCGGCGTGCTGATGATAGACGAGGCCTACCTGCTGAGCAGCAGCAACGACAAGGACCCCGGGCGCATGGTCATACAGTTGCTGATGAACATACTGGCCGACGAGTCGCAGCGCGACATAGCCGTCGTGCTGTGTGGCTACCGCGAACCCATGCTGCAGCTCCTCGACTCCAACCCGGGCCTGCACTCGCGCTTCCCCAACCGCTTCGAGTTCCACGACTTCACGGTCGACGAACTGCTGCAGATCACACGCCGCCGCATCGACGAGTATAAATATCGCTTCACACGGTCGGCCTGGACAAAATACCGCGGTGTGCTGAGCGATGCCTATCAGGTGCGCGACCCGAAGACGTGGGGCAATGCCCGGTTCGTGGCCAATCAGTTGGAACACATATACATCCGCCACGCCAGCCGCTGCGTCAACCACCCGCCACGCGACAAACGCCAGATGCGTACCATCACGATGGCCGACATACAACCCATCGAGGTTCCACGCACAAAACCGCGCTTAGGCTTCCATTGAAAAACGACCACGAATTGCACGAATTATAACGACCACGATTAAACGGATTACTTAGACCACGAATTGCACGAATTACTCGAATTTTGCCTTCGGCGTGTATGAGGGCGTAGCCAATTCGTGTAATTCGTGCAATTCGTGGTTAGAAAAATATTAGTATACTCAAGGACTTTCAACTTTCCTTTTCTCCTGTCCTTTGCCTGAACAAGAGTAAATCTTCGATATTATCTCGATTGATAACCATAAATTGGGCATCGGGGTAAGCATTGCGGAAGGAAAGAGGAGCGACGGCCTTACGCGAGGGATTCCATTTGAATTCGTAAGCATAGATGTTTCCGTCCTTTTCTTCAATGTAGTCAACCTCCTGCATGGCCGTAGTGCGCCAGAACCAACTGTTGGCGTACCATGGGGTGTAGGCTTTGTATTTCATGCATTCGCTGACAGCATAATTTTCAAACAATGCGCCAGCGTCTGTGCGATTCTCTATTTGTGAGAAGTTGCTGATGACAGCATTGCGAATGCCGTTATCATAGAAATAGATTTTGCGGCTGCTCTTCAGTTCATTGCGTAGGTTGCGACTGAAGGAACCAAGACGGAAGACTATGTAGGCCTTTTCAAGTATTGTAATATAATTATCCACTGTCTTGGGGTCAATACCACAAAGTTGTGCCAGTTCATTATACGATACCTCCGAACCGATTTGATAGGCCAATGCTTGTATCAGTTTCACTAATTTATCGGACTTTTGTATCTTATCATATTCCAATAGGTCTTTGTAGAGGTAACTATCAGTAAGTTGGCGCAACCGGACTTCTTCATCCCCAGGATGTGTAACGATTTCGGGGTATGAGCCATATACAAGGCGGTGAGGTAGCATTCGTTTTTCCTCCAGTAGGTTTGTTTCCCCAACAAGTTCGGAAAACGAGAGAGGGAAAAGGCGGTATTCCCATTTCCTCCCTGTAAGCGGTTCGTTAATTTTGTTGGCCAATTCAAAGGAGGAACTCCCTGTGGCGATGAGTTGGACACTGGGTATTTGGTCGGTTATCAGTTTTAGTTTAATGCCAATGTCGGCTATGCGTTGTGCTTCATCGATTACTATTATCTGATGATTTCCAATGAGGTTTTTTAACCGTGTGGCAGATATGTTTTCAAACAAATTGCGGGTATCAGCCTCGTCACCGTTGAACCAAAAGGCACTTTCATCACTACCTTCAAGAATTTGTCTGATAAGCGTTGTCTTACCCACTTGACGAGCTCCCATGATAATGATGGCTTTCCCGTCCAACATTCTATGCCGAATATTCTTTTCTATACTGCGTCCTATCATACCTTATAACTATAAGATGATTTTGCAGCAAAGATACGGATTTATACATAAAATCCAAAATAATCATGATTTTTTTGGAATAAAATCCGCAAAAATCATGATTATTTTGGATTTTGGATAGTTTCGGAAGTCTATTTCTTTTCTTCCACTCCTCCGCTTTGCCACATGCTCCACAGTCCGATGATGACGAAGGGGATGCTCAGGAGCTGACCCATGTTGAGGAACATGCCTTGTTCGAAGTCGACCTGGTTCTCCTTGGTGTATTCGATGAAGATGCGGCTGGTGAAGATGAGCGTGAGGCAGAGGCCGAAGAAGAATCCCGTGCCGACGCGCTTGGGATAGTGGCGATAGAACCACCAGTGGATGACGAAGAACAGGGCGTAGCACAGGGCCTCGTAGAGCTGGCCGGGATGGCGTGGCAACTGGTCTACGCGCTCGAAGATGAAGGCCCAGGGCACATCCGTGGGGCGGCCGATGATTTCGGAGTTCATCAGGTTGCCCATGCGTATGGCGCAGGCACAGATGGGGGTGACGATGGCAATGTTGTCGAGCACCGTCCACAGCTTGAGGCCCGTGCGGCGGACGTAGAGTATGAGGCCGATGATGAGGCCCAGCGTGCCGCCGTGGCTGGCCAGTCCCTCGAATCCCGTGTAGTGCCAGTGGCCCATGGCGTCCTGCTTCATGGGCAGCACCATCTCCATGGGATGGCTCAGAAAGTACTCGGGCTCGTAGAACAGGCAGTGGCCCAGGCGGGCACCGATGAGTATGCCGAAGAAGCAGTAGAAGACCAGGGGGTCGAACTTCTCCTCGGGGATGCGCTGCTCGCGGAACAGCCGGTGCTCCAGCAGATACACCGAGAAGAGGCCGATGGCCCAGCACAGCGAGTACCAACGCACGCCGAACGAGCCGATGTGGAACAGGAAGATGTCGGGGTTCCAGTTGATGAATAAGGGGTACATAGGATTAGGGATTAGGGATTAGAAGGATTATACATTGAATCGGAAATGCATGATGTCGCCGTCCTGCACTTCGTAGTCCTTGCCTTCGACGCCCATCTTGCCGGCCTCGCGCACGGCGGCTTCGGAGCCGTACTTGATGTAGTCGTCGTACTTGATGACCTCGGCACGGATGAAGCCCTTCTCGAAGTCGGTGTGGATGACGCCGGCGCACTGCGGAGCCTTCCAGCCGCGGCGGAAGGTCCAGGCCTTCACCTCCATTTCGCCGGCGGTGATGAACGTCTGCAGGTTCAAGAGCGAGTAGATGGCCTTGATGAGGCGGTTGCAGCCGCTCTCCGAGAGGCCCATGTCCTCCAGGAACATCTGCTTCTCCTCGTACGTCTCCAGTTCGGCTATGTCGGCCTCCGTCTGTGCGGAGATGATGAGCATCTGTGCATCCTCGTCCTTGATGGCTTCGGCCACAGCGCGGGTGTATTCGTTGCCGTCGCGGGCGCTCTGGTCGTCGACGTTGCAGACGTAGAGCACGGGCTTGGTGGTCAGCAGAAAGAGGTTCTTGGCGGCTGCCTGCTCATCCTCCGTCTCGAAGGCGACGGTGCGGGCACTCTTGCCTTGCAGCAGGGCGGCCTTGTAGGCCTCCAGCACGGCGAGTTCTATCTTTGCCTGCTTGTCGCCACCCACGCGGGCCTGCTTCTCCACCTTCTGCATGCGGCTCTCGATGGTCTCCAGGTCCTTCAGCTGCAGTTCCATGTCGATGATTTCCTTGTCGCGCACGGGATTGACGCTGCCGTCGACATGCACGATGTTGGTGTCGTCGAAGCAACGCAGTACGTGTATGATGGCGTCGCACTCGCGTATGTTGGCCAGGAACTGGTTGCCCAGGCCTTCACCCTTGGAGGCACCCTTCACGAGTCCGGCTATGTCCACAATGTCGCACACGGCCGGCACGATGCGGCCTGGGTGTACGAGTTCGGCTAACTTGGTCAGTCGTTCGTCGGGAACGCTGACCTGCCCCATCTGGGCATCGATGGTGCAAAAAGGAAAATTTGCTGCCTGCGCCTTGGCGCTCGACAGGCAGTTGAAGAGGGTCGACTTGCCCACGTTGGGCAGTCCCACAATACCTGCTTTCAGTGACATATAATTTCTTTAGTTAATATTTTGCCTGCAAAGGTACGAATAAGTGAGCGGAATGCCAAATAAATTTGAGCATTCCCGAACTAGAGTACCTAAAACAGAAGGTTGTTTATAGTTTTAATGTGTTATTATTTATTGGTGTTTAATTATTTTTCGTTCCTTTTTTGGTATATTTTCTAATAAAAAGTTGCAAAAGTACGCAAAAAATTGCAGATATGTATTATAATATATCAATTATTATTGCATGAAAAGGATAATCGTTAATAGAATTGTCAATCTTATTTATTAACTTTGTCATCAAATACTTATCTTAATCTGAGAAAATAATGATAAAAAAGATGCTCCTCGCCCTGTGCGCACTGGGTTCAGCGTGCCTCATGCGGGCACAAGTCAGCGCCGACGATTATCGCCGTGCCTTTTCCGTCGGCAGCCGTTACTCGTGGAAAGTGAAGAATACCGATGTCAAGCCACATGCCAGACGTGGCGAGCACCGATTCTGGTACTCGGTGTACGATGGACAGAAGGAGGTGTATAAGGAGGTGGATGCCGAAACGGGCGAGGTGACGATGCTGCCGGAGAATCCTGAACAGCGTCGCAATCGTGGCAACTGGGGCAACAGGCCGCAGCGCCACTGGATGGAAGTGCCTGACGAGCGCGACGGAGAGGTCCTCTCGGCCGATGGCTCGGTGCGTATCTATCATCGGGACAATAATCTGTGGATGAACGATGCGCCACTGACCCTCGACGGCGACTCGCTGTGCTATTATTCGGCATGGGGCCGACTGTCGCCCGACGGACGGCTCTTGGCTACGGTGAAGATAGTGCCTGCGCCGAAGCGATATGTCTACTACGTCGAGTCTTCGCCCAAGGATGAGTTGCAGCCACGCCTCCATAAGCAGGAATATGCCAAGCCGGGCGATTCGCTCAACTACAGGATTCCCGTCATCGTGGAACTGGCAACGGGACGCGTCGTGCAACCCAGTACGGAACTGTTCCGCCACCAGTATTACGTGACGGCACCCAGCTGGGACGACGACAGCCGGACGGTGACCTTCGAGTTCAACGAACGTGGTCACAAGACGTACCGCATACTGGAGATGTCGGCCGCGACGGGCGAGGTGCGCACGCTCATCGAGGAGAGAAACGACAAGTATGTCAATTACAACCGCCAGCGGCGCATCGACCTGGAAGACGGACGCCACATCCTGTGGACCAGTGAGCGCGACGGGCGCAACCACATCTATCTCTACGACCGCCGGCGAGGTGCCTTGGTACGCCAGGTGACCAAGGGCGAGTTCTATGTGCGCGGCATCCAGCATGTCGACGAGAAGAACGGCATTATCTATTTCTCGGCCAATGGCGGAAGAGGCGAGGAAGACCCCTATTTCATCCATTACTATAAGATAAAGTTCAATGGCAAGGGCCTTACGTGCCTGACTCCCGAGGTGGGCACCCACAGCGCAGTGTTCACCGACGATATGGCTTATCTCATCGATACCTATTCCACCGTCACGCAGCCACCAGTCACCGTGTTGCGTTCGGGCAAGGACGGACGGGTGCTGAAGGTGCTCGAGGAGGCCGATATCACTAACCTGAAGGCACAGGGATGGCAGGCCCCGGAGGTGTTTGTGGCCAAGGGGCGCGATGGGAAGACGGACATGTGGGGACTGATTCAGCGGCCTACGAACTTCGACCCTTCAAAGAAGTATCCCATCATCGAATACATCTATTCGGGTCCTGGCGACCAGTATGTGCCCAAGAGCTTCACACCCTGGCTCTGGAACCTTGCCGACCTGGCCGAACTGGGATTTATCGTGGTTCAGCTCGATGCCATGACCACTTCGTTCCGTACGCGTGAGTTCGAGGAGGTTTGCTATAAAAATCTGGCTGACGGCGGCTTCCCCGACCGCATTGCATGGATAAAGGCTGCCGCAGAGCGCTATCCCTACATGGACGCCGAACGGGTGGGCATATATGGATGTTCGGCCGGCGGACAGAATGCCTTGGCGGCGCTGCTCTTTCATGGCGACTTCTACAAGGCTGGCTATGCTGCCTGCGGATGTCACGACAACAGGATGGACAAGATATGGTGGAACGAGCAGTGGATGGGCTATCCGGTGGACAGCAGCTACGTGCGTTGCTCCAACCTGGAGAATGCCCATCGGCTGGAGCGGCCTTTGATGCTCGTCGTGGGCGAAATGGACGACAATGTCGACCCGGCCTCCACCATGCAGGTGGCCAATGCACTCATCCGTGCAGGGAAGGATTTCGAACTCGTGGTGATACCCGGTGCGCGCCACACGATGGGCGAGACCTATGGACAGCACAAGCGCTTCGACTTCTTTGTCCGCCATCTGCTCCGCCAGCAGCCACCCAGTTGGGCAGAACTGCAAAGCAAATAGGGCAGAATAAGCCTATCAGATATTGATGCCGTAGGTCTGCTTCACTTCGCTCATGACGAAGGTGCTCTCCAGCGAGGCTACAGTTTCGATGATGCCCAGTTTGTTCAGGATGAACTGCTGATACTCCTGCATGTCGGCGGCGCGTATCTTCAGCAGATAGTCGTAGGTGCCGGAGGTGTTGTAGCATTCGGTCACCTCGGGTATGCGCTGGATGCGATGCGTGAAGTCGTCGGCTATCTCGCGGTTTATCTGTTTCAATTTCACCTTGCAGAAGACGAGCAGCCCCTTACCCAATCGTTCGGGGTCGAGCACGGCTATGTACTTCTTTATGTATCCGTTTCGCTCCAGTCGTTTCTGTCGTTCGAAGACGGGCGTGGGCGTCAGATGCACGGCATCGGCCAGTTCCTTCGTAGTCAGCTTAGCATTGCGCTGCAGGGTGCGAAGTATCTGTAAATCAGTCTTATCCAATGTGTCCATAGAATATTATTCTGTTTGAGGTGGTTTTAATGGCCCGTGATGGAATAAATATATCATTGATTTGGTAAAGTTAGTGATATTTTCCGAATAAAGCAAAAGATTTGGAACGTATCTCTAAAAGTCCGTAACTTTGCAGTGCGAAATCAATGATAAATCGTTTAATCAATAAATACTATTCATTATGGCACAGAAAAGAAACTACCGATTCGAGACTCTCCAATTGCATGTAGGACAAGAGCAGCCCGACCCCGCAACTGATGCGCGCGCCGTGCCCATCTACCAGACCACCAGCTACGTGTTCCGCAATTCGCAGCATGCTGCCGACCGATTCGGCCTGCGCGATGCCGGCAACATCTATGGTCGCTTGACCAACTCCACGCAGGGCGTGTTTGAGGACCGCGTGGCAGCCCTGGAGGGGGGCGTTGCCGGATTGGCCGTGGCCTCCGGTGCAGCCGCCGTCACCTATGCCCTGCAGAACATTGCTCAGGCGGGCGACCACATCGTGGCAGCCGACAATCTGTATGGCGGGTCGTATAACCTGATTACACACACGCTGACCACCCAGGGCGTGACGAACACCATCGTCAATGTCAACGACCTGGATGCCCTGGAGGCTGCCATACAGCCCAATACGAAGGCCATCTATGCCGAGACGTTTGGCAACCCCAACTCCGACGTACTCGACATCGAGGGCGTGGCCCGGGTGGCTCATCGCCACGGTCTGCCCCTGATTGTGGATAACACCTTTGGCACGCCTTACCTGATTCGTCCGCTGGAGCACGGGGCAGACATCGTGGTACACTCTGCAACGAAGTTCCTGGGCGGACATGGTTCGTCTTTGGGTGGTGTCATTGTGGATGGCGGACGATTCGACTGGAAGGCCCAGCCCGACAAGTTCCCCACCCTGGCCAAGCCCGACCCTTCGTATCACGGAGCCGTATTTGCCGATGTGGCCGGACCGGCGGCTTTTGTGACGCGCATCCGTGCCGTCATCCTGCGCGATACGGGTGCTGCCATTTCGCCCTTCAATGCGTGGATTCTCTTGCAGGGCCTGGAGACGCTGAGTCTGCGCGTGGAGCGGCACGTCGAGAACGCCCTAAAGGTTGTGGCCTTCCTCGCCGGACATCCCCGTGTGGCACGTGTGAACCATCCTGCACTGGAGTCGCATCCCGACCATAAGCTCTACAACAAATACTTCCCCCAGGGCGGTGGCAGCATCTTCACCTTCGAGATTCGGGGCGGACAGGATGAGGCTTGGCAGTTTATCGACCGTTTGCAGGTATTCTCGCTCTTGGCCAATGTGGCAGACGTGAAAAGCCTGGTCATCCATCCCTACACCACCACGCACTCTCAGCTCTCGCCCGAAGAACTGGCAGCCCAGCACATTACGCCATCCACCATTCGCCTCTCCGTAGGCACCGAGCATATCGACGACATACTGGAAGACCTGGCGCAGGCACTAAAATAAATTGGGAATTAAGAATAGAGAATTAAGAATTGTTTGTACCTTTGTAAGCTGTAAGCAAGAGGACAACGACGAATCGCTAAATCACAATAACACTAAATCACCAAATAACTATGAGTAAAATAGCAAAACAACTGACCGAACTCATCGGCAACACCCCTCTGTTGGAACTGAACAAGTATTCGCAGAGCAAAGGGCTGCAGACGCCCGTCATAGCCAAAGTAGAGTTCTTCAACCCCGGCGGCAGCGTCAAGGATCGCATAGCCTTGGCCATGATTGAGGACGCCGAGCAGCGTGGCATACTGAAGCCTGGCGCCACCATCATCGAACCCACCAGCGGCAACACGGGCGTCGGTCTGGCATTGGTGTCGGCCGTGCGTGGCTACCACCTCATACTGACCATGCCCGACACCATGAGCATCGAACGCCGCAATCTGGTGAAGGCCTACGGAGCCGAGGTGCGCCTGACGCCCGGCAAAGACGGCATGCCCGGCGCCATCCGCGAGGCTGAGGCCCTGCGCGAAAGCATCCCCGGCAGCGTCATCCTGCAGCAGTTTGAAAATGCCGCCAATCCCGCCAAGCACTATGCTACGACAGGTCCTGAGATATGGCGCGATACCGACGGACAGGTGGACATCTTCATCGGTGGCGTGGGCACAGGCGGCACCATCAGTGGCACAGGCAAGTATCTGAAGGAACAGAATCCCAACGTGAAGGTCATTGCCGTCGAACCCAAGTCGAGTCCGGTCCTGAACGGAGGCCCCAGCGGCCCTCATAAGATTCAGGGCATTGGTGCAGGTTTTATTCCCAAGACCTACGATGCCAACGTCATAGACGAGGTCTTCGATGTGGAGAACGACGATGCCATCCGCACGGGTCGCGAGATTGCTCAGTCCGAAGGTCTCTTGGTGGGCATCTCCGCAGGTGCTGCCCTCTATGCCGCCATTCAGGTGGCCCAGCGCCCGGAGAACCAGGGCAAGAAGATTGTGGTCCTGCTGCCCGACACAGGCGAACGTTATCTCTCAACTGTCCTCTACGACTTCGAGAACTATCCGTTGTAAACTAAGTATAATAAAGAGCTGCGGCCTCGGACATTCGTTGTCTGGGGCCGCAGCTCTTTGTATTAGTGGTCTGATTATTTTATCACAACCCGACCTCCTCTGATATAAACCCCCTTCCGGAGTGCAGAGGAGTTGGAAATGTGTCGGCCGCTAAGGTCATAGACGGCATCGTTCATCGTTCTCGACGCTTCATTCTTGGTTTCATGGATTCCATCGGTGTTCCCTGCAGTGATGCTTCCCATGTACTGACCCATGAAGAAGATGGCCCCCGTGGACTGCTCGCTGATGATGTAGAGGAAGGGCCGCGTGGCGTGGAATGTGGCGGTCTTCGGCATGCCGGTGGGAGCATCAATGACGGTGACGGCAGCCGCCTCCGTGCCCTGCTCATCGAGTTTAATCTTGGCTACCTGAAACATATTGCTGATATAAACGGGCACATTGCAGAAATAGGGGAAATCGGCATTCAGCGTAAAGGCGGTGGGCATACCAAGGTCGGACATAGGCTGGACAAGCTTAATGTTTTTTTCCGTCTCGAAACGGGGCAGTTTCAGATCCACTTCATACGACCCACCTCGAACCTGCCAGTTCTTACCGTCTAGGGCATCGAGCACGTCGCCGATGGTCTTGTCCTTGTGTGGCAGGAAGACCGTCATCCGATAGGCCCCGTTGCCGTATGGCAGCACGATGGCCTGATACAGGTCGTTATCGGCATACGTAAAATCTGCGTACTTATGCATCATGGGCACGGCGGAGCCACCTTCGAAGGCTTCTTCCTTGGTCTCAGCCACATCGAAGGGGATGCTCCATACGCCCTTGAAGTAGAGCGCGTTCAGCAGATAACTTACGGCTTCGGGATGGAACGACTCCTTGTCGAGCACCGTTGGTATCATTCCCTCGGTGTGGTCATTGGCCCACTGGTTAATGACGTCCATCGTCTCCCCGTCGTTGAAGTCGCGGTTCTGTGGCTCGGCATTGTAGAACGCGTTGGCCTTCTCCGTGAATCCGTTCTGTAAGCGATAGCCCAAGCCTTCGTTTACAAAGATGGTGTTGGAGATGAGGGCCTTGGTCTTCGGGTCGAGCGTACCGGCCTCGCTGAGCATTTTCTGGCAGAAGGCATTGATGCCGTCGGCACCTGCCTCGCCGAAGCCCAGCGTCTGGTTGATTTCCTGCTGCGTCTGTCCTGCGGCCCCGTTGTTCATCATGCCCAGGGCATAGGTGATGCTCAATGGCGACACGATGCTGCTCCCCTCGCCACGAACCTGACGGAACAGGCGGAAGGCAAAGTCGTTGTTGCTGGCTATCAGTCGTTGTTCGCTGTTAGAGAGTTCTATCACCTTCGGTTCCAGGAAGTTTGCATCTGAGAACCAGAAACCGTTCCCATAGACGTAGGCCAGGGTCTCGTAGTCGGCGCACTGGTAGGCGCTGTCATCGACAGGCGGCTGGATATACATCCCGACACCCCTGACTCCTACACCTTCCACAGCGGCATAGCCCATATCGAAGGTCGTGCCATCGGATTTGGTGCCATAGTAACGGTATCGGCGGAACAGCTGGCCATCCGCTATGATGGTCTCGGCAGTACGGGTTACCTCATAGTCGCGGCCGTCTTGCATCGTGAGGTCGAGCACCACATGGTCCTGCTTGTCGCCATTGTAGTCGTACATATACACCCGGCCCTCTTCGTCCTCGCGCAGGGCACCGAAGTACTTTTTCTTGTAGTCCCGGTCGTCCCTCCTGTACATCTTCATGTACTGTCGTCCGTCGATGACGGTGTCGCCGTCCAGTTGATAGTACGACATACATTCCATATAAGGTGTTGTCTCCATATCTGCACTGTGATAGAAATAGACCCACACCTTGCCCTGTTCCAGCATCCGGCGCGCTGGAACCTCGGCACTTGCCGCCATGCAGCATATCGTTGCCAGCAGGAATAATACAGACTTTTTCATACGCTTTGTGTTATTTGTCGTGGGCAAAGTTATGAAAAAGCGAGCAGAAATACAAACTTATTCAATTTTTTTCACGGGGGGAAGCACGTTGCTTATGCCAGGCTATGTCAGAGGCGTGCATTGATAGGCACCACGAGCTTTATGCTGATGTTGCGCCCCATGTTGTAGACACCGCGCCGATTGGTGACGGTGTTGAGGTCGGCATATTTCAGTCGGTTCAGGTGATTCTGGTAGGCCTTGTTCAGAACGTTGTCGGCAATGACATACAGCTCTGCCACCTTCTTCCCTTTCCACTGTATGTCCGTTCCTGCCGAGAAGTTCAGCAGCACATAGGCCGGTGTCACGGTCTCCGTCTCGTCGGCCTTGTAGATGTGCGACTGCTTGAGGTACTAGTTGAGCCCTGCGGGTTACATTGAAGCCACAGTATGCCGAAGCGTAGCCGCTGGCATACGGTGTTTGGTAATGCTTGGATACATTGATATATACAAAGGCAGCTCCCAGGTTGGCTGCTAAAAAGGTAAGCGAGAGGAACTGGCAGAGTACACAATTGTGTGCCCACGAAACCATCTGGGTAAGATGTCCGTGACAGTCGTGATGAACGCAATCGGTACATTCTGTATCTGCTTCCGACGAGATATTCTCATGAACGTGCTCTACGACTTCGAGAATTATCCTTTGTGATTTTATTTTTATCAAGAATTAGAGAATTAGAGAATTTCTATTTACTGATGGACATATGAGCATCAACAGAAATTCTCTAATTCTCTAATTCTTGATAAACTATCTTGATGGCGGCATCATACGATGCCCTGAGCCATCATAGCTTTAGCAACCTTCATGAAGCCGGCAACGTTGGCACCGCGGACATAGTTGATGTAGCCGTCGGGCTGCGTGCCGTACTTGACGCACTGCTTGTGGATGGCGTGCATAATCTGGTGAAGCTTCTGGTCCACCTCTTCGGCAGTCCAACTGAGGTGCATGGCATTCTGGCTCATCTCCAGTCCGCTGGTGGCCACACCACCGGCATTCACAGCCTTGCCGGGGGCATAGAGCATCTCGGCAGCGATGAAGGCATCTATGGCCTCGGGCGTGCAGCCCATGTTGGAGATTTCACCCACGCAGGTGACGCCGTTCTCTATCAGCTGCTTGGCATCGTCGCCGTTCAGCTCGTTCTGCGTAGCGCAGGGCAGGGCGATGTCGCACTTCACCTCCCAAGGCCTCTTGCCAGGCACGAAGGTGGAGCCGGGGAACTCGTCGGCATAGGGCTGGCAGATGTCGTTGCCCGAGGCACGCAGTTCCAGCATGTAGTCTATCTTCTCGCCCGAGATGCCTTCGGGGTCGTAGATGTAGCCGTCGGGTCCGCTGATGGTCACTACCTTGGCACCCAGCTGTGTAGCCTTGGTGGCAGCGCCCCAGGCCACGTTGCCGAAGCCCGAGATGGCCACGGTCTTGCCCTTGATGTCGATGCCGCGCGTCTGCAACATCTCGTTCACAAAGTACAGACCGCCGAAGCCCGTTGCCTCGGGACGTACCAGACTGCCGCCGAACTCCAGGCCCTTGCCGGTGAGTACGCCGCTCCAGTCGCGTGTCAGTTTCTTGTACTGGCCGAAGAGGTAACCCACCTCGCGGGCACCTACGCCGATGTCGCCTGCGGGAACGTCGATTTCGGGACCGATGTAGCGATACAGTTCGTTCATGAAGGCCTGGCAGAAGCGCATGACCTCAGCGTCGCTCTTGCCGCGTGGGCTGAAGTCGGAGCCACCCTTGCCGCCACCCATGGGCAGTGTGGTGAGGGCGTTCTTGAATGTCTGTTCGAAGCCCAGGAACTTCAGAATGCTGAGGTTCACCGAGGCGTGGAAGCGCAGACCGCCTTTGTACGGGCCAATGGCCGAGTTGAACTGTACGCGGTAGCCGAGGTTCACCTGCACCTCGCCCTTGTCGTCGACCCAGGGCACGCGGAAGGTGATGATGCGTTCGGGCTCCACCAGTCGCTCTATGAGCTTAGCTTTCTCGAATTCGGGATGCTGGTTATATACTTCTTCGATGCTGAGCAGGACCTCGTGAACGGCCTGCAGGAACTCTTTTTCGCCTGGATGTTTAGCCTCCAGTTGAGCCATGATTTGTTTTACGTCCATAGTATTTTTAAGGTTTTAAAGTTAATTGTCATAACAAAGTTACTACGTTTTTCCCTAACAAACAAATTAGCGGCAAACTTTTTTAAGAGCATAAGGCCATGTCATTATGAAACGACATGGCCTCCCCTTTATATAATTCGTTTAATTCGTGGTACTTGTTTAATTCGTTTAATTCGCTGTGGTATTTATTTAATTCGTTTAATTCGTGAAATTCGTGGTCATCGATTATTCGTGGTCATCGTTTATTCGTGGTCATCGTTTTATTCGCTGATGTTGATGTAGTCGATGTCCGGCATCCATGCGTTGGCGTTGGCCAGTCGGATGACATTGTTGCCCTTTTGCAGCGAGATGGGCACCTCTATGAGTCCCACCCTGCCCCACTGGCCGCTGTTCAGGGTCAGTGTCTTTACGGCCTGTCCGTTGACGTTGACGGTCAGTTGGCGGTCTTCGGCTGTGGAGTAGGCGATGGTCAGTTTGCGCGGTCCGGCCTTCTGTACATATACGTTGTTCCAGGCGAGTGCGTTCTGTTCGCTCTGTCCCAGCCAGCAGGCCTTGTATCCGCCAGAGGCATTGGCGTCGGCCACGTATATGCCCGACTTCTCTGCCTGGTTGTTGCGCAGTTCCTGGTAGGTGCTGATGTAGGCCGTCTCAGCCTCGTAGCGGGTGCGTTCCAGGCGTGTCTTGCCCTTGGCACGGAATATCTTGGTGCCGTGTGCGGGGATGGTGAAGTGCACGGGACCTTGGTCGTAGAGGTAGGGGGCCTGCTGGATGCAATCGTAGAGCTGCACCGGTCCGCCGAGGTCGATGGTGGAGAAGTCGAGACAGATGTCCTGAGCCTGATTGCTGGGGTTGTAGATGGCGAAGGCACGCTCCTTGCCGTTCAGTTTCTTGATGTCCTTCACCAGGATGTAGCATTCGCCCTGCTTGGCGGCCACGTAGGCCTGCAGGTGCAGCGGGTCTTGGTTCAGGGCAATGAGGTCCTTGTTGCAGAGCAGTTTCAGCGATTCGGGACGAATCTTGGCCATGTCGCATCCGATGAGCAGCGGCGAGGCCATGATGCACCACATGCCGAAGTGAGTCTCGTCCTCGGTCTGTGTCATGGAGCGTCCCACCTCCAGCATGTCCATGTCGTTGTAGTGTCCGTCGTGGCAATAGGCCGAGAGATAGAGGTTCTCGGCCAGAATGCCGCGTACCGAGCGCCATGCGTCGTAGATGTCGCCCGTGGTGCGCCACGAGTCGGCCACGTCGGCGCTCCAAGTGCCGGGGTAGGCCCATCGGCACATGTTGTAGACGATGCCGGGTTTGCCACAGTTGCGGATGGCGTTGGATATCTTGGTGTACTGTTCGCGTTCGTCCAGTCGCATGTGGTTGCCGCCGCAGTAGTCAACCTTGATGAAGTCGAAGTCCCAGTCGATGAAGTACAGTTTGCAGTCGCGCTCCTCGTGTCCGGCAAATCCCACGCCTACGCCCCATGCATGTCGGTTGCCCGAACCGCAGGTGTTGTCTCCGGCGTCGCTGTAGATGCCGGCCTTCAGTCCCAGCGAGTGTATGTAGTCCACCAGCGAGCGCATGCCCGAGGGGAACAGTTTGGTGTTGAGTCGCAGATTGCCGTCTGCGCCACGTCCGTCCCAGTATCCGTCGTCGATGTTCACAAACTTGTAGCCAGCCTTTTGCAGTCCGTTCTGGTGCATGGCATCGGCCTGTTGCCGGATGAGTTGTTCGTTGATGTTCAGTGCAAACGTGTTCCACGAGCTCCATCCCATGGTGGGTGTGCGCTGGGCTTGGGATGGAAGAGCGAGGAGGAATGCGATGAGTAACAAGAATTCCTTTTTCATGACTTTTTTATTTATAGGTTAATAATCTATCCACAGATGGAACCCGCCAGAGCGTTAAGTTGCAGGCAACGTTGCCGCATGTTTCCTATCTTTTCATTCTGCCACGGGAAAGGTGCCAACATCAACAACTTGCCATTGGCACATGCCTCAAGGTAGCGTGGTTGAGGTTTGAAGAAAGAGGGGAACCCCTTAAGTAACAATACAATTAGAGGAACCCCGGCTTGCAGGGCAGCAATGGTTATCTGCTGCTCACCCGGACTGATACAGGGACTGACGAGGACAGCGCCTTCGCGACCAGCCTGCAGGATATCTCTTTTTCTTTCTTCTATCTCCTCAGAGGAGAGACTACGAGAACATTGCACTTGTCGTTTCACGGGGTAGTTAAGCAAGAAGCTATTCCCCATAGCCTCCATGGGGACGTTTGCCACTGTGATAGTGCCCAGGCGGGTGAAAAATTCTGGGTGCTGTCGTTTCAGGAGCAGGCGTCGTGGGTTGTCTGCCAAGTAGTCTATCATGTGCTGAAGTTGCCCCTTGTGGGTAAGCAGGCGATCATTGTAGCCTGGTTCCCAAAGGAGACCATGTGCTCGACCTGCTGCGGTGTGGCGGGAGGGTTGGGTTGGCTGCGCTATTAGCGCAGTGTACGGGACAGTGGAGGATGAGGGAACAAAGGACTCCTCCCCTCTTGTAGGTAAAAGTCCCAACTCCCGTGCGGCCTTTCGGGTGCCTATCTTAAAGCCTTCGATGACGTGGCCCAGATGTTTTTCCATCTGACTATGTACAAAGAGGAGGCCGTGGATGTGGTCGGGCATGATGCATAGTTTCATAGGCTCCACCACTGGATAATACTTGGGGATGTCCTGCCAACAATCGCGGACACGCTCACCCAAAGGAGAAAGTACCACATGAGGCACATCAGCACCCTCTGTGGCATTGGCACGACCAGCTAACTGGCCCAAAAGCGGACGACGTCCCTCCGTGGACATGGTTATCATGTAGATACCCCGTTCACGATAGTTGTGCAGTTCGCAACGTCGTTTCATGGATGGCTTCTTCGGTCCTCTCATATCCCCCATTTGCTTCCTCCTTTCTAATACTTAATTTTTCACCATTCAATGTGCCTCCAGCCAGTTTTTGCCAAATCCGCAGTCGGCCACGAGGGGAACGCTCAGTGGCAGTGCGTTCTGCATTTCCTCCAGGACGATGGCCTCCACCCTTTCCTTCTCTTCGGGCACGACGGAGAAGTTGAGTTCGTCGTGCACCTGCAGTATCATCTTGCTGCGGATGCCCTCCTTGCGGAATCGCTGGTGGATGCGTATCATGGCCACCTTGATGATGTCGGCGGCCGTGCCCTGAATGGGGGCATTGATGGCATTGCGCTCGGCAAATCCGCGCACGGTGGCGTTGCCGGAGTTGATGTCGGGCAGGTAGCGCCGGCGGCCGAAGAGTGTGGTGACGTAGCCCTGGTGGCGGGCTATCTCCTTGGAGCGTTCCATGTAGTCGTGCACCTGCGGGAAGGTCTGGAAGTATCCGTCGATGAGCATCTTGGCCTCGTCGCGCGAGATGTCCAGCCGTTCGGCCAGACCAAAGACGGTGATGCCATAGATGATGCCGAAGTTGGCCCGCTTCGATTTGGTGCGTTCGTCGCGCGTCACCTCCTCTATGGGTTTCTTGTAGATGTTGGCGGCGGTGGCGGCATGCAGGTCTTTGCCCTCCCGGAATACGTTTATCATGTTTTCGTCGCCCGACAGATGGGCCATGACGCGCAGTTCTATCTGGCTGTAGTCGGCGGAGAAGAAGAGTTGGCCGGGTTCCGGGACGAAGGCCTTGCGTATCTCCTTTCCATCCTCGCCGCGGATGGGTATGTTCTGCAGGTTGGGGTCGCTGCTCGAGAGTCGTCCCGTGGCCGTGATGGTCTGGTTGAATGAGGTGTGGATGTGTCCCGTCCGTGGGTTGATCAGTCGGGGCAGCGCCTCGACGTAGGTGCCGATGAGTTTCTTCAGTCCGCGGTGGTCCAGGATGTCGGCCACGATTTCGTGCTTGTTGCGCAGTTGCTGCAGCACCTCCTCCGAGGTCACGTACTGCCCTGTCCGGGTCTTTTTGGCCTTCTCCAGGATGCGGAGTTTGTCGAAGAGAATCTCGCCCACCTGCTTTGGCGAGGCGATGTTGAACTCTTCGCCTGCCAGTTCGTAGATGCGGTGTTCCAGTTGGTTCATGCGTTCGGTCAGTGCGGCCGATGTCTCCTGCAGCGATGCGGTGTCCAGGCAGACGCCGTTCATCTCCATCTCTGCCAAGACGGGCATCAGTGGCATCTCGATGTCGTAGAAGAGCTGTTCGCAGGCGAATCTCTTCAGTTCGGCCTCCAGTTTGTTTTTCAGTCGCAGGGTGATGTCGGCGTCCTCGCAGGCATATTCGTAGACCTCCGTTGGGGAGAGGTCGCGCATCGAGCGCTGGTTCCGTCCCCGGGGGCCGATGAGTTCGTCGATGTGGATGGTCTGGTAGTTTAGGTAAATCTCCGCCATGTAGTCCATGTTGTGGCGCAGTTCGGGCTGTATGAGGTAGTGGGCTATCATGGTGTCCCACATGGGGCCGGCGAGCTGTATGCCATAGTTGTGGAGCACCTCGAGGTCGTACTTCAGGTTTTGTCCTACCTTCAGGATGCCTTCGTCCTCGTACACCTCCCGGAAGATGTCTACGACCCGCTGTGCCTCGGCCTGGTCGGCAGGCACGGGCACGTAGAAGGCTTCGGACTCGCGTACGGCGAAGCTCAGACCCACCAGTTCGGCATTGATGGCCTGGGTGGAGGTGGTCTCGGTGTCGAGGCTGACGATGTTGCTCTGGCGGAGGCGGTCGCGCAGGGCCAGCATGGCCTCCTCGGTGTCCACGAGCTTATAGTCGTGGGTGGTGGTCTTGAGGGTTTCGAAGCGTGTGTCCGCGCCCAGTCCCGACCCGTCGGCAGGCATCTCGGCAGAGAAGAGGTCGAGCTGCTGGCTTGCGGGCTTCTGTGCTGTGGTTTTCTTCTTCAGCACACGTTCGGCAAACGACTTCATCTCCAGTTCCATGAGCAACCGGGTGAGCTGTTCCTCGTCGGGCTCCACCAGTTGCAGGGCCTCCATGTCGAGTTCGATGGGCACGTCGCGGCGTATGGTGGCCAGGAAGTAGGACATGCGTATGTCCTCGACGTGCTCCTCCACCTTCTCGCGCAACTTGCCCTTTATCTCGCCGGAGCGGGCAATCAGTTGCTCCACCGAGCCAAACTCGTTGATGAGCTTCACGGCCGTCTTCTCCCCCACCCCGGGGCAACCGGGGAAGTTGTCGGCCGAGTCGCCCATGAGGGCCAGGAGGTCGATGACGGCCTCTGTGGAGGGTATGCCATACTTCTCGCACACCTCGCGCGGGCCCATGGTCTCGTAGCCGCCGCCGTGCCGGGGGCGGTAGATAAGGACGTTGTCGGTGACCAGCTGGCCGTAGTCCTTGTCGGGCGTCAGCATGTAGGTCGTGACGCCCCTCGTGCCGGCCTTCGTGGCCAGGGTGCCGATGACGTCGTCGGCCTCGAATCCGTCCACCTGCAGTATGGGTATGCGATAAGCCTGCAGGAGGTCCTTGATGATGGGCACGGCGCGGCGTATGTCCTCGGGCGTGGATTCGCGCTGGGCCTTGTAGTCGGGGAAGGCCTCGCTGCGGAAGGTGGGCCCCGAGGGGTCGAAGGCCACGCCCAGGTGTGTGGGCTGTTCCTTGGTGAGCACCTCGTTCAGTGTGTTCAGGAATCCCATGATGGCGCTGGTGTTCAGTCCCTTGGAGTTTATCCGTGGGTTCTTGATGAAGGCGTAGTAGGAGCGGAATATCAGCGCGTAGGCATCGAGTAAGAACAGTTTTTCCATGCGTTTCGTTTCTTTTATTGGCAAAATTACGGTAAATCGAGCGAAATCGCAAATTTTGGGGCCTCGAATGCTGATTTTTTGCCTGCTTGATGGGTGAGCGGAAAGTGGCCGACGTGTCGACCCGCTTCAGACAATACGTCGATGGAGCTCCAACCTTAGTATTGTCTGAGCTCCAACCATAGTAAGGTTTGAGGTCCAACCTTAGTATTGTCTGAGGTCAGTCGACGGGAGGAAACCGACCCCTCGCATTGTCGGGAAAAAGGGGGTGCTTTATTGCAGTCGGCGGAGGTGGCAGAAGAGCAAGCGGCCCTCACCGTCGCGCAGGTGCATGCCGTTGCCGCGGCAGTAGCGGAAGTGGCGGCACTGGGCGCATTCGTCGCGCCGCATCCACTCGCGGTTGCGATAGGGCTGGAAGCGCTGTTCCCACACCTCCATGAAGTCGTCCCTGTAGATGTTGCCCTGGCTGTAGTCGGCGCGGATGCTGGTGCAGGCCCCTATGGAACCGTCGGCCATGACGCTGCCCGTGACCACGCCTGCCTGGCACGAGAAGAGGCGGTCGCGCACCTCGCCTTCCAGGTTGCCGAGGAATCCCTCGCAGCCATAGTCGGTGCGGATGCGGCCCTCCTTGCGGGTGTCGGAGATGAAGCGGAACATGCCGCGAAACTCGTCGGACGTGAGCTGCATCGTGGGGTCCTGCGCAGCCCGGCCGACCGGGAAGATGGAAAAGAGGCGCCAGCGGCGTACGCCTTTCCGGATGAGGAATTCTTTTATTTCCTCCAGCTTGGGATAGTTGCGGCGATTGACGCAGGTGACGATGTCGAAGACGAAGTCGGGCGTCTCCACCAGCATGTCTATGGCCTGGCTGACCATGGCGAAGCTGTGGTCGTTGCCGCGCATCCAGTTGTGGTCGGCCTCCAGTCCGTCGAGACTGATGGTCATGGAGTGCATGCCGGCCTGCAGCAGGAGGCTGAAGCGCCTGGGCGTGAGGTGGAGCGCATTGGTGACCATGCCCCAGGGAAATCCCTTCTGGTAGATGGCCCGTCCGCATTCCTCCAGGTCGCTGCGCATGAGGGGTTCGCCGCCCGATATGATGACGAAGACACGGTGGGGATTGGTCTTGGCAGAAATCGAGTCGAGCACGCGCAGGAAGTCCTCCTTGGGCATGTCGCGCTGGGCGGATTGCATTTTGCAGTCGCTGCCGCAGTGTCGGCAGTGGAGGTCGCAGCGCAGGGTACATTCCCAAAACAACTGCCGCAGGGGATGTTCCCGTCGCAGATTGTTCTCACGCTGTCGCCACAGTTCCAGGGCCAGCCGTTTGCGGAGGGTCAGGTCCCCCACTCCACGTTGCTTCTGCATCCCCCTGTCCTCTTCAGTCATCCGTCCGGGGCTTCAGGGTAGCGTCGCCTTTCAGTTCATACAAGCCGATGTACCATCCTTCACCCTTCTTGGCAAGTTTCTTTTCCAGGTCTTTCACAGCCAGTGTGTCGCCTTGGAATTCACCTCCGTTGGCGGCCCCGTCCACATCTTCTATGATTACTTTCAGTGATTCGTCGGGATAATCATTATCGCTCACTACCCTGGTCTGATACTTTCCTTGTTCGTCCGTCTCCACGGTGTCCAGGCCATGATGGTAAGTCTGCGGATTGCCTTCGGGGTCTGTGTACTCGTGGTGATAGGCCAGTTCAATCCGGATGCCGGGAATGGGGTTTCCGGTCTCGTCGGTCACGGTGCCTCTGACCTTGTATTTTGCCCAGGGGCATCCGTATTCGTCGGCACCGACGTCTGCTCCGTCACACGACTCAAAGCCCAGCAGCCCCAGCAGGGCGGCCAGCAGGGCATTGTACCAATGGTAAAATCTGATTCTCATGGTTTACGTCTTGTTTGTTTTGATAGCAAAGTTAGATAATTTTCTACTTATAGAATCAAAATAGTACAAGAATATTGCATGAGAACCGAAACTTTTTACACCCAGAGGCTAATCGGCATCGTAGGTGGTCACGGAGCCGTACTTCTTGGTGTCGGAGAGAATGGCCTCGGTGGTGCCGTCCTCCTTCATCTCGTAGACGAGCGGATGGCGGTGCTTCGACTCGTAGTCCGTGGCATTGAGGTACTCCGTCTTCTGGCCTCCCTGTACGTTGGGATTGGTCCAGAAGGGTATGACGCGGAAGTAGAGGCACATGTCCTTCTTGACGTCCGTTATCGGGTTGCCGTCCTTGTCGTAGTACGAGGCATATTCGCTCCAGTTGGTCTCGAAGGTGAAGAGGAAGGTGTACCTGCCGCTTCGGTTGGCATTGCTGGGGCGTATGACGTAGTAGTTGGCTCCGGACTTGGTCTTGATGAGGTTCTTCAGGTGGTCGTAGATGTAGACCTTCACGCCCCAGTCCTTCACGCGGCCGCCGTTCTTCACGTCCACGGTGGAGAAGAAACCGATGAAGCGACGGTCTGCAGCACTGCCCTCTGTCGACCACAGTTGGTCGGCAATGAAGGTGGTGATGCGCGGTTCGCCGGTGTCTATCTTCAGTGCATAATTATCCATTTCCATGGCATCATTGCCGATGTACTTTTCCAAATTAGTCCACGTGATGTTTCCGCCGAAGTAGGGATTGTAGCCCGTCAGCGTGTACATGACAGGTACAAGATGCAGTTCTGCAAGATCATCTTTCACGCCCAGTTCTTTGGCTTTAGCCTTCAGGTCGCCGTTCCATACAAAGTAGTATCCCGTCTCTTTAAGTTCATATTTAGAGAAGTCTGTCCGGGGCTTGTACCAGTCGTCAGCCGGCATCATATAGAACCACTTGTTGTTTTTAATGGGACCGATGTAGCACTTCATGCCAGGATAATACGTTTTCAGCCCCATCCATGCTTGGATGCCATAGAGACCGGTCGGGGCATAGTAGCCCTGCACATGGTCGCCACTCCCCGTCATCTCGCTCTTCCCATCTACCTCATTCATGGAAATTCCCATGCGAACAGGATAGTCCTTGAGCGTCTTTTTCTTGAAGGGAAAACTCTTGTCCCAAACCTTCAGACCCAACGGAGCTACCTCGAACTTAAGATCACCATAGACCTCGCATTTGTAGCCCATAGCACCTGAGAAGTTTTTGAAGACAGAGCCTTCTTCGGGATGGCCCTGAACTGCATTGAATACATCAAATGAAGCATTGCCATAGATGAAGTTATCCATGTTGACACCGATGGTCACAGAAAGCGTACCGGCAAATTCTACCCCACCGTAAACACGAGCATTGACTCCTAACTTGAACGAGCCATTGAGATATGCCTCGGTCAGGCTGATTCCAGGCTTGGAATCCGGATTGTCTATGACTGTATTGTCATAATTCGTACGTTTTCCCTTTTCGACTCTGTAACCCGAACGTATGGTCTCGGACGTGTACTTACCTTTTACGGAAACATTTGCGTTAAATTCCACGATGGGAGTGAAATTGGCTCCGGCTACAATGGCCATGGGAATGGGCGTAGTGGTGAAGATGACACGGATTTTCAGGTTGTCCCATCCTTTCGAGGCATGTATTTTGGACTTTTTTCTCAATTCAGCCAGTTCAGTACTGGCTTCAGCCATGGTCGCCACAAAATCGGAGGCTGTGGTTATCTTTTGGCCTGTCGTCTTTTTATAGTCGAAACCTGCCTCAGCCTCAAACTGTAACTCCGTCCAACTGTCTGTCCACGATTCTTCTATCTGTGCAGCTTCGTCGCGCTTGGCATGCACTCTTTTGAATTCTACATAATCCAAACCAGCGGCTATGTAGAATTTTTTCCCTTTGTACTCTTTCCCTTTCCTTAAGTCCACACCCACTTGCACTGCCTCCCAGACGGCTTGGAAAGCATCGGCCGCGAATCCTTCGCCAATTTTCCATGATTCCCTGTTTCGGCTGTCGTATGACACTTTGAAGTAGGGATTCTCGCTCCACGTGTGTTCCCAGTCTTCATTCCTCTCCTTTATGCCGTCGTCCTTGTGGCCGTCCACGCTGCCGTCCTTGGGTTTGTCGCTGTCGGCATCGTCCTCTCCGGCACGGGTCATGCGTCGCATGTATTGCTTCAGCGAGCGGCGCTTGGCTCCGGCGGGGCGCAGTCCGTGGGAGACGTCGTAGTCGTTCCAGTCCATCACCACGGAGTCGCCCGTAACGGGGTCGACGACCAGTTCGTAGCCGTAGTCGAGCATCTCCTCCGGCGTCAGGCCCGAGAGGTCGGGCGTGGCCAATCCGGCATCGATGTCGTAGTTCAGTTCCTTATACACCTCTTCGATGGTGGCCCGGGTGGTCACCACCTTCAGTATGCCCCCCTGGTCCTCCACGGAGAGGACCTTGTTGTTCAGTCCCTGGGGTATCTTGTGGCTGATGCCGCCAGCCATCTTCATGCCCACGAAGGGGCGCCACTCGCGGGGGATGCTGCTGTTGAAGAAGAGGATGGAGTCGGCCTCAACGCGCACCAGATACTTCTCCTGGATGTTGTCGGTGACGTAGAGCACACTGTCGTTGAACTGGAAGGAGATGCTTCCGTACTCGTTCTCGATGGTCGTCACCTCTTCCTTGCCCATGTCCTCCTCCTTGGGTGCCCAGTCTTCCATGGAGAGGGTACAGCTGGCCAGGAACATGCTGAAGAGCAGACATAGCCAAAGGTGGCCCCCACCCCAGGCCCTACAGTTGCGGATGCGACCCACACCCCCTGCCCTCCCCGAGGGGAGGGGGTGGTTACTATTGTTGCTGGCAGGTTGTATTGTGTTCTTCGTCGTTTTCATAATCAAAGGGTTTTTTTATATCTCGCTATTTACTCATTTTCTCTTTTGGTATCTGCTCCCTCCCCTCGGGGAGGGCAGGGGGTGGGGGTCGCCGCCTTGGGCTGGGGTTCGTCTCTTCAGAACTCTATCTTGTAGAGGTTGGAGAGGTAGCCGTGGGTCTCGCCGTCGAAGGGGACGCGCACGGGACAGCGGTACATCTGGTAGTTGGCGCGGTCGTAGCAGCGGAACTCTATCTGTTCGCGCAGCAGTTCGCCCTGGCCCCCTCCTTCCTCGAAGTCGTCGTCGTCCTGCCCGGTTTCGTATTCGTTGTCCCCCGGGGTTGCCGGTTCGTCGTCGTTGTCGTTCGGAAGGTCGGGCACGGTGCCATGCGACAACACGTCAGAACCAACGCGGAAGAGCGTCATGCTGACACCGTGGAACGACTGGGGATAGGCCAGTCCCCGGCACTCGTCGCCCACGAAGGCGCCCAGCAGCAGGTCGCTGCCCACGGGCAGTCCGCCCTTGGTCACCTGGGCATAGAAAATGGTCTCGTAGACGTAAGCCTCGGCTGTGAGGTTCCAGCTGGGCATGACGTAGACGGCGCAGCTGTCCTTCAGTTGAGCCGATACCGACTCCACGTACACCATGGCCCAGCCCTTGCCCACGGCCTCGATGCGGTTGCTGACGGTGTCCACCCAGATGACGCCGGGGTCGGAGGACTGGATGAAGATGTCCTTGATGTTCACCGTGTCGGGCTGGAACGACATCTGCAGGGGCACCGTGTCCCCTATCATGACATAGACGGTGTCGTACTTTATCCTCATCGATGAGACGATGATGGAGCCGTCGCTGTCCAAGTCCCAGTCCAGAAGGCCGCAACTGGCAACCTGCAGGGCCACGGCCAGCAATATGAAGAATTTGAATATCGGCTTACGCATAGCGGTATGTTTTAGGCTGTCATTTATCCTTTGGGTCTGTGAGTTCCTGTCGGGCCGTGGCCGTCACGCTCACGGTGTTCGAGGCCGGGCTGTAGTGGCCGTTGGCTGAGCGAATCTCGATGTAGTACTCGGCCGTCTCTCCCTCGCTGAGGGTGGCCTCGCGGTAGCTGCGGTCGGTCTTTTCGGTCGACATGTAGTAGCGGAACTTCTCTTCGCCTGGTCCCTTGCGGAAGACGCAGTAGTGCCAGTCGGCATCGGGCAGCTTCGACTGGTCGAGGTCCCACATCAGCACGGTCTTCCCCTCGATGGCATCGTAGACGCCGGTCAGCTGTATCTCCACGTCGATGAGGCGCGGTCCCTGATGCTTCCAGCTGACGGGCAGGCTCGTGCTGGTGAAGGGCGAGGCATTGTAGCTGGTCACCCAGTAGTAGTAGCGCACGGAGCCCTGCTTGTAGGGCGGGTTGTCGTCGATGACGATGGTGTTCTGGTGAGCCTTCACCGTGTCGGCCTCGTAGCGCCCGATGAGTTCGGGTTCGCCCTCCTCGCCCAGTCGGCGATACACCTCGTGGTACTTCATGTCGGCATCCGCACCCACTATCCACTCCATGTGCATTCCGTAGACTTCGTCGTGGCTCGACTTGCCCAGGTGGGGCTCCGTTGGCGGTGTCACGTGGGGGCGCTCCACCTGTATCCAGTCGCTCCAGTCGCCGATGTTCGTGGCATAGTCCACGGCACGCACCTTGTAGTAGATGTAGCGCTGGTTGACGTTGAGCGACAGCGTGTCGGTGTACATCGACTGGTGCAGGCCGCCCTCGTTGCGCAGGACGAACTTGTGGGTGGAGTCGTTGGCAAAGGCCAGGTCGAAGTAGTCGATGTCGTCGTCGTCGGGACAGGGTTGCCAGTAGATGTCGACGTAGGCCATGCGGTCGCGCGGTGCCACGGTGTCGGTCTCCAGAATCTCGATGGGGCGAACTTCGGCTCGCAGGTTGGTGGGTACGCCCGGAGCCTTGTAGTCGGTGAGGCGGATCTGCTGGATGAAGGACTTCGACTCGTTGCCCGTGTGGTCGTAGGCCGAGATGTATACCATGCCCGTCTGCTTGCCCGTCACGTCAACGCTGTAGAGGGTGTCCTTGGGGCTGATGAGGTCGTAGTTGAGCATCTGCCACATGTCGCCCTCGGTGCGCATGGGTTTGTAGTAGATGCGGTAGCCGGCGAGGTCCTGCTCCAGCGAGTCCTTCTCCCAGACGATGTGGGCCTTCACCTTGGCCATGAGGTCGGTGGTGTCGCCACGCTCGATGACGATGTACTTCAGCGTCGGAGGCAGTGGAGCCTGTATGTCGGTGACGAACACCGAATGGTCGCCGGCCGGGGGCACCAGTTCGCCAAACGAGTCGTAGGCCAGTATGCGGTAGTTCCACATGCCCAGAGCGGGCACGCTGTCGACATAGGCGCAATAGTGCTCTTCGTTCTCGCCCTCCACCATCGACAGGAAGGGCTTATGGGTGATGCGTTCCCACTTCGTATTCTCCAGGGCAGTGCCCATGGCATCCGACGTCTGCCGACGCTCCACCTCGAAACTGCTGTGCGTGCCGTCGTGCCACGAGAGCATGACGCTGAAGGGAGATACGAGCGAGTCCTTGACGACGGGGGTGTAGGGCCGCTGTTTGTAGGGCCGGTTCACGAGGCCGTCCACGGCTCCGGGCTCGAAGATGATGCGCCCGTTGGGGTCCCAATAGGAGGGCTGGATGACGTAGTCGTAGACGGCTCCCGGCTCCACGTTGCGGTCGGTGAAGCGCACGGCCATGTCGGTGGCCAGGTCGGGCCGCCACTCACAGGCCAGCATGCTGAATCCGAAGCTCATGTCCTGCGAGTTGCTGATGTCCTCGCGGTTGCCCACTTCGCCCTTGTTCTTGCTCACGTTCTCTTCTTCGCCGTAGAGCACGTTCAAGGCCACCAGGGCCAGCGAGTCGTTGGCAGGATATTTCTGTCGGAACTGCTCCAGTTTCAAGGGCTTCAGATTGTAGGCTAACGTATCGATGTGCAGGCCGGGCACGGTGTCGTGCTTCACACGCAGCACGTTCACGCCAAAGGTGGCAAGATAGTGGTATGATACGTAGTCCTCGGGCAGCCAACGGAGCACGATGCTGTCGCCGTAGGTGCGTGTCAGCAAGTGAATTTTCGAGGTCACCCTGGGCAACACCCGCTCCTGCCCCACCGTGGTGTGGGGGTTGACGCCATTCTCCGTGGTGTTGTCTGTCACCTGTGCCGTGGCGGTCAGGCCTGCGGTAAGCATTAGTCCCAATAGAATCGACTTGTATTTCATTGTTCGTATGGTTGTTTAATAGTAATACTTCGTGGCGGAGCAACTCTTGAACATGTTCGTGGTCTTCGTCGTGTTCTTGAGCGTCTTGCTCAGGTAGACGGAGCGCAGAAGGCTGCATCCCTCGAACATGGAGGCCAGGTTGGCCGTGCTGCTGGCCTGAACTCCCATCATGCTGAGCGAACTGTTGAGTCCGCAATTGTAGAACATGTAGGAGAGGTCGGTGACGGAGGTTGCCTTCCAGGTGCTGATGTTCAGCGATGTGGCTGCATTGCACTCGTAGAACATATAACTCATGTTCTTCACGTTCGTCATGTTCAGGCTGCTCACGGGAATGTCCTTCAGTTTCTTACACTTGTTGAACATCGACTTCATGGTGGTCACGTTCCGCGTGTCGAAATTGTGAAGGAGACTGGTCAGGTTGCAGCAGTTGTAGAAGAGGAAACTCATGTCGGTCACGCCCTGCGTGTTGAAGTTCCAGAGGTTGAGCGACTTCAGGTTGCTGCAGTTTTCGAACATACAACTCATGTTCTTCAGTTGGCCGGTTTCCCAACTGCTGATGCCCGTAATCTCGGTGAGGCTGGTGCAGCCGCTGAACATGTAACTCATGGTGGTTACCTTCTTGGTGGTGAAACTGCTGAGGTCGAGTTTCTTCAGGTTGGAGCAGTTTCTGAACATGCGGTTCAGGTAACTGGCATACGGGGTCTTCAGGTCGGTGAGGTCGAGGGTGGTCAGTGCCGTGCAGCCGGAGAACATGCTGTCGAAGTCGGAGGTGTAGACGGTGTTCAGGTACTTGAACCCGGTCACACTTGTCAGGCTCGTGAATCCGTAGAACCAGCACATCACCTTCGTGGGCTTGGCCTCGACGAACGACTCATGGAAGACGACCTTCGTCACCTTGGCGCTGATGGTGGAGGTCCAGGGCGCATTCATGTTGGTGACGGGTGTGCGCAGGACGTCGTTGCCGCTCCATACTGCGGTCACCTTCTGGCTGTTCTTGAAGGTGTCGCCCACCTTGTACTGACGGCCGTAGAAGAAGGTCAGCGTCTTGTTGCCCTCCGTCCAGACAGCCTGTGCAGCCATCTTGTCGGTCTCGACGAAGTCGCCATGCGTGCCCTCGGTGAAGCCGAGTTTGTCGCGGAAGGCCGTCTTCACGGTGCTCATGTCAGTCGACTTGGCTTGGATTTCACAATTTGTGAGGTTGGCAAACACGTTCGACTGTTTCGAACTCATCTTCGGCAGGCTGAAGGTCGATGTTACCTTTATCTGCTTCAGTTTGTAGTAGTAGGCAAACATCGCATAGGCCGAAGTGACGTTGGCCGTGTTGAACGAGGTCAAGTCGAGCGAGGTCAGTTTACCGTTGTTGCTGTTGCGGAACATTTCGTCCATCTTCGTCACCTTCGAGGTGTTGAACTTCGAGAGGTCAAGCGAGGTGACACCTTGCAGGTAGTAGAACATGCGTTCCATGTTCGTCACGCTCGAGGTATTGAACGCCGACAAATCCAGATTCTTCAGCGCGTAGCACTGATAGAACATATAGCCCATGTCGGTGACCTTGCTGGTGTTGAGGTTCGTCAGGCCCACAATCTCCTCCAGTTTTTGGAAGTTGTAGAACCATCCGCGCGTGCTGGTGGGCTGGTAGTTGACGAAGGCATTGTCGATGACCACCTTGGTACAGGTCGGATTGACGGTGCTTGTCCACACAGCCCAATTGTTGCTCTTGTTGTTGATGTCCGAACTGCTCTTCCAAACCTTGGTCACCGTCTGTCCGTTGAACGAACTGCCCACAGGCAGACCGTAGAAGAAGGTCAGCGTCTTGTTGCCGGCTGTCCAGATGACCTGAGCCTCCTTCGAGGGTTCCTTGTCGCTGAACGTACCCGTATCGGGAACCTTGAAGCCACCGTAGGTGACGAAGGCATTGCGGATGGCAGACATGGAGGCCGTAGGCGTGATGACGGACAGTCCGTTTACGCCCTCGAACTTGTTGCTGTTGGTGTATCGTATCTTGTTCACCTTGAAGTTGGTGCCCAGCACCAGTTTGCGCAGGTTGGAGCATCCCTTGAACCAAGGCACGCTTTCCATGTCTTCGGTGTTCAGGGTGGAGAGGTCCAGTTCCTCCAGGCTGGAGTTGTTGTAGAAGGGGTTGAACTCGGTCTGGCCCTTCATGCTCAGTCCCTTCAGGTTCACCTTCTTCAGGCTGGTGCAACCCTCGAACATCGAGTTGTAGGCCTTCGGGTTAGCCGAACTGATGCCACTGGTGTCGAATGTGCTCAAATCCACTTCGGTCAGGCTTGAGCAGTTCCTGAACATATAAGCCATGTCGTTCAGGTCCGGAGCCTTTATTCCTTTCAGATTAACACTCGTCAGCGATTTACAATTATAGAACATATTGTTCATTGTCTTCACCTTGAGTTGACCGAAGTAATTATCCCAACTTGACATATCAACGCTCTTCAGACTGGAGCAGTTGGCGAACATTTGCGACATATTCTCAATCTGAGCGAGATTGTTACTCCAGTAAGTATTATCTTTCTCAGGGATTTCGGTGAGCGATGTACAATTATAGAACATCCTCTCGACACTCTTACAGTTCTTCAGGTTCAACTTCAAATTATCAATCTTCGTGATTTTCGTGAGGTTGGCGAAGAAGTTTTCACAATTCAGCGGAGCAATCGCATCCTCGAATGTCACTTTTTGAATGCTTGAACCGTAGTAATTCCACTGCCCATTACCATTCTTGTGGTCACGGTCGGTAACATCCTGACCCGTCCATATCTTGACAATCTTATTGCCATTATAAGTATCACCAACCTTCGGATAACTCTGGTATTGGAGCATGTATCTCTTGAATATCAATTCGTAGCCAGAACCCACCTGACATAGGAGGGCTGCAACTGGTTCGAATATAACCTTTTGGGCAGGGGCACATGGCTCTGCCTGAACGGAGGTATTCATCGCGACATCCATGAAGATTGTACACTTGCTGCTGAGACGGGCAAATATGTCCTTACACATACCCCTGTTTATGGAGTTGTAGCCTAACACTTTCTCCAAACGATTCGGATAGAGACGTATTACTTCAGCACCGCTACAGCCTTCAAACATGTGAATCACTTCCCTTACCTTCGACATATCCCACTTAGAAAGGTCATAATTCGTAATTGAACGGCATTCATAGAACATACGGGCCATCTGTTCCACCTTCGATGTTTGGAGATTCGCAATGAATTCTTCTACCCCGGCGAGTTTCTCGCAACCAGAGAACATACGGTACATGGTTGTTACGTTGGACGTATTCATCGATTTGCTGGAACCTTCAAATCTTATCTGTTCCAAACTACGGCATTCCTCGAACATGGATTCCATGCTCGTGACATTTTTCGTTTCAAACATCGAGTTCTTGTTCGATACGCGCAACGTCAGTTTTTTCATCGCCGTACAATTCTTGAACATACCCTCCATATTGGTCACGTTGTCCGTCTTGAAGTTCGAAACATTCAGTTCTTCCAAAGACTCGCAATTTCCGAACATAGCGCTCATATCCTTTACGTTCGAAGTGTCGAAGTTCTTTAAGTTGAGAGACTTCAGCGACTTACAGCCATAGAACAGATAACTCATGTCGGTTATGTGGCTCGTATTGAGGTATTCCAAGCCCTGTATTTCCTTCAGGTCCGCCTTATTCGTAAACCACCCGCGCATGGTTTCGGGACACGAACTGAAGGATTCATCAATAAGAACATATTCAAAGGAACCATTTCCCCAGTTCGGCATATAGCCTTTATAGTCTTGCAACCACTTCTTGCCCGATGTGAAGTTCTTAATTGTGTATGTATCCGATTTTCCATTAACCTTTATCGTAGCACGCTGTCCCGCAGAGTACGTTGTCGGAGTAGTCATCAGGATGAGCACTAACTCGTTCTTGGAGTTGGTGGCCAAAATGGCTCGTGAGTTATCATTGACTACTGTATTCTTCGTACCAGGAATCTGGCTGGAGATACGGTAGATGAGGTCTGAACTTACCCAACTCTTCAAAGAGTTCGGTACATTATAGAACATATTGCTACACCTTTCTACATTATTTTCCCTCGGCGTGAAGTATTTCATCGAGAACGTCTTCAGGCTGGAGCAACGATATAACAAATTGGATGTATTAACTATTTTCGAGCCATACATTGCATCGAGGTTCACGTTTTCAAGTGCAGTACATCCATAGAACATGTTTTCCATCGTGACCAGACTGGTACTGGAGAAGTTGTCGAGGCCAATCCTGTACGCCTTGGTGCAGTTCTTGAACATGCCACTCATATCAGTAACATTCGAGGTATCGAAGTTCTGATGACAACCCTTACCTGTGCCAGAAATGAACTGAGTCAGTTCGCTGCAACCATCAAACATATTGCTCATGTTCGTTACCTTTGAGGTGTCCCACGTGCGAGCATCTATGAATCCGAGTTTCTTACAATTCTGGAACATGGCGCTCATGTCGGTAACATTGGAGGTGTTGAGGTTCTCTAAACCAGTCAGTTGGTGACCTTCAAGTTTAGTGAAGCCTTTGAACCAGTTCTTGGTAGTGGCAGGACGGGCTTCCTTGAATGACGTCAAGAACTGAACCCAGTTAATCTTGTCGCCTATAATACTCCAAGGCACATCTTCGAACTCCTCAATGCCATGCCAGCAGTATTCTATATCTTTCCCCATAAACTGACCCGTCTCGGTATATTTATCCAGGTAGATGACATCATCAAAGACAAAATAGAGGGACTTTCCGCCGTTGTTGTTGGGTATCACAATGGCCTGCATCTGTGGTTCGTCGTAGTGGGTTTCCAGATAAGTATCCTTTTCGGCCACTATACCCATCATGACATTCAAGTTCTTGACCTTCTGGTTGTTGGCATCGATATTCACGGTCTTGTACCACGGACCACCACCACGGCCATTGTCGTAGGCAGTGGTACTCAGGCAGTACTGACCTGTGCTGATGTCGTAGCAGTCGAGGCGGTAGAGCTGAGCCTTGAACTCGGTGACTTGTTCCAGACCAACGTCGGGACGGAACTTATCCCAAGCGACATTCCTATTAGCCATGACACCTTGTCCACGACTCGTCTGGTATATATCACGGTACGGTTCTTCTCCAGGTTCCCAACCTTTGAAGATTTGTGCTGAAACTTTCGCCTTATTGGCTAACTCAAAATCAGGATGACGAGAGTCGCCCATGTCGTTGAGTCGGAAGAACAGAAGGTTGGACATGCCTGAGAACCAAAGGTCATTGTTGCCCAAACCTTGCTTGCCGTCAAAGGAGAAGGCGAATGTCCTGTCTTGGTTATCCAATATTGAATAGTTACCATTCTTTGCATTTATGAAGGCACCATCGCCGAAGCAGTTACCAAAGAGGAGTGGCAACTGGTAGAAGGGCACACGAACATTGTAGCCTAAGGTGTCGATCTCTATGTAGCGTCCACGATTCTTGCGGTTCCAGTTCAGAACATTGTTGTTCAGGGCTGTTGACTCTTGTCGTCCACGATCGGCGTTCCAATTACTGGGTGAACTGTAGTATAGATTCACAAGTTCCGAGGAGAAATGTTTCAACGTGTCGCACAGCAACTTGGCTGCTATGTAGGCACCAGCATAACTGCGTGCGAGGTCTTCAAGACCGTAGGTGTAGTCGTCGGCGCTCAGTCGCACGTTGCGCGGTACGACAGTACTGGCCTTACCATCTTGATTGGCAGCAGTCAGGCCACTAATGGTCTTGAGCAACGTAGGCAACGGGAACTTGGGCTGGTTGCTGCCCTTCTGATAGGCCCAGTCGTTCCAAATTCCGTACATTTGGTCGCGCACCTGTACCAGGGACTTAGGTGTCTCATAGCGCAGCACCTCGGGATTGACGATGGTGTTGTTGTACTGGAATATCAAGGTCTCCGTACCGAATGGGAGATAGGCATCATCGAAAGCGTATGCTTGGGTGGCACGGTCGCCAATGAAAGCATATTTACCCAGGTAAGCGAAGTAGAGATACGGATCGACAAGTCGATAAGGAATGTTCCCTGTTGTCACACTGTTATTCCCGATTATCTGATTATCGCTCAGTTTCTTCTCGTATTCGTAGTATTCCACCTTTGGTTCTGAATACACCTTGGCTCCGACATAGGGCAGCGAATAAGGCAGAGCCTCTTTCACGTCGCCCTGTGTGGTTTCGAGCCACGATTCATTGTACGTCTTGCCGTCCACCTCCACGCCGTAGGGCATCGGGGTGAGCCAGAGGTTAACGAGCGAGCGGATGCTGTCGTGCGGTTCGCCATCATATCTCACATAATTATTGTATCGGCCATAGCGCACTTCTCCCGTATGGTAATACTTGTAGTTGAGTTGCAGGTGATAAATTTCATTACTGAAGTCGTATGTCAGCTGATTCTTCCGGGCATTGCTCTTGGCGGAGGCAAATTCTGAAAGCCCGTCGAAGCAAGAGTCGGGCTCCAGATTGATGCAGTTGCCTCCCTGATCCATGATGTACTTGGCATTACGAGTCTGCACCTTGAGGGTGTCGCCCGCTGCATTCAGCGTAGTGAGTATCCACTGCATGGAGTCGGCCTTCACCTCGGCAGAAATGTCGCGGTTGAGGGCGATGGTGGGATGCATGATGTCGTTGTAGTAGGCCTTGATGGTGCCTGCGCCACGGTCGTCGTTGACCTTCGTGCCGTCGAGGCTGGGATAGGCCAGGGCCACGTAGGGTTCGAGACTGCGCAGGGAGTCGCCGACTACCTTATCTTCAATCTCATCCTTTACATAGAAGAACCAGAACTTGCCCTGCTGCCACTTGATGCGGTGGAGTTCCTTGTTTTTAACGTACTCGCACCAGACACGTACTCCGTTGTCTATCTCGTATGCATTGGCCGTCAGGTAGAGCGCATAGACATGGCCCCCTTGCAGATTGTTCATCCCTGTCAGGTGGAAGGTTGTCCCCTTATCCTCGCGGAAACTTACGTCCTCCTCAGGACAAGCAGTAACCTTACCATATTGCAGTCTATATACGCTTTCGCCAGCGAGAAGTTTATTCTCTAAGTATTCGAAACTGTTATCCCCTTCGAGATAACCCTCAGGAGTGGCCTTCAAGGATTTATCCTTTCCATAGTCAATGCTGGATTCGGAAAGGGACGTGGAGGGATTGTTGAAGTAGTTCGCAATCAATGTGGCCACTTTGGAATACGTGGGATTTGAGTCGCCGATACTCCAGGCTTTCAGGCAGTCGCTGTCATCGAAGTCAGATCCAGCAACCCTATAGGGCATGCCGAGGTCGAACAGGCGCACACCCATGTTCATGCCGTGGAGGTCCTTGTCTTGATTGATGTCGAAGACGTAGGTGCGGCTGCCGTGGAGGGTCAGGTTCTTTTCGTATTCTTCCTCTGAGGTCTCTTTTTTCTCCTCACCGGGCTTCAGGTTACGTTCAATCTCGTCGACGTACGACGGGTCGAGCAGGCGGTAGTGGCTGCCGATGCTGCTGGTGGTGGTGAAGGTCATGCGCTTGACATCGTTCTTGGAGACGTGGAAGGTGGGGTCGCAGATGGCCTGCACCAGACTGTCGGAGCCGAGGCTGACGTTCTGGAACATCTCGAAGCCGTCGAGTGCGTTGCCCTTGAAGGGTACGCAGTGGTCACCGGCCGAGAACTCAAACTTCTTGTTTATCTTGCACAAACCACCCAGAAGGCTGATCTTGATGCGCATCTTGCCCTCCACCCAGGTGGGATTGGGGAGACCGACTTCGAGCAGACCACCCAAAGCGGCATCGATGAAGTTTATCTTCTCGTCGATGAGTTTGCCAATCTTGACGTGTACGCCGAGGACGGCACGGAGGTAGGCATAGAGTTGCCCCATGGCGTACCAGCCCTTGTAGCCCATGACGCTGCCGGAGTTCATACAGAAGGCTCCGTCGCCATAGTTGACGAGGGCGCAGTCGAAACCTGCAAGGCTCTCCAGTGAACCGTAGAGCAAACCAAGGTCGATGGAGATGTCGCCCCATGCCGAGGCACCCACCATGACACCGCCTTCGCAGGAGTTGGGATTGAGCAGGGCCTTGGCGGCCTTGGCACGGCTGGCGTTGGCCTGAGCGAGGCTGCCGTCGACACCGGCCTTCTCGCCACCTTCGTCGCCGTCGAGGAATTTGCTAATCTTCTCATGGATAGGGGGCAACTGGCCACCGTTGGGCAGTTCGTTACCCAGGCAGAGGTAGGCATTGGCTCCGATGTCAATCTTGACAATCTTACCTTTATATTTAAGTACGGTGAACGAGCAACGCTTCTTCGGGTCGGGTTCGCCGAGGTAGACGTGCCACTTGGGCGTGTTGTGGGTCTTGCCCTTTTCCTTCCAGGTGACTTTGAACTCAAAGGTGATGACTACCTTTCCAGCCGCGAAGTCCGCGTCCGTGCTCTTGGCCGTAGGTTCTTCGTCAGCCGTGGCATTGGGGTCGAGCGGTGTGGTGTCGCCGTCCTCCTTCTCCACTACGCCACTGCCTTTTTCGTTTGAGTCGGGGTCGCCCGAGAGACCCTTCAGACCGGCTGAGGCACCGATGGATTGTGCATAGGTGTCAATCTGTCCCTTGAACGTGTCGAGTTTGCCCTTCATTTCTTTCAGTGCAGCGTTGGCCCCAGCCAGTTTCTCGGCAATGCCGTTGCTGTCGAGTCCGCTCTCCACGGTGATGTTGAGGCAGAGATAACGCTCCTGGTCGTTGTTTTCGTATATGAGGCTGGCGTCGGCCTTGACCAGACCGCCGACCACCGTGACGCGTCCGTTGAACATGAAGGTGGAGAGGCAGTTCTTCTCGCGGTTGTAGCATACGAGCAGGTCGAGGTCGGCCTTCAGGGCCTTTTCGCCCGCCGAGGTGGAGAGGGTGAGTCCGGCGGCAATACCAATGACACCATATTCGCGGACGGGGTCGCCTCCGAACTTGTCATTCTTGTCTTGGCCCTTGGTGGGTCGGCAGTTGAAGTAGAAGCCACCTGCTATGCGGTTGATGACTACGGGGTCGACGTGGATGCCGACGTTGCTCTCTACGGAGATGGTGAACCATCCATAGGCAAACTTCTTGTCTTCCTCTGTGGCCGGATGGTCGGGGTCTTCGACGTACTCGCCGTCATCCTTCATCAGTTTCAGGTCGTCGGCGTTGGCTTTGTGCTCGTAGTAGCCACCGGAGCACTTCAGTCCGAAGAAGCCCTTGATTTCGATGTCGAGTTTGCCTGCGTAGCCCTTGTCACCCTGATTGTTTTCTCCTGTCTTGAGGGAACCCTTCAGGTGGAGCATGGTGAAGTCGAGGTCCAACTTCAGGCTGTCGAACTTACAGTCGGGGTTCTCCAGCGAGATGTCCTTCCAGCTCTTTCCCTTCTTGAGCTCGGCCGAGACGGTGATGCCTCCGCCCACGTTTATCTTGTCGCCCACAAGGCCTATCATACCCGATATGCCCAGATTGAGCTTGTTGTCCTTATAGGAAGGTTTGAACTCCTCCAGCGTGAAGGTGAAGGGGCCCAGCTTCTTCTGTGCCGAGGCCAGTGACCATTCGCCGAGGTCGATCCAGAGGTCGTCGCTGATCTTCATGTCCTTGCTGTCGACAAGCTTGACGTATATCAGACTCTTCTTGTGTTCGTCCTCCACTTCCTTCTCACGCTCTTCACGCGTCTTGCGGCGATTTTCTGCCAGTTCGGTCACTGACTTCCACTCGGCACGCGATATATTGGATATGCGCATCTTGGCAAAGTGTACGTCGGGAATCTTCACCGTGAGCGGCAGGCTCTTGGTCTTCTCCTTCAACCAATCGTTGGCACCCTCCACGAGTCCGATGCCGAGGGTACCGCCCAAGCAGAGTTCGACGTTGGTGACCATGTCCTCGCCCTCCACTTCGGGGTCGTAGGCCTCCACGAGGAAGTAGGTCTGTCCGCCGTCGATGTGTCCCTTGGCCAGCAGTCCGCTGAAGTCGAAGTTATCGTCGTCGACGTTCTGGGTAAGGAAGACGTAGGCCATGCGCGAGCCGACCTCCTTGCCGTTCTTGTCCTTCTGCTTGTCGCCGAGGCGGCGCACGTCACAGATGTATTCTACGTTGCCGTAATGGCCATCCTTGGGTTTGGCACCGAAGAGCGGCACATTGATTTCGCCGTTGAATCCGCAGTTGTCGAAGTTGTCCTGGATGAATTCCAGGTGAATCTTATCGAGCGAGATGGCCCATCCGCCGAGCGAACCTGCCCGTGCCTTAGGTTCTACCTCCAATTTGAGCGTGGCGCCCGTGTTGTCGAAGAACATGGCCTTGCCGGAAGCCTTCAAGCGATTGTCGCCGTCCTCGTTGGAATCGTCCATCTGGAGCGATACGGGGAACTTGACGGACACCTCGCCGATGTATAGGCCTTGCCACTTGTTGACGTTGCTTTCCACTTCCTTCGTTTTCTTGTAGGTCTTGGGGAAGTCCTGCATCGTGACGCTGACGCGGTCGGCATTGAAGTTCGGCGAGAGGTCGAGCACCATGTCAGATGCACTGAACGTGAAGCCAGGCAGGTCTTCGAGCTGGAAGCTGCTGCTGGCATCTACCTTGACCACGAAGTCGTCCCACGAGGCCAGTGAGGTGCGGAAGTTCATCTTGGGATGCTCGGGGTTGCCCTTATCGTCCTTCTTCACCTTGCCGCCCTCGTCGACCACGGCGTCGGGCATGAGCAGGTCGGCATCGATGCCCAGGAGCTCAAACTCGTCGTTGTGCCAGGAGATGTAGCAACCGTCCTTCGGCTCTATCAGGTCCTTGGGGGCCTTGAAGGTAAGTTCCGTGTTGCCGGGTGTGAGGGTGAAGTCGTCGAGCAGTGCGATGTGGCCCGACTCGGGCAGGAATCGCTTCGGCGATATGCAGACACGCGGTGCACCGAAGACCAGAATCTGGTCCTTGAGGTAATCACAGTCGGGCATGGCAGCCTCGCCGATGATGTTCATGGCCGCCCAGTTGTGGGCAAAGGTCATGCCGGCAATCTGTATGTCCATGACATCGAACTTGGCAGGCAGTTTGTCCTTCGGGAACTTGACGGGCAGGTGTACGTTGTCCATCTCGCCCGAAGTGAGCAGGCTGAGAATCTTGCCACCCGTCTGTATGTCCTGATAGTAGGAACTCAGATTGATGCTCTTGGCCAGGCCCTTAATCTTTCCCTTGGCCTCGCTCTTCAGTTCGCGGGCATAGGGGATGCTTGAATCGCTGAGGAGGTTGTCGATGCCCCAGTCGGAGAAGAGTTTGTCTACCACTCCGGCACTGGTGATGGAGGCTTCGGAGTAAGTGACAGCCTGTCCCTCGTAGACGATGTCGTCCTTGTTGAGCTTCAGTTTGTCGAACTTGACGCAAATCTTAATCTTAGAGCCGAAGGGTTCCCAGATGACACGACCGGTACCGGAGAAACCTGTGGCGGCTTCGCCCTTGATGTCGTCGATAATCATCACGTATTCGCCTATCAACACTTCCTTTCCCTTCAGGTCCTTGGCCGTCTTGGTGGTAGGTTTAGTGTCCTCGATGTCGGCCGTGCTGGAGCACTGGAAGAACTGTTGGCTCAGACGCTTGGCCATGGCAAAGTCGATGACGTTGTCGTCACCGATGAAGCCTACGGACTGTCCCTTTACCACGACGGGCTTGACGCGGAGCAACATGTAGTCATTGAGTTTAACCTTCTCCTCAATCTTGCTCCACTCCACAGTGTCCTTCTGCTCGGACGATACGTGGAACTTGTAGACGGGTTCCTTCTTCAGGGCTTCCTCCTTGTCGGCACGTTCGCCGTTGTCGAAGAGTTCTACGTCGTATTCAATCTTGATGGTATCGCTGCGCTGCCCCTCGCCGCCGGCAAAGAGACTCTTTTCCCAAGCCACCAGAATATCGGACTCGACGAAATGCTTGCGTGCGCCTGCATCCTCCGAGAAGTAGGGAGTCACGAGGCGGGGATTGCGGAAGGTGTAGAGCGAGTCGGTCAGTTTGCCGCCAACCTTAGTGTCGCCCATCCATACATCGATGCCGGCACCCGAATTGCCTATGCCGTCATCCGCGATGTCAACCTCTTCTTCTTCTTCCTCTTCTTCGTCATCGTCGCCTGGGTCAGGGGCGGAAGTGCCCTTGATGCGGAAGAGTTTGTAGGTGCTCTTTCCGTTGTTGGCGATGCTGACATAGTTGAGCATCATGCTGCTGGAGTTGGCTGAGGTGGCCGTCACTTGTGCTGCATAGGTCTTTCCGCCCTTAAACTGATTGATGACCATCTGTGGAATCATGCACATGGGGGTGGAGAGGTTGGACACCTGATACATCACAGGATTGTGGTCCATGGACTCACTGGGAGTTTGTCCTGGCAGCACCTCTACGATACGTATAGAATAGGAATATTGCAGTACGGTGGGATTGCAGGCTACGACGGGAGCCTTCCATGTGAACTGCGGACTCATGGGATCCAGTTCGGCAACGGAACTGAGGTCCAAGGGATTGGCCGCCAGAGGAGTCAGGAATTCGGGAGCCTGGGCCTTGTAGCAAACGCTGAAGAAGGTGACGCCGCCCGAAGGTGAACTTACGACGACGGGGTCTGCCAAATACGGATCCCAGCGGTAGGCCGTAAAGTGCATCTCGTACTGTCCCTCGGGCAGAAGGCCGAACGAACCGTTGTAATAATTATCGAACAGATCGTCGGGAGCCTGTACCTCATTCAGTGGGATATGGTTGAAGAGACCACGAATCTCGGCAGGGGTGAGAATGCGCGTAGAGCCGGCCGGAATCACGATAGGAGCCTGTGGCTGTCGCTTAGGCGGCGTGCTCAGGCTGAGTCCGCTGGACGGATTGACCTGTTCCACCTGCATGACCAGATATACATTGGCCGCGTCCTTACCGCTATTGGAGAGCGACACGTTGAAGTAGTTACCGGGTTGGGTAAGGTAAAGCATCAACTGAGGCGGAAGTACCGACTGGGTCGGGGTGACCGTAACGGTGATGTCCTGCGCAAAAGCGTGGGAAACTGCCAGCATGGCTGTCAACAATACGGCTAAAGTATATCTGAACGTTCTCATATAAGAAACTGTTTTATTCTATTCTACTTATTTAGGGGCCTTAGGGGCTTTAGGGTTCTTAGGGTTCTTAGGGTTCTTAGGGGCTTTAAGGGCTTTAGGGTTACTCTGAGAAGCCCTCGGATATCTCGGTTATCTTCTTCACGAACTTGCTGTTGTTTATCTTGCGGTCAGCCTTCTTCTTGATGTGCAGCAGG
>ODAJ012183145.1_pt1 | contig 75772 bp, 63 predicted proteins | sample 1539241 | NCBI WGS metagenome assembly ODAJ01 (sample SAMN02144231, study PRJEB22623) | gut metagenome | biome: sheep rumen | host: Ovis aries | place: New Zealand | reverse complement strand
CGGCGGAATCTACCACAATGGAGATGGAGAGCTCTTCCCCGCCCTGGGCCGAAGCGATGATATTGATGCCGGCTTCTCCCATTTTGCCGAAGATTGCGGCCGAAGTGCCGGGAAGGTTCCTCATGCGGCTGCCGAACACAGTCACTATGCCAACCTTCTGATTGGCAACGATGACATCGTCAAGGGGCAGCAGAGGATTGTCCTTGAAAAGACCCTGGACGGCGTTTACGGCGCAGTCTTTCTCTGAGCTTTTCACCGCAAAGGAGATGCTGTACTCGGAGGAAGTCTGGGCAATGAAACGGACATTGACCCCGGCGCTGGCAAGAGTGGAGAAAATGGCTCCGGACATACCTACACGGCCCAAAAGGCCGGTGCCATATACGGTAATAAGGTCAAGGTCTTTGTCCGCAATTACGGCTGTGCCGTGGGAAGATTCCCCGGAGATGAGGGTTCCCTGGAATGAAGGATCTGAAATATCCTTGACCACAATGGGAATCCCGGCATTCTTGGCGGGCCACACTGCCGACGAAGCAAACGGGGCGTGCTCCTGGGAGCAGTAGTGGGCGGCTTCGTCGTAGGTCATGGAAGTCTCTGGGCCCATTCCCTTGCCGTCTACGTAGAACTCTATGGATTCGGCATCAAGGGTGGCGCCAATAAGTGAAGCCATGAGGTGTGCTCCGTCCTTCCCCACCCTTACCACATAGCCTGTGGTGAGCCTGCCGTAACCGCCGGAGATAATCTGGCCGTGAGTGCAGCGCAGCCGGATCTGGGCCTGTGACTGCGCCCAGTCAAAGTGCTGGGAGCTTCGGCATATCATAAGCTCCGTTCCGTCCACGATGCTTCCGCCGGCCTTTGCCGCAACGGCCTCTGCGCAAAGGCGTGAGCACTTGGCCATTACATAGTCCTCGATGGCCCTGCGCTCTGTCTGGACATACATGGCCTCACGGAGATAACCTGCCACGGTATCCAGTATGGCGGCAGCCTTCTCACGGTATGCAGGAGAGTTGTCCAGAGAATAGAAGTACTCCCTCACAGCGTCAATCTGGTGCTGGGCGCTTTTTTTGCGGTCAATGGTTATGCCGATTGCCTCAGAAAAAAGATCCTCGATGGCGTGCTCCGGGCGGATGACTGCAATGGAATTCCCGTCACAGAGGGCGGCGATTTCACTGATATAATTCTTCTTGAGATAGAAAGACCTTACTATCATGGCTGGATTATTTGGTATAGCGTTTTTCTAGTTCTTCCCAGTTCAGGATGCTCCAGAGGCCCTCAATGTAAGCGGGCCTGCGGTTTTGATAATCAAGGTAATAGGCGTGCTCCCACACATCAAAGGTGAGGATGGGTTTGAGGCCGCGGGTTACGGGATTTCCGGCCCCGGACTCCTGGGTAATGTGAAGGGTGCCGTCTGCGGCGGCGCCAAGCCACACCCAGCCGCTTCCGAAAAGGGAACCACCGGCTGCGGCGAAGGCCTTCTTGAATTCATCGAAACTCCCCCACTGCTCCTCTATCTGGGCCGAAAGTTTGCCAACGGGGGCGTTACCCTCCTTGGGGGCGCAGAACTGCAGGAAATAGAGGTTGTGGTTGAGGATTTGGCCGGCATTGTTGAAAACCCCGCCCGTAGATTCCTTCACGATATCCTCCAGCGCAAGGTTCTCCCACGGCGTGCCCGGAATTAGGGAATTGAGGTTGTTGACATAGGTCTGGAGATGCTTTCCATGATGGAAACCTATTGTAGCAGCGCTGATTACAGGCTCCAGCGCATTGGGAGCATAAGGAAGCTGAATTAGAGTGAAGGACATAACAGGGTGTTTTTGATTCTTACAAATATAAGGAAAAAAAGCTATATTTGCACGTTAAAACAGCAAAATCATGATTAAGTCCATGACCGGCTACGGTAAGGCCGAAGTTACCCTTGAGGGCGGAAAACTCACCATAGAGATACGTTCGCTCAATGCGAAAAGCGCCGACATCAACATAAAATCCACCCTCCTCCCAAAAGATAAAGACCTCATTGTGAGGAAGATGCTTCAAGACTCCCTTGTCCGCGGCACCATAGACATGTTCCTTACTTGGGAGGCCGGTCCGGACGCCGGAAGCCATGAGATAAACCAGGACGTCTTCCACAGCTACTGGCGCAGCGCTGTAAAAGCTCTGGACCAAGAGACCGTCTTCACCAAGACTTTCCTCAAGGATCCCGGCGTTGGAAGCATCCTCGCAAGCAGCATTCTTCGCCTCCCGGACGTAGTTGACTCCAAGAAGGCCGATGTCATAACCGAAGATAACTGGCCCCTTGTGGAAGTCGGAATAAGGGAAGCCATAGAGAAAATATCCACCTACAGAGATATTGAAGGCAAGGCCCTTTATGCCGATGTCACTTCCCGCGTAAACCTCATCCTCTCATTGTACAACCAGGTTGAAGCCCTTGAAGGAGAACGCATTGAATCCGTAAAAGAGAAGCTCACCAAAGCCCTTACGGAGCTTCAGGCCAAAACCGACCCTTCCCGCTTTGAACAGGAACTCATCTTCTACCTTGAAAAATACGACATCAACGAGGAAAAGGTGCGCCTGAGGCAGCACTGCAAGTACTTCATGGAGGTTATAGACTCCGAGCCCTGCCCCGGCAAGAAACTCGGCTTCATAATCCAGGAGATGGGAAGGGAGATAAACACCACCGGTTCCAAGGCGAATCACGCCGGAATCCAGCAGCTTGTAGTGAAAATGAAGGACGAACTTGAAAAAATTCGTGAACAATCCATGAATATTTTGTAAGGTTTTTATTCTATAACCCACTGATTCTCAGTACATTAAGCCAGAGTCCGTGGGAAACGTTTCTTTAGACCTCTGTAAACGCCTCAAAATCAGGTGATTACAGGGGTCTAAAAATGAAACGTTTCATCTAGGGAATCCCTTTTTTTCTTCATTCCTTTGCCGAAAACAAGAAAAAAGGGATGAAGAAACTACTCTTATACGCATTTTCGGCCGCCCTGTTGCTGTTGGCACAGGCAGAGGCCACCGCACAGAAATTCGCCATCGGCACCAACGCCGCAGACTGGCTGTCGCTTGGGACAATCAACGCCGACGCCTCGTTTGCGCTGTCCCAGCACGTGTCGCTGCACGCCGGCGCAGAGTTCAACCCATGGACCTACAAGGCCGGAAGCAAGGAATCCCAGTTTGAGGCCCGCCAGAATTCCTACTGGGGCGGTGCACGCTGGTGGCCCTGGCATGTGTATTCCGGCTGGTGGGCCGGAGGCGACGCCCGCTACTCCGTATATAATATAGGCGGCATCCGCGGCCGTGAAACCGAGGAAGGAGACGCCTGGGGCATGGGAGCGTACGGAGGCTACTCCATAATGCTCAACGAGTGGTGGAACCTGGACCTTGGCATAGGGCTCTGGGGCGGATACAAGGAGTATGTCCGCTACGCATGCCCGCTTTGCGGCGTAAGGCTTGAGGAGGGTGGAAAACCCTTCATCCTGCCAGATGCCAGAATAGCCATACTACTTATCTTCTAAAAAAGGGCCTGGTATGGGAAAGAGACTGTTTTGCCTTGCCGCTTTGATTCTGGCCATCCTGGCCGGCGGCTGCGGGCCCAGCAAAATTCAAAACCTTCAGACTCAGAGGCTTTCGGCAAGCCTTGCCCTATCCAGAGGGGAACTGGCCGAAGAGCGCCGCGTCATAGCTTCGGCACCGAGGGACACAATCACTGTAACCGGGGAAAACGGGGAGACGCTCCTCCTGATGAAAGCCGTGAGGGACGACGATTCCGGGGAAATGGTGGCCCACGACGTCATTGACGCCGCCGTTGTCACCGCCCGCTTCAGGAATGTTGCCGAAAGGCACGGAAGGGTGGACCTTCGTTTTGAAGTTATCGTCCCCGCCGAAATGATAGACAAAAAATGGCAGCTCCAGTTTAACCCGGACATGTTCATCCTTGGAGACAGCATAAGGCTGGAGCCCGTAATAATAACGGGAAGCGACTTCAGGTCCAGGCAACTAAGGGGCTACGAGCTCTACGACAAATACCTCAGGTCCATCATTACGGACACCACCGCCTTCATAGACTGGCGCAACCTCAACATCTGGATCGCCAGGAACATGCCGGAACTGTACAGGTTCAGGACGGACTCCTCGTTTGTCAGCGAAGATGACTTCCATTCCCTCTTCGGCCCCACTGAGGCCGATGCCATAAGGCACTATACCCTCTGGCACAGAAGACATTACCACGAAAAGAAATGGGGCCAGCGTGGGCAGAAATTCAAGGAATACATCAAGGCGCCAATCCAGACCGAAGGAATCCGGCTTGACACTGTCCTCAGGGACATTGAGGGGAACTTCGTGTACCAGTACACCCAAAGCATCCAAACAAGGCCGAAGCTCAGGAAAGTGGACATAGTCCTTTCCGGAGACATCTTCGAGCAGGAGAAGCATCTTTACACGATGCCCCGGAGCGAACCTCTCACCTTCTACATCAGTTCCCTTTCGGCCTTTGTGGACACAAGGAAGAGGTACCTGACGCGTGTCCTGGAAAGGAAGGCGGCGGCAAACACCGCCTGCTGGGTTGATTTCGCCAGCGGAAGCAGTGAGATAGACCTTGCGCTTTCCCATAATGAAACGGAGATCGGGCGTATCAAGGGAAACATAGTCGAGCTCCTTGAAAACACCGCATTCGACCTTGACAGCATAGTAATTTCGGCTTCGGCCTCCCCTGAAGGAGCCCTCCAGTCCAACAATACCCTGGCACAGAAAAGAGCCGCCTCGGTGGCCGCTTTCATGGATTCTTTCATATGCAGCTGGAGGGACTCCGTCAGGCGGAACTCGTTCTCCGTAAGCGTTGCCGAAGACGGAACCGAAAAACTGGTCCGGGAAACCGGCCCTGCGCAGTCCATTCCCTTCCTATCCCGCTCCAGCGGCGAGAACTGGCCATATCTTGGCGTCCTTGTGGATGAGGACACGGTGATGACATCGGGAGACAAGTTCTCCTACATCCGTCACCTGGAGACCGCCGATGTAGACGAGCGGGAAAGGGGGATGCAGGCCGAACCATGGTATATGTACATGAGGGAAAACCTCTATCCAAAGCTACGCACGGTAAGGTTCGACTTCTATCTTCACAGGAAGGGCATGGTAAAGGACACCGTACACACAACCGAGCTGGACACCCTCTACATGAGGGGCGTGGAACTCCTCAAGGAAAGGGAATATGAAAAAGCCCTGGCAATCCTTAGGGACTACCGCGACTATAATACGGCAATTGCCTATGTATCAATGGACTACAATGCTTCGGCCATGTCCATCTTAAACGACCTTCCAAGGTCTCCGCAGGTGAGTTACATGCTGGCGCTTCTCTACGCCAGGGCCGGGGACGACGGAAAGGCCGTAGAGAACTACCTCCGCTCCTGCCGGGAAGACCGCTCATATGTGTTCCGAGGAAACCTTGACCCGGAGATATACGTCCTCATCCAGAGATACGGGCTCAACAAAGAAGAAGACAACCCTATTTATTAACCTTTTAATACATTATTTCAATGAAAAAGCCATTATTTACCGTTTTCGTGGCACTTGCCGCCACCTTCGCATCCTGCAACAAGAGCGCTCCGGCGCCAGAAGCAGCCCAAAGCACGGTTCCGGACGCCTCCATCACCGTCAATATCGGCATGGAGAATGAAGGGACCAAGGCCCCTACCTCCCTGGTAAAGGACTACCTCATCAACAAGGTCCAGGTATTCGTGTTTGACAACACCGACAAGCTTGAGACCTCCTACTTCGAGGGCAGCCTCACCAAGAACAACTCCCACAGCGTAAAGATTGCCACATTCACCGGTCCCAAGACCGTCTACGTGCTGGTAAACCACGACCGCATCACCAAATTCAAGCCTCACACAACCAGCGTGGAAAATTTTGAGGCCGAACTCACGGACCTCTCCATGAACACGCCATCCTCACTTGTAATGTCCGGTAAAAACACTGTCACAGTGGGAAAATACGGCACTAACGGTTCTGCCGGCACAGACGGGCAGATACAAAGCGTAAACGTGTATGTCAAGAGACTTGCCGCCATGGTGGTGCTTGACAAGCTGAATGTAGATTTCAGGGGGACCAACCTTGAGGGAGCCACATTCACGGTACAGCAGATCTATCTGAAAAACGTTGTGGGAAAAGCCCTTCTTGGAGTGAACGGCCTTACAGGGACTGCATCTTCCACGGTCCTTCCACTTCCAATAACCGACGACCAGCACACGAACTATACGTACTGGTACAACAAGGGCACTTTGGAAGCCGGAGCCCCCGCCGTCACCTTCGAGACCGACATGGGCGTATCCTGTAACGTAACCGGCGCCGACACTCCCCTGAGCCGCCACCTTTTTGCCTATCCCAACAGGACCGACGCCGACTCCCATGAAGAGACCTTCGAGCAAAGGCACACCCGCCTTGTCATCAAAGCCCACGTAAAGGCGGCATCTTCCTACAGCAACCTTGACAATGACACGTTCTATGTGTTCGACCTTCCCAAGCTCACTGCAAACAATGTCTACAGGATCACTTCCGTCAGAATCACCATGCTTGGCAAGGACGACGACACAAAGGACGAAGACATCCAGGCCGGCCGTATAGAGCCAGCAATCACCGTAGACCCTTGGAACGGAACCACTACTCTAACCTATGACTTCTAGAACTCTAAGGGGCGGAAGGATCCTTCTTCTTCTAGCCATCGGCCTTGACCTATCCTCCTGCCGCTCCGTAGTGCTGGAGGACAGGTTCATGTGCCCCAGCTTCCTCTTTTTTGACGTGGCCGACGAAGAGCGCTATCCAAAGTATCAGGACGTGTTCACAACGGTTTTCGCCCACCCCGACGGAAAGCCCATAGATGAAGCCGGAACCAGTGTGGAGTTTATCGAGAACGAGCTTTTCTTCTTTACCGTAAGAGGGACCGCCGCAGTGAAAGGCTACGGTCTCATGGGACAGGAGGGCCTTTCAAGGGACGGTTCGGCATGGACGGCTCCTCTTGGAGAGGACTACGCGCCCTTGTTCCGGTTCGGATACACGGCCACAGTTGAGGAGGAGAGATTCACCGTCCCCGTAGAGTTCACCAAAGAGCACTCCCACGTTACGGTACAGTACCTGGGCGCGGACACCTTTGAATACGCAGGAGGACGTTTCCCCTTCTACATTTCCGTGAGGGGAAACACCTGCGGAATAGACGCCATGAGCGGCCTTCCCGTGAGAGGACCTTTCGAGGTGAGCCCTCAAGAAACGGGTCTGGGGCACTTCGAGTTCACCCTCCCCCGCCAGGCCGACCACGACCTTGTTCTGGAAATGTATGTCAAGGAGGGTCTCTACGAGTATGCCGACTTCCAGACATCATATAACCTTTACGAGATTCTCAGGGACAAGGGAGGCATAACCTGGACGGAGAAAAACCTCCCTGACGTTAGCATTGAAATCGATTTCCAGGAGACAAGGGTGAACGTTGGAGTTTTCCCATGGGGCGAGCAGGAACTGGAATACAGACTATGACAAAAAACGCACTCGATATGAAACTACTTATAATCATTCCAGCCCTTGGAGTGCTGCTGGCAGCATTTTCGTCCTGCGCAGTACCGTACCAGCCCGAAGAGCCCAAGGTGTTCTTCCAGGAAGAGGACTCGCTTGTTACCGTTATCTTTTCGGCCTCTGGCGGTGAAAGGAGCAAAGTAACCGGCGTTTCCGAAGAAGCCGAACGCGTGGTGGACAGGTGGGCGGTATTCGCCTTTGACAACCGGAGCGGGCAGTTCCGCTATGAAAACGCATCGTCCGGAGGGCCGCTTCCCATGAAGCTGTCTGCGGGCCGAAGCTATACGTGCTACGCCATAGTCAACTATCCCGAAACCGGCCCCGGGGCATTTGACCCGGCATCGGTACGGAGCACCACAGACCTCACCGGAAAGGTAGCCTACCTTGGAGACTGCCGGGGAACCGCTCTTCCAATGTTTGGAAGTGAAGAGGTAACCCCAGTCGCCGACTCTGACACCGAGGTTACAATTACCGTAAAAAGGCTTGTCTCCAGAGTGGATCTGAGGGGGCTGAAAGTAGATTTCTCCGGCAAACCGCACCTTGAATCCAAGACATTCACGCTACGCGCCATTTATCTTACAAACACTTACAGGACAACCCGTTACGGAGAAGACTACACATTCCCGGAGCTTTCTTCCACAAGGTCCGCCTGGTACAATACAGGCGGATGGCACCGGGGAGAGGCGGCCGAAGCCGGGATAGACGTAATTGTGGGTGACCGATCCATCGATACAGTTATTTCGGCCGGGAGCCCGTATTCCAGGGAACACTCTTTCTATGCCTTCCCCAATCCAACTCCAGCGTCGGAGGATATCACTCAGACGGAGTCCTGGACGCGGCGCTGCACACGCCTTGTGATTGAGGCCACAATTGACGACGACACGGTATATTATGCCATAAAAGTACCATCGATGACGCGTAACCGAATCTTTGCGGCCTCCAGCGTTGTTATCCACGGCAGAGGCTCCAATGACCCCGAGATAATTGACATTGACCCCGATATCATTGAAGTTACCGTCCAGCCCGTCATTGACGACGATTGGGACGGAGCGGGAGATATCTATCTGGACTAGAACAAGATGAAACACTATCTTCTACTACCTATCATAGTGCTTCTCTCCGCCGTTTCATGCCGGGAGATGGAGCAGGACGCGGACATCATGCCCAGGAATGCCCGCGAGGCTTCCCGCCTTGTCAGCGTCAGAGTGGATTTCTCAGGATCCGAAGACACAAAATCCGTGGTGACGGAAAGCGTGGAAGACTTCACGGAAGCCTATCTCTTTGCCTTCTTGGCCACGGGGGCCGATGCCGGAGCGCCCTGCATGACAAGCGAAGGGCCCGTTGCCATGTATACAGACTCCAAGGCAATCAACTGGGAACTTCCAGCCGGAGAACCCATTGAAATACTGGCGTTTGTTAATGCCGTAGAGGACGTAAGGCGCACTCTGGACGGCTGGGCTTCCGGGCTCTTCCCCTTCACCAAGGACGACCTTCTTTCATTCAGCTACAGCTGCGCTTCGGCATCAGACCTCCAGGACCTCCAGGACAGGGAATACAACATGCCCATGACAGGAATGGTACCCGTGACCATTGATCCGGACTCCCCTTCCCTTACCATTCCGGTAAAGCGCCTCTTTGCCAAATTCAGTATCTCCCTGGACGTCGGCACCTGGGCCGAAGAAGGGTGGACCGTGACGGCGGCAAAGGTGACGGGAGCACGTTCAAATACGGAAGTCCCCTATTTCTACACCGGTGACGGGGTGGGATTCAGGCAGACCGACCCTTCCAAATTCAGTTCCGTCGACACTTCTACGGCGGCAGACCTCACGGACCTTAACTTCAGGGATGCCGACAACCGTTCCCGTCCTGTCACCTTCTATTTTCTGGAAAACTGCCAGAACGTGAGCGGAGTTGCCAGCAAGTGGAGCTCTGTCTTCACGGACCTCGCCGCCGACGTTGACAACTGCTCCTACCTTAAAATCATCGTCACAGCCGACAAAGCAGGGTATGGGCAGCGTTCTTTCGGCTACCGGATATACCTGGACTCCACGCCTGGATCCGGCATGAATACAACCTTCAACATTGTCAGGAACACCTCCCGCTCCATTGTCCTGAAACTGGGGGCTCCCCAAGACGGATTCCTGTGGACAAACTCAAGCTCCATCACCCTGGCTCCCGGAGAAAGCGTTACCATCCCCTTTGAGACTTCCCTAAAAAAGGAGGAAATTACAATAACAGGAGGCCTGGAGCTGGTTTCTGAAATTGTATGGAACCCCGTCAATGCCGAATGCAAAACGGGTTTTCCGTTTTCCGGAAGCGCATCGCTAAGGGCCCGGACCGAGGCCGTGGACGGCGTTGTAACCGTTACCGGCGGCTCTTCCAACCGGGAGATAAAGGATGAAGCCCGGGTGGGGATAGCCACTCCCATTGTGTTTACCCCCGAAGTCCCGGACCGCCGAATCCAGTTTGAGAGATTTAACGTAACGGTATCCCTTACCACGGCAGATCACCTCAAGATGCTGAAGCAGATTTCGCCGGAGACCGACTGGGACAACCTCTACGCCTCTAACCGGAACATTATCTATACTGTGGGCAATCTGAATCTCCTCAAAAATAACCTTGGGATTAGGACTGCCGAAGGGTCCGACGCCCCGTTTTTTGAAGGGGTGAAACTCATCGAAGTAAGCGGCCAGCCTACCCCCAGGGCCACCCCCAACCGGCTTATACTCAGCTTTAAGCTTCTGAATACGGAGTTGGCTTCCAGAGTGCAGAAGATTGATATTTACAACAAGGTCATGGGCAATGCCTATGCCGAAAACCTGGATGTAAGCTCCGCAGCCAGCCTCAAAGTGGCGCCCATTGGAAGCGGTTCGGCCCCGTACACCGATAACGGATATACGGGAGAGTCAGACGCAGGATATGGTTCGGCCATATACGATATCGATATCCGCGGTTATCACGGGAATGCCTATTTTGCGCCTTCCGCGCTGCTGGGAGGGGCAAGCGTAACGCCAACAATAGTGGCCTCCGACCTTGAGGGCTACAGCCTTGCCATGGTCACTGGTCACAGCTGGCACATTACGGAGCTGAACGGGGATTTCCTGGACCTCAATTATGACGGCGAAGACGTTGAGACCGTCCTTGACGGAGTCAATGCGGGCTACTTCAAATGGACATACGCCCTTTGCACCTATGACAGTCTTTCCATAGGATACTGGATGTACTACAGCAAGATGTACGACGTAAAACTCCAGAGAGGCCACATAACCCAGTTCCTCAGCAGCGACGGTTTCATGCTCAGGCTCTCCAACCCAAGGAACGACTGGTGGAACATAACGTCGGAGGAAGACTACGACCGCATAAACTGCAATTACTCGGTAACGGTGGACGGCATTGTGGGATCGCCGTACAGTTCCATCAATTTCGGTGACCACTATGTACAGTATCCGTACCGGGAAGGCGTAGGATGGCCGCAGATCCTTCCCGTCTCAACGGTCCAAACCTCTGTGGGAGGATACCCGCCCAGCAGCCTTGTGGCAAACGGGCCCAACATATACGATATCGTAGGAATGAATGTGGCCAATGACCTTCGCAACTATGGCACAATAAAAATCGGAGTGGTGTTGGAGAACATTAACAGCGGTGAAACCATGGAGGTGATATGGGCAAATGTAGATGTCATAAGAGAGTTTACGGTTTATGCAGGGTACCAATACCAGCAGAGTGACTATCTAGTTAACGTAGTGACGCCATACAACAACGGAAACCTCTCCAGGTTCATTCCATACCTGTATGCGCCGTACCTGGACCAGCTCCTTGGCACCGGCACGCTGGCAAAAATTGTAAGCACTACTGCTGAAAGCGTCCAGGGCATCAATGTGGTAAACCCCTCTGAGAACTACTACCTTGCAACAAATAGCGCCGAGCACTGGTACGGCCACGGCAACAGCGGGTCGGCCTCTGCGCTTTGGGACTGCGAAAGCGGCAATAACAACAGAAGATGCCTGCTGCAAAACAAGGTGATTGTGTATGACAGTCCCCGGAGAGTATCGTCAAACGGGGAATACTCCTGGTACGAACTCCAATACGCCGGTCCTATAGTATCCTCCCAGGTTAACTTCGGCCTGGGACACGACGGCCACCACTCCGACTTTGTCTATTCCATGAGAAGTGTAGCCGTATGGAATGAGCCGAAATTCGTCTTTATCGGTGGAGTGACCGTTGGGGCCGAAACCACCGCTACGGTGTCGGACTATCTCACCATAGGGAAACACACAAGGGTAAAGTTCGAGTGGAAGAAGAACGTGGCTTCGCTTGTAAGGATCAACCAGTACGATACCCGTTACATCGTCTACAGGACAAAGACGTATACAAGCGATGTGGAATACTTCGGCACCCCCATGAGCGGTTCCTCTTCCATGAGGACGGCGTACTACGACCCCAGACGGAGCACCAAGGAATACCTGAAGCTCTATGACCCCACAAGGGCGTACTACAGGGTAAACTGGGACGACTACGACGACAACTACATGACCGTCAACGTCAATCAGATCCACGATGCTCTGAACGGCAATTTCTCTGGCTCGTACCGCGACGAGAATGTCCTAAACTGCCACAGGATGAACCGTGCCTACGGATTATCCGATTCCTTCTGGCTGCCCGGAAACACACTTGAATGAAAATGAAACGAACTATACTTATACTCATTCTATTCCTTTTCTCACTGCAGGCAAAAAGCCAGCAGAAAGGTCATCTCATCCTTGGCGGAGGCCCGGAGTTTGTCTGGGGACAAGGAACCTGGAACAATCCTTCCATCCTCCTATACTCCCTTGAGGCCGGAATAAGCTACAATCTACTTGAATCCCTGAGGCTCAGCGGGAGCCTCGGGGGCTTCAGGAGCGTAATGGCCTTTTTCAAAGATGGATCGCAGGCCGAAACCACAAACGGTCCCATGATAAAAATAGGGGCGGGCTATGTCTTTCGGCCAAACAACAAATACATAAGCCCCACAATATCAATTAATGCCGGCTACCGCACCGCAATGCCTCCAAAAGAGGACGAGAGGCGGGAGAACAAACTGGAGGGCGTTTTCATAGAAGCCGCGGTGGGAGCCGACATAACAATCGGCGGCCTTAAACTGAACCTCGCGGCCAAGGCCGCACTCACTCAGGCGCTACGCCCTGCAGCAGGGCTCTCCATACACGCCTTCGTGCCATAAACAAGGCCACGGTTTTTGTATTTGGCGGGAAAATTCATATCTTTGAACCGTATATGAAAAACACCATAAACCAAGACCGCAAGTGGGAGATTCTCTCCTCTGAATACCTTATAAAACGCCCCTGGCTTACTGCCAGAAGGGACGTGGCAAAGCTTCCGGATGGCCGGATAAACAACGAATACTACGTCCTGGAATACCCCGACTGGGTGAATATAATAGCCATTACCAATGACGGACAGATGGTAATGGAGCGCCAGTACCGCCACGGGCTGGGCAACACCTGCTACGAACTACCGTGCGGGGTGATAGAGGAAGGAGAAACGCCCCTGGAAGCTGCCAAAAGGGAGCTTCTTGAAGAAACCGGTTATGCCGGCGGAACATGGCAGGAATGGATGGTCCTGTCTCCAAACCCCGCAACCTCCAACAACCTCGCCCACAGCTACCTTGTAACCGGAGTAGAGAAGGTGTCAAAACAACACCTGGACGCCACTGAGGACATCCAGGTGTATCTTCTGAGCCAGGAATATGTGAAGGAACTGCTCCTTGACAACCAGATTCTCCAGGCTCTGATGGCGGCTCCGCTATGGAAGTACTTTTTTGAGAAAGCCTATCTCAAGTGAAACTCTCCCATCCTTACGCCCATCCAGCCGCTCTGGACAATGGGAATCTTCTTTCCGTCCAGGTTGCGTTCAGTTTGGGGCTCGTCCATGAAGGTATGTGAGTGACCGCCAACCACGATGTCTATGTTCCTTGTGGCGGCAACAAGCTGGGGGTCGGTGATATCCCCGGGATTGTGCTCGGTGTAGCCAATATGCGTGAGGGCTATCACAAGGTCACACTGAGGGCGGAGTTCATTGGCATATTTCTGGACCGTGGGGATCATGTCGAATTCCGGGATACGGTTGGCGATGTCTCCGGCCAGCATGTCCTTGAGGGAACACAACACGCCGATTATACCTATCTTTCGGCCCGCCTTTTCAACAATCACATAAGGCTTTATGTACTTCCCGGCCTCAAACGGGGAGAAGTCATAATTGCACACTACTACGGGGACCTCCAGGCCTGAAAGGACGTCTCCAAGTGCCTCTATGCCATTGTCAAACTCATGGTTTCCAAGGGTGATGGCGTCAAAGCCCATGGCGTTGATGAGGCTTACCTCCACCTTTCCGCCGAACTCTGAGAAATAGGCCGAACCCTGGCCGAAGTCTCCTGCATGGAGAAGCAGCACATTCCCGGGGCCGTCGGCCTTACGGACGGAATCTATGTAAGCGGCCCTTTCAAGGGCGCCACCCATTCCGGCATACTCCCCTGTACGTTCAGGCTCCAGGTGGCTGTGGGTATCGTTGACGTGGATTATGGTAAGCGGAGGCCTCTGCTGGCTGCAGGCCGAAAAAAGCGCGGCGACGGCAAATGCGAATGCTAACTTTTTCATACTCTAGTCCTCCATGATTACGCGGCCGTCGGCCTTTGCTTCAATTACCTCCCCCCTGGCTTCTGCACCCTTCACATACCAAAGCATCACCTCTTTCAAAAGGACGGTGGAAAGTGTCACGTCTTCGGCCAGAGCACCTATATTCAGTTTGTCTCCGCCGTCAAGAAGGAAATCGATGGTGGTAACGTTGTAGATCTTCTTGGGGTCTATGGGCTTCCCGCCCACGAGGGCGCTCTCAAGCTTATGAGCCTTGACCTTTACGGTGGCCCCTGAGGTGGCCTGGAAGGCCTTTGTGCCGGCAAGCTGCTCCAAAAGGGCGGTGAGGTTCTCTCCTTTCATCTTTACATGGCACACATAGTTCTTGAAGGGGAACATGGAAGAGATGTCCTCCATGGTAATGGCTCCCTTTGGAAGAGGTACGCGGATGCCGCCGAAATTGGTGACCGCAAAATCCATGGGCACGCCGAAAAGCTCACTGCCATAGGCCCTGAGGGCATCGGCAAAGAGGTTCCCAAGAGGAAGGTCCGGGTCCGTGCGAAGATTGGCATACTCCCCTGCGCTGTGGCCGATAACGGTTTTGAGCGCCGTAAAATGGGGCTGAACCTCCATAAGGGCGGCGGCAACCTCCGCTACGGCGGAATCTTCACTGTACCTCACACCTGAAGGGGTGATGTAGGCGTCATCCTCAAAAGTACCAAGGGCGGTCCCGACATTCTCAAGCGTAACCGCCTGCGCACCAACCCTATGGCCATCCATAGGAACGGAGCGCCACTCCATCTGGGGGCCGCAGGATACCACGGCGGCAGCCACGGAAAGAAGAATGATTACTTCATTTTTAACCATTTCCAGAGGTCTTTAAAGGTTGATTTCTTGCCATACATAAGAATACCCACCTTATAGATTTTGGCCGATGCCCAGGCGCAAACCACGAAGGTTGCAACGAGGAGCACCATGGAAAGCGCAAGCTCCCAGCCCGGTACTCCGAAAGGAATGCGCGCCAGCATCACGATAGGCGAAGTGAAAGGAATCATTGAGCCCCAGAACACCAGCTGGCTGTCCGGAGCCTTGAAGGCGTAGATGGCTATGAAGAAGCCCAGCAAGAGGGGTACGGTAACCGGAATCTGGAGCTGCGAGGTGTCGCCTTCGTTTTCCCCGGCCGACCCAATTGCGGCAAACAGCGAAGCATAGAGCAGATAGCCGAAGATGAAGTACACCAGGAACGCAAAGAGAATCTGCCCAAGGTTGATGTTCCCAAGGGTACTCATGATAACGCCCATTCCCGAAGGTTCACCAGCGGCAACTGCCGTAGTGTCCGATGCCGCCGGAAGTGCCTGCTCCAGGGAAATGTCTCCGGGATGGAGGCCCTCAGGGGTAGCCATCTGCTGCATAATTTCCGTAGTGGCGTCGTCCTGCATCATGCCCATGATCTTGTCCTTGCCGATGATGCCGCCGGCTATTCCCAGGATTACGCCCGTCAGGAGAATCCACAGCACAAACTGCGTAAGGGCCACAAGGGCTACGCCAAGGATTTTGCCGAACATAAGTTCCGTAGCCTTCACGGAAGACACCAGGACTTCAACCACACGCGAACTCTTTTCCTCTATGACAGAGCTCATTACCATGCCGGAGAAAAGGGCTATGAACATGTACAGAGCCATTCCAAGAATCATGGAAATGGCCATGTAAACGCCAGATTCCGAAATCTTTTCCTCTCCGGTATCGGAGATGGTGTAACTGTGCACATGCACATTGGAGTGCACGCTGTGCATGATTTCCTCAAGGTTCTCTATGCCGTAAGAATCTATGCGGTAGGCCTCCACGGCGTCGTTGATTTTACCCTCTATGCTGCTGGAAGAATCCATGCCCAGCGGCTTTACGGAATAAGTATCGGCGGTAACGGTTTTGGCGGCCGAATCCAGCGGGGAGATGGTTAGGAGAATATCTATGCCCGCTGCGCCTAAATCGGCCTTGATGGCCTCTACGTCTGCACCGGCGCCCAAATCCTTGTAGGCAAGGACTTCTCCGCTCTGGAGGTAGGGCATCACTATTCCGGAATTATCCACTACGCCAACCTGCTTGGCCTCTTCCTTTGTGCCGTACATTATGAGTGACGGCAGAATGGCGATTCCCGCAAAAAGGAGCGGGGTGAGGAAGGTGATGAGGAGGAAGCTCTTTTTCTTAACCTTGTTAAGGTACTCCCTTTCAATGACAATGCCTAATTTCCTGAAATTCATATGCTAGCCCTCCTGAGTTACGAGTTTGATGAAAATGTCGTTCATGCGCGGAATAACCTCCTTGAAGGAGTTGATGGTGACGCCCTGGCCGATAAGTTCCGTGAGCTTTGCGTTGACATCCGGGCGGGCCACAACAATGGTCTTGCGGTCCAGGGTGGAGTCCGTGTACTCAATCTCCACGTTGTCCTCCCCGTGCTGCCGGCGGATTTCGTCCGTGCCTCCGGTAACGACCAGACGGGCCTTGTTGATGAGGGCGATGTTGTCGCAAAGTGCCTCTACGCTTTCCATGTTGTGCGTGGAAAGGATGATGGTGGCGCCTTCATCCTTGAGCCGAAGGATCTCCGTGCGGATGATCTCCGCGTTTACGGGGTCGAAGCCGGAGAAAGGTTCGTCAAGGATCATGAGTGAAGGCTTGTGGACAACAGTTGTAATGAACTGAAGTTTCTGGGCCATGCCCTTTGAGAGTTCCTCAACCTTCTTGTTCCACCAGTCGGCAATGTCAAAGCGCACGAACCACTTCTTGAGCTCCTGGGCAGCTTCGCGGGAACTCATCCCCTTGAGCTGGGCAAGGTACATGCACTGGTCTCCAACCTTCATCTTGCGGTAAAGGCCGCGTTCTTCCGGGAGATAGCCGATTTTGGAAACGTCTTCTTCCGTGATGGGATGGCCCTGGAAGAGGATTACTCCGCTGTCGGGGATGGTGATGCGGTTGATGATGCGGATAAGGGTGCTCTTTCCGGCACCGTTCGGCCCAAGCAGGCCGAAAATCTTGCCTTCGGGAATATCCAGCGACACATTGTCCAGTGCCACTTTTTCCCCGAAGCTTTTGCTTATGTTCCTGACTTCAATGATTGACATCGTTTTTCTATGATAGGATTTTTGCTACTAACTCTGTTAAAAGATCCGCGGGAGTTGCCTCTCCGGCGTCTCCGCCCTTTCCCTTGTAGTCATATTCGGCAAGGAGGGAGATCACTGCCTGGCAGCGCTGAAGAGGGTAATTCCTTACGGCGGCGTCGTATTCCTTCAGAAAATACGGGTTTACGCCAAGTACCTTGGCCACATCCCCTTGCGAGGGCCGAGAAGGCAGCAAGGCGTGATACTTCAGTATGCGGCTGAAATGTGTGAACAGCGGAGCCACGGCCATAGGGAGCATGAAACGGGGTTGTTCCCCGATATGCGAGGCAATTGTAAGGGCGCGGGCGTTTTCCCTGTAACTGAGGCATTTCGTGAGTTCGAAGATAGAGAACTGACGGCTTATGCCAATGTTTTTCTCTATGTCTTCGGCCGAAATTTCCTGAACCCCTTCCGGGAGGTTTTTAAGGAGTTTGTCCGTTTCTACGGCTATTTTTCCAAGGTCCGTACCGGCGCTTTCGGCAAGGAGCGCGGCGGCTTCCGGATGAATCCTGAGCCCCATGCCGCCATAGTAATCCTGTATCCAGCGCGGGACTTCGTAATCCCTGAGGGCGGGAGAATCCACCACCACGCCGGTCTTGAGGACGCTCTTGTATAGTGCCTTGCGTTTATCTGCGGAAGCCCCGTGCATGAGAATCACAAGGACGGTGGAATCCAGCGGCTGCTGGCAGTACACGGCAAGTTCCTCAAGGGATTTCATCTGCTGGGCCTCTTTTACCACAACCAGCTGGCGCTCCGCCATCATGGGGAAGCGGCGGGCGGCGGTGATCACGGTTTCTGCGTCTACGTCACTGCCGTAGCAGACAGTCTGGTTGAAATCCTTCTCCCAGTCCTGGAGGCAGTTTTCCAGGATGGCGTCGCATACAAGGTCCGGGTAATAAGGCTCATCTCCCATGAGCAGATATACATACTTGAAGATGCCGCTACGGACATCTTCAAGTATGTTTTTGACCTGTCTGTCGGTCTCTATGTAGCCCTTGGCGGCCGCCACTATTTGGAGAATTTCTTTTCTTTGGCACGTACGATACGCTCCTTGAGGGCGTCTGCGGCGTCTGTGACCGCTTCTTCGAATGTACGGGCCTGGCGTTCTACCATAAGATCCTCACCGGGGAAGCGGGTCTGAAGTTTGACGCACTTGTTTTCGGCGTCTGGAAGAAGTGACAAGGTGACGTCAATGTCTCCTAGGTTGTCGAAGAATTTCTCCACTTTTCCAACTTTCTTCTGAATGTAGTCCAGCAGCTTCTCGTCTGCGTCGAACTTGAGGGACTTAACGTTAATCATGATTACCTTTGTTTTTTGCCCTTGGGTGGGCGATTAAGTATTGTTGTTTCAGCCGCGAGACCGAATTGTGGGTATAGACCTCAGTGGCGGCAAGGTTTGCGTGGCCGAGCATCTCCTTGATTGAGTTGAGGTCTGCGCCTTCCTGCAAAAGTGCTGTTGCCAGGCTGTGCCTCAGGACATGGGGGGATTTCCTCCCGGTGATGCCGTAGCCGTCAAGTTCCTGTTTTACCGTCCTGTCCACGTATGCGGGGTAAAGGGGATTCCCTTTTTCCGTTACAAGCAGTGGACTGTCCGGGCCCGTACCGGTGCCGGTCTTGCTAGCTGCTTTCAAATATAGTGAAATTTCCTCAGTTAATGAAGGAATGAGGGGAATTTCTCGCATTTTGTCTCCTTTTCCCACCACGCGGAGCGTACCGCGGGAAAAGTCCACGCTGCTTCTTGTGAGGGAGAGGAGTTCGGCCCGGCGGATTCCGGTGGAATAGAGGATGCTCACAATGAGCCTCCGGAGGCGCCTTCGGTAAAGTTCAACAAAGAGTTTGGCGCCGGGATCCAGGCCTTCAAGCAGTTCCAGTTCGTCCTCCCCAGCCGCATGGGCGGTTTCCTTGAGGTACTGGTCCATGCTGCTTTCACGGTAATACTCCGGCAGGCGTTTGTCCGTTTTGGGCCTTTTTACCGTCCGCACGGGGTTTGAAGGCAGTTTTCCGTTTTTCACAAGGTAGGCGCAGTACCCGCTTAGGGCGCTCATCTGAAGATGGACGGTACGCGGAGAATAGCCGGAACCGATGAGATGGGCTTCGTACTCCCTTATCCTGGAAGGGATAAGTTCAGGCTCCCCCCCGCACCAATCGGCAAATCCCTCAAGGGCGCGCCTGTAGAGGTCCTGTGTCCGTGGAGAGTACCGGCGTACACCGGCAATATAGTCTATGTATCTGTCAATCATGGGGATACAGGCCCATCTGGGCGGCTTTTTCCCTCATGAAGGCATCGGCGGCCTCAAAAGTATAGGGAATCTCTCCGTCAAGGATGGCTTCCTTGACCATGTCCTTGAGCTGGCCGATAGTATTGCAGGGGCTTATGCCGAAAAGCTGCATTATATAGTCCCCAGTGATGGGGTTCTTCCAATTTCGGATTTCGTCCTTGGCCTCGACTTCGGCCATCTTAGCCTTCACAAGTTCAAAGTTACGGCGAAGGCGCGCAACCTTGGCGGGGTTCTTGGAGGTGATGTCCGCGTTGCAAAGGAGCATTAGGTCGTCGATGTCCTCTCCGGCATCAAAAAGAAGCCTTCTCACTGCGCTGTCGGTGACTTCGTCGTCTACAAGGGCAATGGGCCTCAGGTGAAGCCCCACGAGTTTCTGGACATACTTCATCTTCTCGTTGAGGGGCATTTTCAGGGACTTGAAAATCTGGGGCACCATGCGCGCGCCAATTACCTCGTGGCCGTGGAAAGTCCAGCCCTGGCCGGGAGAATAGCGCTTGCTGGCCGGTTTGCCGATATCGTGAAGAAGCGCCGCCCAGTGAAGCCACAGGGACGGTTCCCTACCCTCCTCCTTTTCAAATGCGACCACGTTGTCAAGCACTTCAAGGGTATGGGAGAAGTTTTCCTTGTGGCCTTTGCCGTCTACGGTTTCCGTGCCCTTGAGTCTTGTAAGCTCCGGAAGGAACTGCTCCAGGAGGCCGGTCTCGTCCATAAGACGGAAGGCTACGGAAGGCTTGCCGGTAAGGAGCATCTTGTCAAGCTCCTCCACTATCCTTTCACGGGATAGTATCTTGAGGCGGCCGTTCATCCGCTTCATTGCCTCAATGGATTCCGGGACAATGGTAAAGCCAAGCCTTGTGGCAAAACGGATGGCTCGGAGCATCCTCAGGGGATCGTCGGAATAAGTCTGCTCCGGGTCAAGAGGGGTGCGGATAATTCCCGCGGCAAGGTCTTTTATGCCGCCGAAAGGGTCTACGAGTGCGCCGAAGTCCTCTTCCTGAAGGGAAAACGCCATGGCATTTATGGTGAAATCCCGCCTGAGCTGGTCTTCCTCCAGGGTTCCATCCTCTACCACAGGTTTACGGGAATTGCGGTCATAGGACTCCTTGCGGGCGCCCACAAATTCCACTTCTATGCCTTTGTATTTAAGCATGGCCGTGCCGAAGTTACGGAACACGGAAACCTTTGCCCCGCACTTCCCGGCAACGGCTTCGGCAAGGGCTATGCCGGAGCCTTCCACCACTATGTCTATGTCGTCGTTGGGGATCCCAAGAAAGCAGTCTCTTACGTAACCACCTATCACAAAGGCCCTTACGCCCAGTTCCCTGGCCGTATTCCCAACCAACTTGAATATGGCGTGGTCCAGGTAGGACCCATCTATTCTGGTCATTGCAGCATGTCCTCCCATGTAGGTGCTTTCTGTAAAAATTCCCATCCGCCGCCGGTGCGTTTGAACATAAATGTCTTGTGCCCGTTGGTAACGGCCATGTATTTCACGTCCAGCTCATTGTTGTAACGGATGGCCTGGTCTACAACCTCCTGGTCCAGTTCAACTTCCGGCCTCTTGCACTCGACTATCATAATGGCCCTGGCGCTGCGGTCGTACACAAGGATATCCGCCCTGTAGTCCTTTGCGCCGTGCCTGAAAGAGACTTCGGATCCCATCATGTGCTCCGGCACTCCCATGCCCTCATGCAGCACGGAAATGAACCACTGCCGAACCGCTTCTTCCGGGGTGTTGCGCACGCTCTTCCGTCGAAGTGGATCCCATATATAGTCTGTTTGCATACTGCAAAAATACCATTTTTTTGCGAATAATCCTCAACAGACCAACTCCCGTCCACAAAAAACGCCAAAATCGTGGACGGAGAAAGGGACTTTGAGATTTGTTTTGTATCTTTACGTCCATGAAACTGAAAAACTGCATCATAACGGTGCTGCTGGCGGCGTTTTCGTTTTCGGCCGCGGTGGCTGAGGACTTGAATACCACATTCAGCCCGGATTCAACGTACATTGCTTTCACACGTGACAATGACCTGTGGGTTAAGGAGGCGGCCACCGGCAAGGAGGTTCGGCTTACCTTCGACGGCACGGAAACCATAATGAACGGATACGCCAGCTGGGTGTACTATGAAGAAATCTTCGGCAGGCCTTCAAAGTACCGTGCATTCTGGTGGAGCCCGGACAGCAAAACCATTGCGTTTTACCGCTTTGACGATACTGAGGTGCCAATGTTCCCTATATATTCGCCCTTCGGCCAAGACGGGACGCTCCGGCGCACCCATTATCCAAAGGCAGGTGAACGTAATCCGGAGGTGAGGGTCGGTTTTGTCCCCGCTGGTGGCGGCACGGTGACCTGGGCCGATTTCAACGAGCACGAAGACCAGTACTTCGGCACGCCTTTCTGGGGTGCAGATAGCAAAACGCTGTTTGTTTCAAGGGAACCCAGAATCCAAAATACCCTTGACCTTTATGCCGTGAGTGCCGAAACCGGCGCAAAAAGGCAGATTTACCACGAAGAAGTCTCCACCTGGCTGGACTGGATAGATGGGATGCTGTTTACGGAAAAAGGCCTTTACATGGTCAGGAGTTTCGAGACTCAGTGGCAGCAGATTTACTTCCTGAGCTACGACGGTCTTACCCTTAAACGCCTAACAGACGGCCCCAACTGGAGAATCCAGCTTCTCCGGGCCGAAAAAAACGGCACGGTTTATTTCCTTGCCGAACGCGACTCCCACGTAAGGAAAAACATCTACAAAGTGGATAAGAAAGGCCGGATTACCCCTCTCTCAGACCTCACCATGAATGTCCTGAGCGCGGAATTCTCCGAAGACGGGAAGCACTTCAAGGCAACGGAATCCAATCTGAAAACTCCTTGGCAGCTGCGTGAATACGACCTCAAGGGCCGATACAAGATACTTGAAGCCGCAGAAAAGCCAGAAGGTTTCCGTGCCGGCGAACTTGTTTCGATTGAAGTTGACGGCCTTGAACTTCCGGGCGTCATCTACTATCCGGACGGCTTTGACCCTGGCAAGAAGTACCCTGTCCATGTGGATATTTACGGCGGTCCGGATACTCCCTTGGTACATGACCGCTGGACGGTCCCTTCCAGATACCAGTGGTTCCGTGAGAACGGAATAATAGAGCTCATTGCCGACTGCCGCGCTGCGGGCCATAACGGCAGGGCCGGTTTGGATGCCATCTACAAACGGCTTGCTACCGTAGAGGTTGACGATTTTGTAGAGTGGGCAAAATGGCTCAGAACCCTTCCGTACGTGAATCCTGAGAAGATTGGCGTAGAGGGCTTCAGCTTTGGAGGCACGATGACGGCGCTGCTTGTCACCACTGCATCCGAGTACTATCCCTACGGCGTTGCCGGAGGCGGTGTTTACGACTGGATGCTATACGACACCCACTACACGGAGCGTTTCATGTCCACCCCTCAAGACAACCCCGACGGCTACCGCGACACCAGGGTTATAGACCGCATCAAGGATTATCCCGGCAAGTATGGATCGGACAAGGTGATGCTCAAACTCACTCACGGAACCGGTGACGACAACGTTCACTTCCAGAACACCCTCCAGCTCATGGATGCCCTCCAAAAGCAGGGTTCGGCCTTTGAGTTCATGATTTACCCGGACGGCATGCACGGATACCGCGGTTACCAGGGCGCTCACGACACCGCCGCCACCCACGAATTCTGGAAGAAATACCTTCTGGACTAACTCGTCCACGATTTTGGCGTTTTTGTGGCCGAAGTGGAGGGATACCGCACGAAAGGAGGGCTATTTGAACAGGGTCTTAGGGAAATTCACCAGATAGAGCTTTTCCACGGCGCGGGTGAAGGCGGTGTAGAGCCATTTGAGGTCATCGGCCGAAAGAAAATCCTGCCAGACAGGGTTGTCCACAAACACGCACTGCCACTGGCCGCCCTGGGCCTTGTGACAGGTTATTGCGCTGGCGTACTTTAGCTGGATGGCGCCGTAGAAAGGGTCTTCACGCACGGCGTCATAGCGCTTTTTCTTGGTGGTAATATGCGCGTAATCGGCCATCACCCCCTGGTAAAGCGCATTGGACTGCTCATAAGTAAGGGAGGCCGATTCCGACGAAAGCGTATCCAGGAGCACCTTGGAAGTTATCTCCTGGTTGCCGTAGTCCGGAAGGGACAGGGTGGCGTCCGCGAAATGCAGGCCGTAACGTTCCTCGAAGTGGCGAATGCGCATGAGCCGTACAATGTCTCCGTTGGCAATGTAGTCCGTGCCCTCAATGCCATCCATGTAATGGTTTTTCACCACCATCAGCTTGTCTCCCCTCACCAGCTGCTCCTCCCTGTACAGCACCTGGGCGCGAATGCCGGCATTGTAGCGCACGGCCCTCTTGTTGGAGCGGCAAAGGACCGCCACCTCGTCTTCGCCGTACTTCCCGTAGGCATCGGAGAGGGCATCAAGGAGCTCCCCGCCCGTAATGCGCTCAACATCCGGAAAGCCATTCAAGTCCAGGCCAAGTTCCTCAAGGCCAATTGTTTCGGCCCCCTCCGAAAGCTTTTCCCTAAGGCGGGTGGCGCCGGCAAGGATACCGGAATCACGCTCCTGCCTTACAACGGTTGTGAGCGTCACAAAGGACACGCCCCCTATCCCCGCCATGTACTCACGGCTGAGGGCGGGAGATGCGTCCAGACCAACCGGCGGCAGCTGGGCGTCGTCGCCAACAAGGATAAGGCGGCAATCCACTCCGGAGCGCACAAAAGCCACAAGGTCTTCAAGCAGGTTTCCTGAGCCGAAGGCCGATCCCCTCTCCCCTGCCTCAATGCCTATCAGCGACACCTCATCCACGATGAAAAGGGCGTTTCTGGCCTTATTCGGCATCAGGGAAAACTGCCCGAAGCCATCGCTGCCGAAGGATTTCTGCCTGTAAATATGCTTGTGAATGGTAGAGGCGGGCCTCCCCGCATACGAAGACAGGACCTTGGCCGAACGCCCGGTTGGTGCCAGAAGCACGCACTTCACTTCCAACTCCTCCATGGCGCTTATTACGGAAGCGATGGCAGCGGTTTTACCGGTTCCGGCATAGCCGTTCACAACCAGGATGTCACCGTCGTCGGACGTAAGGAAGGACGCCACTTTTGAAAGCATGGCATACTGGCAGGGCGTTGGCTCGTATGGGAACCACCTGAGAAACGCATCGTTCAGAAACCCCTCCCTGGAAAGCATCGGCCTACTTGCGGTTAAAAATGCTTGACAGGACGGCCAGCACCGGATAAATCTCCACGCGCCCAAGGAACATGTCGGCGGAGAAAATGAACTTAAGGGCCGAAGGCTCCGCGTTATAGTTTCCCATAGAGCCGATGCTTCCAAGCGACGGCCCCACATTGGTAAGCGAGGCGAGGGAGCCTAGCAGGGCATGGTTGTTAGGGTCTCCAAGAAGGAGACAGAGAACCGTTGAGAAACCTATGAGGAGGAAGAAAAGGGCTATGTAAAGCACTTGGGGGTAGATATCTTCATCGTGAAGGATTCGACGCCCCATCCTCACCTCAAAGATGGATGAAGGATTGAGGGTCTTGAGGTTCTGCATATGGACTGCCTTGAAAAGCACCATAACGCGGTCTACTTTCAGACCGCCGGTTGTAGAACCTGCACAGCCGCACACCAGGCTCACCAGAATGAGCATGAAGCACGGAAGGGTGGACCACACGGAGTTGTCACTTATGCCGAATCCGGTTGTGGAGGCATAGCTCACCACATGGAAAGTGCCGTCCAGGAACGCCTTTCCCCATGAGAGCCCGAGGTCCGAGAACTTGAGACCCACGGAAGTAACGATGGAGATGATGGCAAGGCCTGCCGTGTAGAAGCGCAGCACGGAATTCCTGAGGGGCCTCAGGGAACGCGTGACTATAACCACGTAGATGATCCCGAAGTGAATGGAAGACAGGAACATGAACACTATGGTCACTACCGACACCAGGCTTGAGCCAAACGCCCCTATGGAAAGATTCTTGGTAGAGAAGCCTCCGCAGGCGCACACGCTGAACGCATGGCAGATGGCATCGAATGGAGACATCCCGCAAAGGAGATAGGCGATGAAAGCGGCCACGCATATGCCGATATACACCCACGCGAAAACGGAAACCGTCTTGTTTACACGGGTACGGTAGTCGTCCCTTGAGAGCGAGGACAGTTCCATGTTGGTGAGCCGGAGACGCACCGGAGACGACGTAGGGATAATAAGTAGCAGGAAAACCACTACTCCCAAGCCGCCGATAAAATGCGTTGCGGCCCTCCAGAAAAGAAGGCTCTTTGGAAGCGCCTCAACGTCTTCCAGGATGGTTGCGCCGGTGGTTGTGAAGCCGGATACGCTTTCGAACCAGGCGTTTACAACGGTGAAAGGACCGCCCCAAAGTGCATAAGGCAGGGAGCCGAACACAAAAGACAGCAGCCAGGACATGAAGATGATCCAGTAGCCGTCCTTAAGGGATATGTTAGGGGTTTTCCCAACGAAGATGAACGGAAAAACGCCTATTGCAAAGGTAATTGTGAAACTGATGAGGAGCGGTGCCATGGCGCTGTCCTGCCCGTTTGCAAGGGACACGAACACGGAAAGCAGCATAAACAGCGCACTCACAAGTAGCGCGCTGCCCACGTTCCTGGATATTACCTTCAGGTTCATTTGCCTTTTTCCTTGAGTTCGGAGTTCCTGCGCCTGAGATTACGGTTTTCCTCCGTCAGGTTGGTTACAGACTCGTTGAGGTCCGACAACTGGTCTCCGCCGTCAAAGGTGAAGGTGTACCGGTGCCTGTACTGAAGGAAGTCCCTCAGTGCATTCCTCATTCCGTAAATTGGCTTCACATAGTACGCCAGGATGTAGAAGAGCAGCATGAACACCAGCAGTATGGCAACGGCCACCGCCACTGCGCCCGGAATGAAACTGCGGTATATTCCGCGGTCGAAGTCGGCGGAATTCTGCTGCAGTTCCCCGTACATCGCCCCGCTGAGCTTGTCAAGATACCCTCTCATTCGGCCGAACAGGGGCTGAAGGCGGTTGAAGTACCAGTCGCGGGAGTCTATGAAATTGGATTCCAGGACATCTTCAAGTTCAAGGGAGGCCAGCATGTAGGCCGAATATGCATACACCACGGAATCGGCCAGAGGGCCTGCCACGAAAGACTGGCGAAGGGAGTCGCAGTAGTTCACAAAACCGCGGCGGTCGAAATCCGGAAGGGAATTCAGGCCGTCGTCGCCGATAACCGCAAGGATCCTGAGGTTGTAGGTGTCTACGGCATCTACCATGTTCTGGGTTACGTGGATGCCGCGGATATCCTCAGCTATCATGGTGGAAACGTAATTTGACATGTGGCGGTATTCCAGCCATGTGATGACACTGGACATGAGCAGCACCACCGCTATGGCGCTGAAAGACAGTGTCATCTTCATTCTGAGCGAGAGGCGGAATTCGCGCAGCCAGTTTTTAAGTTTCTGAAACATCCCAGATACAAAGATACATATTTTTTACTACACGCCGCGGTGGTTGTACGCCTTCAGGGCTCCACGGATGAGCATGAGGCTCCGCTGAAGGTCTTCGCGGCAAAGGACATAGGCCAGGCGCACCTGGTTTCGGCCGAGGTCCGGGTTGCGGTAGAATCCGGCGGCGGGAGCCATCATAACGGTTTCTCCGTCCATCCGGAAATCGGTGAGGCACCAGCGGCAGAAATCTTCGGCATCGGCCACGGGGAGGCTGGCTACGGTGTAGAAAGCCCCGTGAGGCATGGGAGAGAACACGCCGGGGATGCTGTTGAGGCCCTTTATGAAGAAGTCGCGGCGGGATTTGTATTCGTCATAACACTGCTTGGCATATTCCTCGGTGCCTTCAATTGAAGCTTCGGCCACAATCTGTCCAAGCAGAGGCGGGCTCAGGCGGGCCTGGCAGTATTTCATTATGGTGTCGTAGACAAGGCGGTTGTGGGTGACAATCATGCCTATGCGGATTCCGCATTCGGAGTAGCGCTTGCTCACGGAATCTATGAGGATGGCGTGTTCCGGAATCCCGAGGCTCATCACGCTCACATAGGGCTCCTCCGTGTACACGAATTCACGGTACACTTCGTCGGAGATAAGGTAGAGGTCGTGTTTGAGGACAAGCTCCTTGATTTTCCTGAGCTCCTCCGGGGAATAAACCGCGCCTGTGGGGTTGCCGGGGTTGCAAAGGAGGATGGCCCTGGTCTTAGGGGTGATTACTTCCTCGAAAGCCTCCATGGGTGGCAGTTTGAAGCCGTCCTCAATGTAGGAGGTCACGGTGCGAACCACAATGCCCGCAGTAACCGCAAAGGAAATGTAATTGGCATAGCCGGGCTCCACCATAATCATCTCGTCGCCGGGGTTCATGCATGCCAGGAAAGTGAGGAGGATGGCTTCGGAGCCGCCTGAGGTCACAATTATGTTCTCCGGGGCTATATCATTCATGCCGAATTTGGCATAATACCCCACAAGTTTTTCCCTGAGGCTGGGAAAGCCCTCGGATGGGCTGTATTCCAGGGTTTTGCGGTCTATGGCCTTAAGGGCGTCCAGAGCCTTCTGGGGGGTGGGCAAATCCGGCTGGCCGATGTTGAGGTGGTACACTTTCACACCCGCCCTTTTGGCTTCATTTGCCAAAGGGGCAAGTTTACGGATTGGGGATGACGGCATCTCAAGGCCGCGGCGTGATATCTTGGGCATAACTTTAGAAAATACCTAGCATTCGGCTACGGACAAGGAGGGCGGCGCCTATAGGTGCTGCTTTTTGCCGAAGCTGCGTGAGCTTTATGGAAGTGTCTTTATTTGCGATGTTAAGGATGTGGCGCTTGACGGCCGTGCGGATGGGAAGCATGAGATAGTCCCCTGCCGCCACGGCAACCTTTCCGCCTATCACCACAAGCTCCGGATTGAAGATGTTGATGAGCCCGGCAAGGCCACGGCCAAGGTTGAGGCCCAGCGTTTCCACGGTTTCAATGGCAAGGCTGTCTTCGCTCTTGATGGCCTGGAAGATGTCGTTGAGGTTCACTTTGCCGGTAGATTTGTATTTGGCGGCAAGGGAAGAAGCCCTTCCGTTTTGGAGTTTTTCGGCCATCATCCTTACAAGGGCGCTGCCGGATGCACCTGTTTCCAGGCATCCAACCTTGCCGCAGCGGCACATGATACCGTTGTCAAGGAGCGGGAAATGGCCGAACTCTCCGCTGTAGCCGGACTTTCCGCAGTAGAGCGCTCCGCCAAGGATCATGCCCATACCAAGGCCCCAACTCACGTTTACGTAGAGCATGTCCTTTTCCTTGAGGCCACCGCCAAGATACTCGCCGTAAGTCATGGCGCGGGAGTCGTTTTCCAGCACCACATGAAGGCCGAGGTCGTCCTGGAGAATCTGGCTTATGGGACGGTTGTCGTCAAAGGAATACATGCTGGAATAGCCTGTGACAGGATTTACACGGCCGGAAACGCTTACGCCAAGGCCCATGAACTTACTCCAGAGAATGTCGGTTCCGCTCATGAAATCGCGGATGACGGCGGCAAGGTGATGGACAGAGTCTTCGTTTGCCTCAAGGCTCAGCGGAATATTGTCCTGGAACACCTTGAGACCGCCTTTGAAGTCCGTAATGGCTATACTGGCATGGGAGTTTCGGATGTCTATGCCCATGAAATACCCGGCTTCCGGGTTCAGTCCGTAAATAGACGGCCTGCGCCCGCCGGAAGTGCCGGATTTGCCAAGGTCCATCATGAATCCTTCTTCCATGAGCTCCCCTATCAGCTTGGTGGCGGTGGGCACCGACGCCCCAATCGCTTCACTTATTGCCGAAATACTGTGTTCTCCGTGCTCGATGCACAGATAAAGTATTTGTTTTTTCAGAAGCGAGTTCTTGGTATCTTTTTTCTCCAGGAATGTCTCTCTCATAGCCAATATTTTATAAACAGCGCAAATATAAGAAAAATTTTTTAAAAATTCTCCTTCTATTCCGAGAGTTCCAACCAACGGAGTTCGGCAGCATCAAGTTCATCCTTAAGAACGCCGTAGCGGGAAGATGCTTCCTGAAGCTCGGTGGCCGAAAGGTTTCCCGACGACAGTTTTTCCTCAAGCTCGCTTTTTTCGGCCTCAAGCGCTACCAGTTTTTCCTCCAGGCCTTTAAGTTCCTGCTGCTCTTTCCAGGAGAGTTTTCTTGGCTTATTAGATGCCCGGTCAGGGCCGGGCATGACGGATTTCTTGTCGGCCTTTGCGTCATTGCCAGCCTTTGCGTCATTGCCGGCCCGACCGGCAATCTTTTTCTCGTAATCCTTTATGAATGTGCGGTATTCCGTGTAGTTGCCTACAAAGTCCTTCACCACGCCGTCTCCGCAGAACACAAACAGGTGATCCACAAGGCGGTCCAGGAAATGGCGGTCGTGGGAGACAATAATGAGCGAGCCCTTGAACTCCTGGAGATACTCTTCAAGGATTTCAAGAGTCATGATGTCGAGGTCGTTGGTGGGCTCATCCAGGATGAGGAAGTTTGGCTCCTTCATCAGAATTGTGAGAAGATACAGCCGCCGCCTTTCACCGCCGGAGAGGCGCTCCACTGGGGTGTTGAGCATGTCGTGGGTGAAGAGGAAACGGCCCAGGAGGTGGGTGTCGCTCACGGTCTCAAGCACTGTCTGGCCGGGCTTGAACTCCATGCCGGACTGGTGGTAATAGCCAATCTTCAGAGATTCTCCAAGGTCCACCACTCCTTCCATACGGCCGCCAAGTTCCGGCTTCCATCCGCCGGTGACAAGATTGAGGAAGGTGGTTTTACCGGCGGCGTTTCGGCCGACTATCCCAACCCTTTCGTAGCGCTGGAAATTGTAAGTGAAGTCTTTAAGGTAGCATTTCCCGTCCCAGTAGAAACTGAGGTTGCGGCAATTTATGACCTTGTTTCCAAGGTATGTGCCCCGGGCCTGGGTCTCGGACATGTCCACCTTTTTTGTAACATAGCTGTCTTCGGCCCTTTCCTTTATGTCCCAGAACGCCTGCTTGCGGTATTTTGCCTTGCCGGTGCGGGCGCACGGGCTGGCGTGCATCCACTCAAGTTCACGCCTGAAGAGGTTGCGCACTTTCTCTGTCTCCGCGTTGTAATTGTCTATCCTCTCCTGGCGCTTTTCCAGGAAATTCATGTAGTCCCCGCGATATATATAAATGTTTCCGCGGTCCATTTCCATTACGGTGTTGCACACCCTGTCCAGGAAATAGCGGTCATGGGTTACCATGAAAAGAGTGCATCTGGAGTGCTTCAGGTGGCTCTCAAGAAACTCAATTGCGTCTATGTCAAGGTGGTTGGTGGGCTCGTCCATTATGTAGAAATCGGCCTCCGATGCCAGCATCTGGGTAAGGGCCACACGCTTCACTTCGCCTCCGGAGAGGTCGCTCATGGGTTTGTCCGGATCCTTCAGGCCGAACTGGTCCAGGAGCTGCGTCACGCGAAGTTCATACTGCCACAAGTGGTCCTGGTCCAGGTGCTCTGTCCACTCCGACGACGAATCCATTATTTGCCGAAACACGGACTTGCCGGGATCAAAGGCATAATCCTGCTCCAGGAAAGCTATGCGTATATCCTTGAGAAACAGCACCTTGCCGCCGCTGTCGGAGGAGTCCTTCCCTGCCAGTATCTTCAGCAGGGATGTCTTCCCCGTACCATTTGGAGCAATCAGGGCCACCTTGTCCCCCTCATTGATATTGAAATCGATGTGTTCAAACAGCACCTTGGGGCCGTAACTCTTTGATATGTTTTCTATTTGCAGATAACTTGGCATAACAGTGCAAAGATACGCATTTTTGCCCGAACTTCCCGTGCCAAGTGCACCTGTCGCCCCGTTTTTGCCTTCCCCGGTGCAAAACCACCCCCTTTTTGCACCTGGCACCGCGTTTTCGCCTGCCTCCGGTGCAAAACCATCCCATTTTTGCACCTGGCATCTCGTTTTCGGCCTTCCCCGGTGCACCCCCCACCTTTTTGCACCTGGCACCGCGTTTTCGGCTCCCTCCGGTGCAAAACCACCCCCTTTTTGCACCTGGGGCTATCATCGTTTTGCCGACAACGGGTACATTTGGTTGACTACGTGTAATGGCAGGCCGGTTAGCCTGGCCATTTGACCGTTAGAAGCATGGTATTGGTTGCGTAGGGTAATGGCCATCTCCTTCTTTTGGTTATCCGACAGTTCTTTGACGGACTGGACACCATACCGTGACTTGCACATGGAACATGTCAGCTGGAACAGTTCGTCATCCGACAATGATGGGGACTCTCCATATCTTAAGGATGTTTCTACCTGTGCCTCAACGTTTTTCAGAACCCAGTGCAGGTATTGACGGGCGCTTCCAAACAGATATTCCACTACTTTGTAGTTGACAAAACTATGGGGAAGAACCATTCCGTCACTTACAAGTAGCCCGTCAGGGACTGCATCATTACTGGTCCTTGTTATCTGACGCCTTTCACGGTAAGTTAGCATACAGCTTTGTTTTCCTTTGATTAGATCAAGGAAGTTGTTAAAATACAGATAGCCGCTGTACCACTTGTAGGAAAACAGATTGATGTCTTCCCTGACCACAAAAGGATTGCGAATAATGTAAGCAACCTCTGTTCGGAATTGATTCAAGGAGGTTATCGGAGTTGTTCCGCAGGCTATTTTGGATAGCATCTGCGCTTTACCTTTTGAAGCCATATAACGCGTCAGGCGCCTAATGAGACTGTCGAAAAACAGCCTTGCCTGGACAGAGTCCCCGTTTATCATAAGATGGAGGTGATTACTCATTATGGCATAAGCCATCACATCCAGATTCAATTCTCTGGAGACCAGTGCCATCATGTTCATAAGCACTTTCCTGTCCTCATCATTCTCTACCAATAAACCGTTTTCCACAGGAGAGGAGTAGAGATGGGTAAAAGGTCCCAATCTCCTGAATTCCTGTTCCATCTGCCAGTTTGTCATTGTACCCATAATGCGTGTTTGTTTTTTGCAATACTACGCAATTAAAGGTGCAAATCCGCCAGGCAGGGTGCAACTATTTACGTTTGAGGGTGCTTTTTGCTGTTTTTATTGTTGTATCACAAAATAAAAACGCAATCCGTAAAATAATTATACGGATTTATTTAGCAATGACTCCGCTTCCAAGCATCTCTTCGCCATGGTACCATACGGCAAACTGGCCGGCGGAGATGCCTCTCTGGGGATGGTCGAAAAGGATGTAGAGGCCACTCTCGCGCATAATGAGAGTGGCGCTCTGAAGAGGCTGGCGGTAGCGGATACGCACGCGATAGCGACGGATTTTCCCAGGCTGCATTGTAAGGTCCTGACGGATCCAGTGGATTTCCTCAGGCATGACTTTAAGGCAGAACCTGCTGAGTCCCTTGTGATTATGGCCTTCTCCAACATACACACGGTTGGAAGCGGTATCTGTTGCTATGACAAACACCGGATTCTCATGACCGCCAATTCCAAGCCCTTTTCTTTGGCCGATGGTGTAGAACTGGGCACCTTCGTGACTCCCCACAATCTTGCCATAGGGATTCTCCTTGTAACGGGTTTTCCTGATATGCTTTTTGCCGCTGCGGTATGTTTCGGTTTCGAATTCAATATTGTAACTAACGGGGACTGAAAGCCTGTCAAGTTCTTCATCGGACAATGCAATGTCTCCGTATGGACTATCTCCAAGAGGCTGGCCGTCAGATGTCAGGATCTTCTCTTCAGGTGCGTACTGAACAGTACGGTCCAGGCAGAGGCCAGGCTTCAAAAGACCTGTGATTGTATCCTGTTGCCATTTGTACAGGCAGTCTTCGGCATAATATGCATCGAAAACCTCAACAATGTCACCTTCCACGGACTCCAGTTTCTGCTTAAGGAAAGTGGGAAGGTCCACTTTGCCCACAAAGCATATTCCCTGGGAATCCTTTTTTTCGGCCGAAGGAAGATCCGCCTCTTTTGCTATGCGCCTCACTTCCGGTTTTGTAAGATGGCCGATTGGGAACATTGCCTTTGAAAGCTGTTCCTGGGAGAGTTGGCAGAGGAAGTAGGTCTGGTCTTTGTTGGGATCCGTGCCCTCAAGGATGCGGAACACCTCTGTGTCATCCTGAGCGGAGCGAAGGACCTCCTTTCGGCAATAATGCCCCGTGGCAACATAGTCTGCGCCATATTTGAGGGCAATCTGAAGGAAAGCGTCAAATTTGATTTCGCGGTTGCAAAGGACGTCGGGGTTGGGAGTCCGGCCTTTTGAGTATTCGTCAAACATGTAGTCAACTACACGCTGGCGATACTGCCCGGAAAGATCCACGAAATAGAAGGGAATGCCTATCTTTCTTGCAACCATTTCGGCCACAAAACGGTCTTCCTCCCACTCGCAGTCTCCGTGAAGGGTGGAATCGGCGTCGTGCCAATTCTGCATGAACATGGCAAAGACGTCATAGCCCTCCTGCTTCAGGAGATACGCCGCCACCGACGAGTCCACCCCGCCGGAAAGGCCCACACATACTTTGATCTTACTCTTATCCACGGCGCAAAGTTAACACTTTTATTCCATTATATGCTCCCAGGTGCAAAAAGGGGGTGGTTTTGCACCGGAGGCGGCCGAAAACGCGGTGCCAGGTGCAAAAAGGGGGTGGTTTTGCACCCAGGGGTGGTGGAAATTGCGGTAATTATTGCTATATTAGCCACACATTATGCGTTACGTAATCAATCCCTGCACCGACGCCCACTGGAACATGGCGCACGATGAGTTTCTCCTGGAGGGGCTCAAGGAAACCGTGTTCTCGTTGTGGCAGAACGCGCCGTCGGTGATTATCGGCCTTAACCAAAGCGCATACGCGGAGGTCAATCTCCCCTACCTGGAGGCACACGGGATAAAACTGGCAAGACGCGTTACCGGCGGCGGCGCGGTATATCACGACCTTGGAAACCTCAACTACAGCATTGCAGGGCCTGCAAAAGTGGTGGAGAATCATTACGACACCATGGCCGAAGCCCTGAGGCAGCTTGGCATTCCCGCAGAAAGGACAGGCCGAAACGATATAATGGTGAACGGCCGAAAATGCTCCGGCTGGGCAAAGCGCCTCTCCAAAGACCGCATGATGATTCACGGAACCCTGATGTGGGACGTGGACCTTAAAGCCCTGACTGAAGCCCTGGCGGTGCCAGGGAGTAAACTCCAGGCCGCCGGAATAGCGTCGGTCCAAAGCCGCGTCTGCAATCTCAGAAGCCTCCTTCCCCAGTTCAAAGATATAGAGAGTTTCAAAGCTGCGCTTCACGGAGCCCTTGCAGGAGAAGACCCTGAAATCCGCCTTACAGATACCCAGAAGGCGCAAGTTACAGAATTGAAACATAAAAAATTCAGCACGTGGGAATGGGTTTACGGGCGCTCACCAAAGACGGAATTCAGCACCACCAAAAAATTCCCCTGCGGTACCGTAACCGCACATTATACCCTCACCCACGGCGTCTTTTCAGAGTTGGAGTTCACCGGCGACTTTATCGGTAGCCGCCCTGCAGAAGAACTGGCCACAAAACTCCTTGGGAAACGGCCCGAAGCCGTTCTCCAGGAAAATGTAAAAGACTATTTTGAAGGAACTACTGTGCCAGAGTTTCTTTCAGTATTTCCCCTACCGTAGGGTGAGGGAAAACAACCTCCAGCAGTTCCGGGACGGTCATGCCCTTTTCCACGGCAATTGCGGCCGAAAGGATTATCTCCGAGCAAGGATTGCCAAGCATGTGGACGCCCACAACCTCTCCTGAAGGGCCTACCAGGACCTTGCACAGGCCCTCTCCCCTCTCGTTTTCGGCCACAAAACGGCCGGAATAAGCCATGGGGAGCTTGAGAACTTTCACATCCTCCCCGGCTTCCTGCTCCGTAATGCCCACGCCTGCCACCTCAGGATTGGTATATACGATGCCGGGAATGGCCTTGTAGCTCATTTCCGCGGGGATTCCCAGCATATTTGAAACGGCGACTTCGGCCTCCCGGGAGGCTGTATGGGCAAGCATGGAGAACGCGGTAACATCACCGGCAGCCCAAACTCCCGGAACGGATGTTTCCATTTTGGAATTGACCACAATGCCCCTTTCCACCTTTACGCCAATGTTTTCAAGGCCAAAGCCCCTCACATTTGCCCGGCGGCCGACGCTAAGGAGTATCTTGTCTCCGGCGGCGCGGCAGGTTTCCCCTTCCGGAGTTTCATAGACTACCTCCGAGCCCTCTACGGCAACAACCTTGCAGCTCAGGTGGAACTCCACGCCCTTTTTCGCGTACTGAGCCTGCAGCATGGCCGAAATCTCCTGGTCCATGGGGCCGAGGATCTTTGGAAGCATCTCTATTACAGTGACTTTTGAGCCCACGGAATTGAAGAAGGAGGCAAACTCCATCCCTATTACGCCGCCGCCGATAATAACCAGATTCTCAGGGATTTCCGTCATCTGAAGGAGCTCACGGTTGGTAACTATGGCGGGAGACTCCGCCACGCCGGGGATGGGCGGCACCGCGGCCTCTGAGCCGGTGCAAACAAGAAGCCTTGCGGCCTCGTAGCGGCCTTCACCGGCCGAAACTGCAAAGCCTCCCGGAACTGCGCCTTCTATGAAAGCGTTTTCCTTCACAACCTCAACGGCAGCCTCCCTCATGCGCACGCGAACACCCCCTACAAGCTTTTTCACAACCTTTTCCTTACGCTTCATTACGGCCGGGAAATCCAGGGAGGCATCTGAAACGGACACCCCGTATTTGTCTGAGTGACGGGCATAATCGAAGAGTTTGGCACTGTACAGAAGTGTCTTGGTGGGTATACAGCCCTCATTGAGGCACACTCCGCCAAGTTCCCTCTTTTCAAACAGTACTACGGACATTCCGCCCTTTGCCGCCTTCTCTGCAGCCACATAACCGGCGGGGCCTCCGCCAAGAATTGCAAGATCAAACATAGTTCACAGTTTTAGTGTACGCGAAGATACTAAAAAAAATGCTATCTTTGTGAAAACTAAAATGACAAAATGGCTAACACTGGCAAAACTGTAGGATGTCTTGTAGGACTCCTTGTTGTAGCAGCCCTCGCAGGCTTCCTCTATTTCAAATTCTTCTGGGTATTCTCCGACGGCACCAAAACCGGAGAACTGAATTCCCTCACCTATACGGGTTATATATGGAAAACCTATGAAGGAGAGATTATCCTCACCGGCTACGGCAACAAAAACGCCCAGGGCACCGTCCAGTCCAAGAACTTCAAGTTCTCCGTGGCAGACCCTGAAGTTGCAGAGCAGCTCAACAACCTCACTGGCTCCAAGGTCACCGTCCACTACAAGGAGTACAAGGGCGCTCTCCCCTGGAGAGGCTATGAAAAATCCGTGGTAGACAAAGTTACCCTTGAGTCCGGAAACATAGAAGTTGAAGATCCTTTCTTCCTATAAAGAAATATGAGAAAGCTTTTTACTTTACTGTGCACTGTCCTTGCGGGCAGCGCACTTTTTGCTCAAAACAGTGTCCTGGATATCCGTGAGGCCCACCCCGGCAAAGACCTCACCATGGAGGAGGCCATCTACAAGGGCGTAGGCTATAGCCGTATTCCCCGGGACAAGTACCCGGCCTTCCCTGCCCGGCCGGAGGACAAGTTCACCGTTTTCCAGGACGGATACAGCCTTTTTGTAAAGGACAACGCCACCGGAAATGTCACTGACATAGCCATTTCAAATAACTCCGGCATAGTTTACGGCCAAACCGTAAGCCGCAACGAATTCGGCATTGACGCCGGGTGGTATGTTTCCCCGGACTCCACGAAGGTGGCCTTCTACCGGAAAGATCAGACGGCTGTAACAAAGTTCCCGCTCCTTGACATCGGCTCCCGTACCGGCACCCTTCAGGAGATATACTATCCCATGAACGGAATGGCCTCTGAGCATATCTCAGTGGGCATTTTCCACATGGAAAGCAAAAACACCGTGTGGCTTGATGTCACTGTTTTTTCGGCCGAAAGATACATAACCAACATTGCCTGGAGCCCGGATTCAAGGTATGTCTATGCGCAGATTGTAGACCGCAGCCAGCACCACATGAGGCTGAACCAGTACAGGGCGCTTGACGGGTCTTTTGTGCGCACCATCCTCACAGAAGACAACGACGCCTGGATTGAGCCCCAGGACCCCATCCGCTTTTTGAAGGGCCGAACTGATGTCTTCATTTACAGAACCGACAACCGTAACGGGTTCAAGAACCTCTATCTCGCCGACACCCTTGGAGCAATCCGCCAGCTGCCTACGGCAAGCGCAGACCTTGAGTATATGGACAATGACGGCACCTTTGTCTACTATACTTCGGCCGAAAACTCCCCGGTGCAGAACCACCTTTATAAGATAAGGCTGAACGTTCCAAAGAAGAACGCCGTAAAGAAAGCGAAGTTCTATAAACCGGTGCAGCTTACCTCCGGCCGCGGCTGGCACAATGTTTTGCTGTACCCCGGCTGCAAGGAGTTCCTGGACATTTTCTCCAACACCTCCACGCCCACCGAGATGTGGAAACGCACCACGGACGGGAAAACGTCGGAACTGCTTTATAAGGGAGATGACCCGCTGGCCGAATATGCTTCCTGCAAAGTGGAACTTGGAACCGTTCCAAGTGCAGACGGCGAATTTGAGAACTACTACAGGCTCATCTACCCCAAGGATTTTGACCCCGGAAAGAAGTATCCGTTAATCGTTTACGTTTACGGCGGCCCTCATTCCCAGATGGTCCAGGACAGCTGGCTGGGAAATATCCGCATGTGGGAAATGCTCATGGCCCAGAAGGGATATCTGGTGTATGTCCAGGACAACCGCGGCACATCCAACCGCGGCACCGCCTTTGAGAAGGCCATCAACCGCCGGTGCGGAAAGGCCGAAATGGAAGACCAGATGGTGGGCATCAGCCGCCTGATGGAACTTCCCTATGTGGATTCTGAGCGCATTGGAGTACACGGCTGGAGCTATGGCGGATTCATGACCATAAGCCTCATGACCACTTACACTGATGTATTCAAAGTGGGCGTAGCCGGAGGCCCCGTAATTGACTGGAAGTGGTATGAGATCATGTACGGAGAGCGCTACATGGACACTCCGGAAACCAATCCGGAGGGCTTTGCCGCCACATCGCTCATCGGCAAGGCAAAAGACCTCAAGGGAAAACTCCTGATTTGCCAGGGCGCCATGGACGACACCGTTGTGTGGGAGCACAGCCTAAGTTTCATCCAGCAGTGCATAGACCTTGAGATTCCCGTAGACTACTTCCCCTACCCCACGGCAAAGCACAATGTCTTCGGCCGAAACCGAATTCATCTCATGGACAAGGTTACGCAGTATTTTGAGGATTACCTGTAGGTAATATACTGCACATTCTTGCTCTGAAGCATTCCGGGATCATCTATCCGGAATGCTTCTTCCGTATAGAAGAAGATGCAGTTCTCAAGGGTGATGTCGTAAATCATCTCAATTGTTCCGGCGGCCTTTACGCCAATGAGGGCGTCACGGCAAACTACATTGGAGATATGTATATCCGTGAATTCCGGCACAAAGGAATCTGATTCTGCGGCTACGGCATCGTCACGACCAACCGGACGGTCTGCGTAAGTGGTTTCAAATACCAGGGCCTCTCCCTGGATGTCGCTCATGTAAATGTCTGAAATCCAAAGGCCTTCAGTTTTTCCGCCGCGTTCCGGGGCGCTTTTGAACCTGAGGCCTGTATCCGTACCTGAGAAGGTGTTGCGCCTTACCACAATGTCCTCCATTCCGCCGGAGAATTCTGAGCCAATCACAAATCCGCCATGGGCATGGAAAACGGTATTGTTCTCAATGAGGATGTTCTTGCAAGGGCCTGCTTTCACACCGGATTCACCGGCGCCCGCTTTCAGGCAGATTCCGTCATCACCAACGTCTACAGTGCTGTTCACAATCAGCACGTTGCAGGTATTCATAAGGTCTATGCCGTCACCGTTCTGGGCATTCCAGGGGCAGCGAACCGTTACGCCGTCTATGGTTACGTCCTTGCAGCGCTGGGGCACAAGGTGGAATTTGGGAGAATTCTGGATGGTCACACCCTTCACAAGAATACGCTCGCAGTCCGTGAAACGAATCATGTGGGTACGCATCTTTTCCTGGGCCTCCGGGGTATCGGCAATATTTTCAAAACTCTTCAGGTTGAAAGGATACCACAAGTCGCCTTTTGGGGTAACCGTGCCGCCCATATGCTTAAAGGCATTCCATTCAGTATCACTCACTTTGCCTCTCTTCACTCCCCTCCACCATTCGCCGTTTCCGTCAATGATGCCCTCTCCGGTGATGCTTATGTCCTTTCGCTTGCTGGCTGTTATACCTGGGACCACCTTGCTGCTTTTAAGATGCATCTTCTTGTCCGGATTGAAAAGGATCATGGCATTGCGCTCCAGATGCAGGTCCATACGGTCCTTGAAGCTGATTGGGCCCGTCAGGAAAATGCCTGCTGGCACTACCAGATGCCCGCCACCGGCCTTGTTAAGGGCCGATATCGCCTTGGAGAATGCCTCAGTGTTGTCAGTGATTCCGTCACCCACCGCGCCAAAATCGCTGAGGTTGACGGTATACTCCGGAATATTGGGCAACTGAGGCGCTGTAAGCTCTACCGGGAGATTAGCGTAATAGGTGGAATAATCCTGCGCTGAGGCCGAGATTGCGAGCAGTGCGCATGCAACTATGGTAATAAATCTTTTCATACGAGGCAGTTTACCTGCAAATATAGTGCAAAATATTTTGCACATCATAATTTTTTGTATAACTTTGCAATCCATTTCGAGGGCATAGCTCAGTTGGTTTAGAGCGCTTGCTTGACAGGCAAGAGGTCCGCAGTTCAAATCTGCGTGTCCTCACAAAGGGAAAGAGTCGGTTTAGTTAAACCGGCTCTTTTTGTTTATTCAATTTCAAATTAAGTTGCACTTCCAATTAGTTTTTTTGCTATTTTTGTGCATGAGTAATCAAAACCCTTTTTCGGCCCAAAACCGTGAGAAACAGCTTTCCTCACCAGACCAGATTGGCAGCACCCTTAGGATAACGGCCCTGCCCACCTATCTTCTGGCGGCTACGGCGCTGTTGCTTTTAGCTGCATTTTTCGTATGGGGGTTTCTGGGCAGCGTTTCCGACAAGGTTTATTATCATGGCGTAGTGTTCCCCCTGGAGGGGACTACGGACGTTTCCCTGCCCAACCGGGGCATGGTGCGCACTATGTTCGTCCGCAGCGGAGACCATGTCACGCCGGGGCAGTCCATCGCCCTCATCTCAATGGAAGATAGTTACAGCATCCTCACCAGCACAGTGGAAGGCACGGTAATCAGCACCAAGGTGGACAACCAACCCTTTGAGGCTTTCGAGCCCATCATCAGCGTGGTAGGTGGAAGTGACCTCCAGTCTACGCGCTCAATGCTCATAGCTTTCGCGGACAACGCCGGCCAGCGGGAATTACGCGAAGGTATGATGGCACAGGTGTGGCCGGAAGATGAGAAACGGGATGAAATAGGCTACGTAAGGGGGCGTGTGGTGCGCATCGACCGCTACCCCGCAGCCGCTGATGAAGTGCGCCAGACGCTCAAGAGCGAAGAGATGGCCCGCCGCCTGCTGGAATCGGGCGAAACCCTGTACCAGGTTCATATCGAGCTACTGCTTTCTCCGGATAATCCACAGGAGTACGACTGGTCCTTCGGCCAGCCGGAAGATGTCAACATGAATGTGGGAACCTATTGCTCGGTCCTCAGCGAAACCCGTCGCCGAAGTATGTTCCAATACCTGTTTGAGGAAGCAAGGACACGCTTCCGGGCAGTTAAACTGCGGATGGAATGAAAAAGGGGTCCAAGTCCACGCTCGCGCTCATCGGGCACTTCATCCAGGGCTGCTGGGGGTTCTTTCTTGTCACCGCCCTCCTGCTCATTGCAGATATGGCATCCTATCTGCTCCCGCCTTTCTTTCAGCAGGTATATACGGATAATATCATTATCCGGAAGAACCCTGAATGGTTCACGCCCATGATGATTTTCTATTTCCTGCTGTTTGTGCTGGAACTCACCATGTGGCTGCTGCTGAACCCCTTGCGCAGAAGGGAATTCACCAAGCTTGGACTCCGGACATCGTCACGGTATGTACTGTCCCTTTTACAACTCCCGATGGACGCCGTAGACCGCTTCTCTGCCGGAGAACTGGTGGCCCGTTACTCCGGCATCAAGAACCTTGGCGCGGCTATGGACCATTTCTCCTATGCTCTGGTAATTGTGATTCGTCCGGCAATCTGTGCCTGGCTGCTCCTCATGTATAGCTGGAAGCTGGGTCTGGTGGTGGTGCTCTCCATGGTTGCGCTGGTAGTGGTCACGCGCCTTACCGCCAGTACCATTAAAAAGAGAGCCAAGGGGTCCGAGGTCACGGACGCCCGTCTGCAGGGCGTTACAATGACCGGTATCAAGAACATGGAGACCATCAAGTCAATGGGTGGCGAAAGAATCTTCTATTCCCAGTGGGAACAGACTTACGTGAAAGCGCTGAACGCGCGGGTGAGCACCACAACCAACACGATGGCCATCGGCTCCATCCCTCTCCTGGTGCTCAATGTCTGCAACGCCCTTATTCTCTGTCTTGGAGCCTGGTATATCCTGCAGGGAGAGCTTACTCCCGGCATGCTGCTGGCATCCCAGGCGCTGGCCACAAGCATTACTTTCCCCATCAATTCGGTAGTGAGTTCCACGCAGGAAATCTATCGCTCCCACGCCGCCATGGAACGGCTTGAGGAAGTGGAGGAGGCCAGCCGAAACCAAACCCTCACCCTACCTGATGCCGAATCCTTGCCGGAGCAACCCAAGCTCAAGGGAGAGGTGGAACTTCGCAATGTCACTTTCGGCTATGACCGGAGCAGGCCTCCCGTACTCAAGGACTTCTCGCTCAAGATTGCCCCCGGCCAGCGAGTGGCCTTCGTGGGTTTTTCCGGCTGCGGCAAAAGCACCATCGCAAAACTCATTTCCGGCCTCTACGAGCCTTGGGAGGGAGAGGTCCTGCTGGACGGCATCCCCATCCGGGAAGTGAACCGCGTAGTGAAGAACAACTCCCTCTCGGTGGTGAACCAGGACATTACGTTATTCGAGGGCACCATCGCCGACAATATCAAGATGTGGGATAGCTCCATCGAAGATTTCTCCATGGTGATGGCTGCATACGACGCCCAGATCCATGAGGACATAGCCGGACGTCCCGGCGCCTACCAGTCACGTCTCTCCGAAAACGGCAAGAACTTCAGCGGAGGGCAGCGCCAGCGCATTGAGATAGCCACCGCACTGGCCAAGGACCCTACCATCCTCATTATGGATGAGGGAACTTCGGCCTTGGATCCCAAGACCGAACAGCTGGTGATGGACCATATTGGCGGCCTTGGCATTACACTCATCCTCATTGCACACCGCCTGAGCACCATCCGTGACTGCGACTGTATCTATGTAATGGAACACGGGCATTTGCTGCAAAAGGGTTCCCACGAAGAACTCGTTCAGCAGGAAGGCCTGTACAGAGAACTGCTTCAATACGCCTGACCTATGAACAATCCTTTTTTCGAGCAGCTTGTGCAGCGGATTGAGGGCGACCGTCAGGCCCTGAATCAGACAGCCGACCTTTTCCGGGGTATGATTGACCGCAAGATGTGGGAAAAAATTACCCGTCAGCGGGAAATCCCCACAGACCTGGACCAGCTGGAGGAATTCTTTTATCGGCACCAAATCTTCTTCCGCCAACTTTCTCTGGAAGGGAAATGGTGGCGGCGTTGTACAGGCAAAATGCTTGGATTTACCGCAGAAGACGATCTTCCCGTAATCCTGACGCCCCATTTTGCCGATTATTCCTTTGTCCATCCCCGTACGGGCCGCCGATGTTCGGCCAGGAAGGACGCCCACCTGCTAAAGGACGAAGCCTTCTCACTTTGCTATCCGCTCCCGCCCGGAAAGCATACCGTCTCTTCCTTTATGACACACGCCTTCCGGCAGTTGAACCGCTTCGACTTTATCTGTGCCCTCATGGCATGCCTGGGGGTGGTCCTTCTCACAATGGTCACGCCGTACATCTGCAAGCTGCTTTTCAACGAGGTCATTCCTTCCGGTGACGCAGCCCAGATTACGCCCATTGCGGTGTTGCTGTTCAGTGCTGCAGCGGGGCTTGTGATGGTGCAACTTTCCCGCAATTACCTGGTGGTGCGGATGAAGGACAAGACTGAATATACCCTGCAAACGGTGCTCATGACACGTCTTCTCATGATGCCTACTGGCTTTTTCAAGCAGTATGCGCCCGGAGACCTTTCCAACCGGGTCCTTACAGTGGCAAGGACTTTCTCCAGACTGACGGAAGACATGCTGTCCACCATCCTCTCCCTGCTATTCACGGCCGTAATGTTCGTCCAGTTCTTCACCTACGGCGGTCCATTGCTGTGGACCGGCATCCTGGTGATAGCCCTGTACCTTTTGGCTATCTACAGCGTGTACTATTTCCGGAAGAATGTGCAGAACAGCGCCAATGCCAGCGCGTCTAAACTCACCGGCCTTATCTATAACCTTGTGTCCGGTGCCCAGAAGATCCGTACCAATGGGGCCGAAATCAGGGCTTTCAGGCACTGGGCGGTGGCCTATGAGCCTTCCGAGCCCAACGGAAGCCGATACCCGGCAATGTTCAGTATCGGCAATTCCATCAGTTACAATTTCCGGCTTGTGCCGCTGATTGTCACCATGATCGCCGCCTGGCACTATGGCCTTGGCCTGTCGGACTACATTGCCTATTGCAGCGTACTTGCCATCGCTACCCGCGCGGTGGAAGAATTTGAACGGATTACCAAGGACGTGGCAGTTCTGGGGCCGGAAATCAGACTCTGCGAACCTATCCTGGAAGCGGAATCCGAGGCCCAGTCCAGCCAGGTGCTGCTTCGGGAGGTAAGCGGAAGAATTGAAATCAAGGGGCTCAAATTCCGCTACTCAGAGCAGATGCCCTATATTTTCGACGGCCTGGACCTGAGGATCAATCCCGGCGACTATGTGGCGTTTATAGGTCCTTCCGGCTGTGGAAAATCCACGCTGGTACGCCTGTTACTGGGTTTTGAGCAGCCCGAAAGCGGTTCAATCTTCTACGATGAACATAATCTGGCCGAACTTAACAAAGCCAGCCTGCGCCGCTACTGCGTGAGTATCTGCCTGCAGGACGGCCAACTGGTGGAAGGGACCATCCGCGACAACATCCTGTTCGGCAACGGTTGGTATACCGATGAACAGGTTTGGGAAGCTGCCCGCATGGCCGCCCTGGACAAGGACATCCAGGACATGCCCATGGGGCTGGATACACGGATATCGGCCGATGGACAGGGCGTTTCCGGCGGTCAGCGCCAGCGTATCCTCATGGCCCGTGCCCTTATCCGCAAGCCAAGGATTATCTTTCTTGACGAGGCCACTTCGGCCCTGGACAATATCAGTCAGTACAAAATTGCCCGGAACCTGGCCCAGATGAAATGTACCCGCATCACCATTGCGCACCGTATGAGCACCATCCGGGAATGCAACCGCATAATCGTGCTTGACGGGGGCCGTGTGGCCGAAGACGGCAGCTACGACGAACTTGTGGCAAAGGGCGGCCTGTTCAGTGAAATCATTAAACGGCAGACAGTATGAGAAAGTGGGTTTTTGTCATTGTCCTCCTATGCGGCTATTTGCTGCCAGGAAGGGCTCAGAGCCTGGATGAAGTGATCCGGCTGGCTCAGGACAGTACAATTCTGGCTTTCCAGAGCCGCTACCAGTTCGAGTACAACACCCAGCTCTACGCCCGCTTCGAAGCTCTACGCAAGCCGCAACTGGAGTTCAATCTCTCCCCCGCCTACCAGCGCATCATCACAGATCCGGACCGTCCATACGTGTACCTGCGCAACTTCGACCGCTTCTCATCGGCCGCAAAACTGAGGCTGAGCCAGAAGGTGCTGGGCTGGGGCGGCGAAGCCTTCATGGAGAGCCAGGCCCTGTGGAGCGAATATTTCGGCCGGGACGTGAACAACCGTCCCCGGGACATTGTGGCCATTCCTTTCAGTGTGGGCTATCAGCAGTCCCTAATTGGCTACAATCCCTACCGCTGGGAGAAAATAGTGGAGAACCACCGGCTGGAGACGGCTAGGAAAGAACTGAACTATGAGCTACGCCGCATTGCCGAGGAAGCCACCATACGTTTCTTCCGTCTGGCCTGCGCACAGGGCAAACTGGACATGTGCCTGCGTAACAAGGAGACGGCAGATACCCTGTATGCCATCGCCAGGGAAAAAGCCAGCATAGCAATGATAACCCTGGCCGAACTCAGGTCCCTGGAACTACAGCGGCTCAATGCCGCCAATGCGCTTCTGAGCGCCAAGGGAGAGGAGCAGCTGGCGCGGGAATCCCTGCTGTCCTATCTACGTACGGACGCCATCCCGTCAGGAGCCCGGCTCACCGTTCCTACCGACATCAAGCACATCCCGCTCACCGACGACGATGTCATGGAACTTGCCAGAAGCAACAGTCCGGCCCTTCAGCAAAAACGGCTGGAGATCTCCGAAGCTCTCCAGCAGCAGCATAAAGCCCGCCGGGAGCAGGGCGTGAAAGTGGGTGTAGACCTCAACGTGGGCATACAGCAAATCAGCAACACCTTCCCGGGCGCATACCGCGATCCACAGTTCTTTATGCTGGGAGGTGTCACCCTAAGCGTCCCGCTGATGGACCACGGTGCCGCCAGAAAGGGGGTGGCCGCAGCATCGGCCTGGAGAGCCCGCGAGGAACAGGCCCTCCGGGAGGAGGAACGCGCCCTGGCCGAAGACGTCAAAACCACGCTGGACAAGCTCCGTTCCCACGAGCAACTGCTCACCCATACAGCCGAAGCCGTGACGATGGCCGATGAAGTTTTTTCCCTTACGGCCGAAAACTACGCCAACGGCCTCTGTGACATCAATACCTACTCCTTGGCCCAAAGCCGGCGTGACAACGCCTATAACCAGCATTTGACGGCACTGGCCGGCTACTGGACCACGTATTACCACTTATTAACCCTAACGCAGTATGAATAGGTATCTCATACTCATCGGCCTTGTAGGCTTTTTTACCGCCTGTAATTCCCGCCAGTCCACTTCCCTTCCGCCTGTCCAGCCCGAACCTGCCGCAGTTCCGGAACAAAATGCCGCCGGGGTGCAAAACCGGAATCTCCAGCGCTCCGTAGAGGCCGAAGGTTTTTCCAGCAAGGGAACCATCCAGGCCGTCACCGAAGTGCCTGTCTACAGCCGTATTGGCGAGCAAATAGTGGAGTTCAATTTGGTCCTGGGCCAGCGTATCCGCAAAGGGCAAGTGGTGGTCCGGCTCAACCAGGCGGTCCTCCAGGACAAGATCGCCCGTGGGCGGGCCGAACTTGAAAAGGCCGAATTCCAGTACCAGTCCATCCTGATGGGACAGGGCTACAAGCGTGGTGAACTGGATAAAGCCCCTGAAGAAATCCAGCATCAGGCCCGCGTGAACAGCGGATACAACACGGCCAAGGCCGCCTTGCAGCAGTTGGAACACGAACTTACCTACTGCACCATCACCGCTCCCGTCACTGGTGCCGTAAGCCGCATTGAAGCCACGTTATATGGCGCGGCCACACCCGGCGTTCCGCTCTTTTATATAGTTGATACGGAGCATCTGAAAGTATGCTTCGACGTCCTGGAGAACGAGCTCCAGAAATTCCAGAAGGGAGCCCGGATCCAGGTGGTTTCAATCGCTTATCCCACCGAGGTTCATCAGGCTGTCGTATCGGCCATCAGTCCTGTAGTGGAAAAAAGCGGGATGGTGCATCTGGAGGCCATGCTTCAGCCTCATCCGCACCTCATGCCCGGCATGACCGCCATTGTTACCGTAAAACCAACAACGGACCTCCAGCAGTAATCCACAGGAGGTCCGTTATTTAAAGGCTAATTGTTGTTTTATTTCTCCAAACGCTGCTTGGCGTAATCCAGCGTTAGCTTGAACACTTTCTTTTTGGAAGAAGGGGCTTCAAACATGGCGTCTCCCATTATCTTCTCGCAGATTGAGCGAAGGCCGCGGGCGCCAAGTTTGTTCTTTATGGAAGTATCCACTATTAGGTCCAGAACCTCCGGCTCAATCTCCAGCTTCATGCCATCTATCTCAAAAAGCTTCTCGTACTGCTTCAGGAGGGCGTTTTTGGGTTCTGTGAGAATACGCTTAAGGGAATCACGGTCCAACTGGTCAAGGTATGTGACAAGCGGCAGACGACCCACGATTTCCGGGATGAGGCCATAGGCCCTGAGGTCCATGGCATCTACGTACTCAAGGAGATTGTCCTTGGCGATACGCTGCTTTTCCTCTGCGCCGAAGCCTATGATCTGTGTGTTCTTCCTAAGGGCGATGTGCCTTTCAATACCCTCAAAGGCGCCGCCGCAGATAAAGAGGATGTTCTGGGTGTTCACATGGATAAACTCCTGCTCAGGGTGCTTTCGGCCGCCCTTTGGAGGAACGTTGACTATGCTTCCTTCAAGGAGTTTCAGCATGGCCTGCTGCACGCCTTCACCGGATACGTCGCGGGTAATTGACGGGTTGTCGGATTTACGGGCAATCTTGTCAATCTCATCGATGAACACAATGCCGCGTTCGGCCTTCTGAAGGTCGAAATCGGCCTCTTGGAGGAGCCTTGTTAGGATACTCTCAACGTCTTCACCCACGTAGCCGGCCTCTGTGAGCACAGTGGCGTCCACAATGGTGAACGGGACATCCAGCATCTTTGCAATGGTGCGTGCAAGGAGGGTTTTGCCGGTTCCGGTGGGGCCCACGAGGAGGATGTTGCTCTTTTCCAGCTCCACGCCGTCCTGGGGCCGGTCAATCAAATTGTGCTGAACCCTCTTGTAGTGATTGTACACCGCAACGGACAGCACCTTCTTGGCGCGGTCCTGGCCAATCACGTACTGGTCCAGATACTCTTTGATTTCCTGAGGCTTGGGGGCCTTGCCCATGGCAGGAGCCGGTTTAGCGGACTTTCCCTTCCCTTCCCCTTCTATCTCCTTCACGTAGTCGGCGGCAAGCTTTGCGCAGTCGGAGCAGATGTAACCGTCCATGCCCTGCAGGAGGAACGGGACTTCGGAGTCCGGGCGGCCGCAGAACATGCAGTGGTTATGAGACTTTTTTCCGGCCATTACTTCTGACGCTTACGGAGGATTTCGTCTACCATGCCGTATTCCAGGGCTTCCTGGGCAGTCATCCAGTAGTCGCGTTCGCCGTCTTCGGCAACCTTCTTGTAAGGCTTGCCGGTGTGCTCGGAGATAATGTTGAAGAGTTCCGTACGGGTTTTCTCTATCTCCTTTGCGGCAATGAGGATTTCCGTTGCCTGGCCCTGGGCACCGCCAAGGGGCTGATGGATGAGGACACGGCTGTGAGGAAGCGCGCTACGCTTGCCCTTCTCACCTGCGCAGAGGAGGACGGCACCCATAGAGGCGGCCATTCCCGTGCACACGGTGGCAACGTCGGGCTGCACCAGCTGCATGGTGTCGTAGATGCCAAGGCCGCTTGTTACCTGACCGCCGGGGGTGTTGAGGTACATGGTGATATCGGCATTGGAATCATTGGAAGCAAGGAAAAGGAGCTGGGCCTGGATGATGTTTGCAACGTCGTCGTCGATGGGAACGCCAAGGAAAATGATGCGGTCCATCATAAGGCGGGAGAAAACATCCATCTGCGCTACGTTGAGCTTGCGCTCTTCCGTAATGGTGGGGTTGATGTATCCGTCATACACCGACGAATAACGAGAAAGGGTCATCGAACTGATGCCCCTCGCTTTCACAGCGTATTTCTCAAATTCAGACATATCAAAAAGCGAGAAATCGTTTAACGTTACCCCCTCCCTAAATCCCTCCCCTCGAGGGAGGGACTTTCGGGTGCGTTGGGGGAATATTATTTCAGTTCACGGAACTTGTCCATGGAGATTTTCTTGGTCTGGAGGGTGACTTCCTCGCGGACGCGGGCAATTGCGGCGTTGTCCTCGCATTGCTCTTCAAGGCGCCTGTACTGGTTCTGGTCCTGGAGCATGTTCTCTGCGGAAGACTCAATGAGGTTCTGGGGAACACCGCCCATGCCGTACATTGCATACTGGTAAGCCACATAGGAGAGAGCGGCCTGCTTGACGTCCTCGCGGGATACCTTGAGGCCGAATTTCTGCATGATGTAGCCGCGCACAAGCTGCCACTTGAAGTCCTCAAGGAATGCGGGGAACTCTTTCTCCACCTGCTCTGCGCTGAACTTGCCTTCGTTGGCATAGACGAGCCACCTCTTGAGGAAGGCCTCAGGGAGTTCAAGGGCTGCCTTGTCCATGAAGTATTTGCGGACATCCGTGCCGAAGCGGTAGTTGGCATCCTGCTCATGGTTAGCCTTGATACGCTCCTCCACCTTGGCGTCAAACTGCTCCTCAGAGGTAACTGTGCCCTTTCCGAACATCTTGTCCCAGGTTTCCTGGTTGGACTCTGCGGCAACGTAGGTCTTGACGTTCACAACGGTGAAAGTGAACATGGGGTTGAGGGTTGCAAGCTTGGCTTTGTCAACCTTCAGCATGGCTGCGCGGTCTGTCTCGTTGGCAAAAGCCTGGTTCACATCCACGTCAAACTTCTCTCCGGCCTTCTTGCCTAGAAAAGCCCCACGGGCTTCTTCGGCCACATTGGAGATGGACACATAAACGCCTTCGGCCTTGTGGCCCTCGTTTTCGATGTCGGCTACGATGTAGTCATTCTCTCCGGCCTTCTTACCTTCCTGCAGGGAACCGTACTGCTGGAGCATTCCCTCACGGGTGGCCTTGCGCTCTGCAACGGTGATGTTGATGTCGTAGTAGGGAATCTTGTCCTCCTTGCCTACCTCGAAGCTGATCTCCGGAGTCTGGGCGATGTCAAACTTGAAGGTGAAGTCCTCACCGGCTTTCCAAGAAAGCTGGGGCTGGTCTTCTGAAGGCATGGGCTCACCTACGATGCGGATTTTTTCGTCTCTGATGAAATTGTCAAGGGAGGTACCAACCATACCGTTGACAGCCTCATAGAGGGCCTGGTCTCCGTAAAAACGCTGGATGAGGCTCATAGGGGCCATTCCGCGGCGGAAACCCTTGATGTCGGCCTTGCGGCGGTATTCGTTGAGGCGCTTTTTCAGCGGCTCTTGATAATCTGCGGCCGCAATCTCGATGGTAACCTGGTAATTCAGGGCATCGGGCTGATTTTTAGTTACGTTCATAGTATATTTAAGATTATTAATTCATTTGGGGCGGCAAAGATAGGAAAAAAAAGCCGAAGAATCAACCTCTGCGCTTGGGATAGCTCACCCTCCCGTGATAAATCTGCTGGATATAGGTCTTGAGCATGCGTTTCATGAGGTTGAGGTCGTGGATGGTGATGTCGGCGTCCTCCAGCTGACCGGCCTTTTCCTTGCCTGCAACTATGCCTTCCACAAAGCGGTCGCAGGATTCGGCCGAAAAATCCTTGAGGGTCCTGGACGCGGCCTCTATGGAGTCGCAGACCATGAGGATTACCTCCTCCTTGGTGGTGGGTTTCTGGCCGTGGTAGTAGAATTCGGCGGTATCTGCGGGGTCTCCTCCCTCATTGAGGTATTTATTAAGGAAGAACCCGGCGGGCGAAGTTCCGTGATGAGTACGGATAAACGCCTGGATCTCATTGGGGATACGGTTTTCCTGCGCAATTGCAAGGCCGTCGTCAACGTGGCGGATGATCTCAATTGCGCTTTCCTTGTAGGACTTGCCTTCGTGGTATTTTGCAGCCTCCGGGTGCGCGCTCTGGTTTTCCACAAAGCACATGGGATTCTGCATTTTCCCAAGGTCGTGGTAAAGGGCCGCCGCGCGGAGGAGCTGCACGTTTGCATCCGTTGCGCGCCCCACTGCATCTACCATGTTCATCACCTGCAGGCTGTGCTGGAAAGTGCCGGGGGCCTTTGCCGCAAGTTCCTGAAGAAGAGGATTTGAGGTGTCGGCGAGCTCTACCAGCCTTGCAACGGAAACAAGGTTGAACATCTTCTCAAACAGGTAAATCAGGGGGTACAGGGCAACCGTTGCCACTGAGCCTATGAAAATGAGGATTACATCCATCCACCAGGCCGAATTGCTGCCCACATCTATGAGCCTGAAAGCGAAGAAGATTAGGATTTCCACCCCGAAGATGATGGCGGCGTTGAGGAACTGCCTCCAGCCCTTGCTAAAGTGGCCGAAGGTCTCAATGGTGACTGTGCCGGCGGCCAGGTACATCACGAACAGTTCCATTCCGTTGCCGCAGAAAATGAGCAGCGGCAGCAGGGTGACCATGTAGAACGGCTGTACAAGCCTCTTGCGGAAAAACGCCAGCAGATACAGCGCAAACACCGGATACGGGATAATGTACTTGAGGTTTGGAACCGTCTTTTCGCAGACAAACGTTACGGCCGAAGCCAGGATGAATACAGTAAGGAGGTAGTAATAGCGTTTCTTGTCCCGGAACACAAGGGAGTTGGTGAAATACACCACAAGATACAGGATAACCACAAGGGCCAGCGCCAGGAGAAGGTTGCCAAGGTAAAGCAGTACCCTGGGGCCGCTGTAACCATATACCTTATTGTATTCCTCCTTGTAGCTGTCCAGGATCTGGGCTACTTCGGCAGTGACTATTTCCCCGCGCGATACTATCTTTTCGTCGGCTTTGACATACCCAAGGGTGGGCGACACGTAATCCGAGGAACCCGCATGGGTGAGCTCGGTCATGGTTTTGTCAAAGATGAGGTTGGGAACTATGGCCGAATAAACTCCCGTGCGGCGGAAAAGGGAATCCAGGTTGACGGAAGGATAGGTCTTGGCCACCATAGCAACAAGCTGGTCACGGGCTTCGGACACCTTATATACCTCCGAGCGGGGATACTGCTGCGCCCTCTTGTGTTTCTGGACAGAGATGAGCTCCGTGGAAATTTCGGCCGATCCCCTGTCAAGCTTTACGCGGGCGTCGGAGATAACGCCCTTGGCGTAAATGTCCCCGAGACGGGTGACAACCGTGGGCCTGAGGCTGTTGAAACCGCCAAGGTCCAGGCTCTGGACGGTTTTCACCACATTGGAAACAACTTCGTCGGAGTATTTGTAATAAGGTACGATAATGCTTCCGGCGTGCTCCCTTTCTTCCTGGATTTGCTCCTCTGTCTTGAGAATGGGGAAATCAAACTGGGAGATAAGGGTTTCGTAGGGCCAGGGTGTTCCCTTCTTGTAGTCATAATTGAATTTCGCGGTTCTTGGCATAAGAAGCACAAGAACTGCGAAAACAATTACTAGCGGGGTAAACCGCTGCCAGAATGGCCTTTTAGGCGTCGATATTTGCATAGTGAGCGTTTTCTTCAATGAAAGCGCGCCTAGGCGGTACGTCGTCTCCCATGAGCATGGAGAACGTACGCTCTGCGTCTGCCGCGTTTTCTATGGTAATCTGGCGAAGGACACGCCTGGAAGGATCCATGGTGGTTTCCCAAAGCTGGGTGTCACTCATTTCACCAAGACCTTTGTAACGCTGCACCGTAACGCCTTTGTCCGTGCCGCGTCCGAGTTCTGCGGTGGCGGCGTCGCGCTGGGCGTCGGTCCAGCAGTAGCGCTCCTGGGCACCCTTCTTTACAAGGTAAAGCGGCGGAGTGGCCAGATAGACATATCCGTTCTTGATAAGGTCGAACATATAACGGAAGAAGAACGTGAGGATGAGGCAGGCGATGTGGGAGCCGTCGACATCGGCATCGGTCATGATGATGACCTTGTGATAGCGAAGCTTGGAGAGGTCCATGTGCTTTTCTCCGGATTCGTCTTCCTGGGCCACGGTGACGCCGAGGGCGGTGTAAATGTTGCGAACTTCCTGGCTCTCGAAGGCACGGTCCTGGGCGGCTTTTTCCACGTTGAGGATTTTACCGCGGAGCGGCAGGATGGCCTGGATGCGGCGGTCACGGCCCTGCTTGGCGGTACCGCCTGCGGAGTCTCCCTCTACAAGGAAGAGTTCGCATTTCTCGGGATCATGGTCCGAGCAGTCGGCGAGCTTTCCGGGCATTCCGGCACCTCCCATTGGAGTCTTGCGCTGGACCATCTCACGGGCCTTGCGGGCTGCGGCGCGGGCCGTTGCGGCAAGGACAATCTTCTCCACAATGATCTTGGCCTCCTTGGGGTGCTCCTCAAGGTACTGGTCCATGGCGGCGGCAGTGGCCTGTGATACGGCCGAAGTAGCCTCCGGGTTTCCGAGCTTGGTCTTGGTCTGGCCCTCGAACTGGGGTTCGGCCACCTTCACGGAAATGATGGCGGTAAGGCCTTCGCGGAAGTCTTCAGGGCTGAGGTCTCCCTTGAACTTGGCGAGGAGGTTGTTTTTCTCGGCGTAGTTCTTCAGGGAACGGCTGAGGCCCATCTTGAAGCCCTGAAGGTGAGTTCCGCCTTCTATTGTGTGGATGTTGTTGACGTAGGAGTAGATGCGCTCTGAGAAACCGGTGTTGTACTGGAGAGCGATATCAATGGGTATAACTTTGTCTGAATTTACCGTGATGGGCTCCGGGATAAGCTTGGGGGCGCCGGCATCAAGGTAATCGATGAACTCACGGAGGCCTTTTTCGCTGTAGAAGACATCCGAGCGGTACACCTGCTTTCCGGTGGCCTTGCGCTCTCCGTCTTCGGCGGTGACAAATTCATCCACCTTCTCACGGAGGTCCGTGAGGGTGATGCGGATGCCTTTGTTGAGGTATGCAAGCTCACGGAGGCGGTTGGCGAGGGTGTCGTACTTATAGACGATTGTCTGGGTGAAGATGGTGGGATCCGGGTGGAAGGTGATGGTGGTGCCGGTATCTTCCGCCGTACCCGTAACCTCCACCTGGGTGATGGGCTTACCTTTGGAGTATTTCTGGACAAAGACCTTGCCTTCACGGTGGATTTCGGCAACCAGGAGGTCACTGAGGGCGTTTACGCAGCTTACGCCAACGCCATGCAGACCGCCGGAAACCTTATAGGAGTTTTTGTCGAATTTACCGCCGGCGTGAAGCACCGTGAGCACAACCTCAAGGGCGCTCCTGTGCTCTTTTTCATGCATGCCGGTAGGGATACCACGGCCGTTGTCCTGGACGCGGATTGAATTGTCTTCAAGGATTTTGACGTCTACGTCTGTACAGTAGCCGGCCATAGCCTCGTCTATACAGTTGTCCACCACCTCATATACCAGATGATGAAGGCCGCGCTCCCCAATGTCTCCAATGTACATGGAGGGGCGTTTGCGCACTGCCTCAAGGCCTTCCAGAACCTGGATACTGTTTGCCGAATACTGTTTTTCGGCCTCTTTCATTTGCTCTGTATCTACCATTTTTGTACGTATTCTCTAAAACGTACAAAGATAGTAAAAATCCCCGATAAAAACAAGAGGAAAAAGCCTACAGGACAAGTCTTGCGCCAACGGTGAAATAAACGCCTTTTTCGGCGTGGAAAGGAACCCTTTGGACGCTCTGGTTAAGGAGGTTTCCGGCCTTGACCCAAAGCCCCAGCCTGCGGGTCATCTGGAGATCCGTCAGAAGGCCGAGGTCTGCGTAACCGGGAAGGCTTCCCTTAACCGCCGTGCGCTCCGTCATGCCATTGAAAGTGATGCCTGCACGGATGCGGCCGCCCCAGTTGTAAACCACCTTCGCGCTGCCCTCAAACATAGGCGGGGCAAATAATGCTTCCTCGTTAAGGCTGGTTTTCCTGAACAATAAATCGGCATCCGCGTCTATGCGGTCTCCCTTCCATCCGGACTTGAGCTGCGCATAGAACATGTGATATTTGGGAACATAGCCGAAAGCCGGGGCCTTTGCGTCCGTGAATCCCCACATGAGGGCGTTTGCCTTGAGGGCGTAGCCGGCGCTGACATCAAAGTGGAAACGCTCGGAGATGTTGCCGCGGGCGCCTATGGCAGCGTTGATGCGCTCCACAGAGGCGTCCATCCAGCCCGCGAACGATGCCAGGAAGGGATTTTCATCTGCAAGAGACTCTATGGTATTCATCTCATACCCGCCGGTTACATTGGCGTAAAGGGCAAGGGCGTCAGGGCTCACGCAATATGTCACCTTCACTTCCGGGAAAAGAGGGAACGTGTATCCTGAAGGGGCAGTTGTGGCCGAATAGAAATTGGGGGTGGAGCGGAAAATGAAGGAAACCTTTGCTCCAAGGTCAAAAGTAAAATCCTCGTGTTCAAAGATATAGCGCGGAGTAATGGCAATGTTTCCGGCTGCGGCAGGTGTGGTGGATATGAGATCGGCCAAAATGCCAAGCCTGAGGTAGTGCTCCCCTAACCTGGTGCCGATTCCACCTTCCGTAAAGATGTGGGACTCCGAGCCAAGCGGCGACGACATTACGGTGCTGCGGTTGCGGAAAATGTAGTACAGGCTGGCATCGGGGGTGCTTTCCACCCTTATTCCAAAGTCTGCGGCGTTATAGGCGGCATTCGGCCTTATCTTGTCCTGGGCAAAGATGCCACGGTACCCAAGGCCTGCTTCCAGACGGCCTCCGGACCACGTGTAAAGGACGTTTACGCCGGCAAGATTACGCATGCGCGCACCCTGGGAGAAGTTCCCGTCCGGGGAAAACCATCCGTTTTGAAGGGCTATATCATGATACTGGCCGAAATACGACCTGTGGGCGGCGTAAACGTTTAGTTTGAGGTAGTCTTTCTGGACCGGAGTCCACACCGCGGTGAGTTCCGGATGAAGGGAATAGCCAATGCCGCCGTCAAGGTACAGCAGGGACTCCCCTGATGCGCGCTTAGTGGGCCTGAGTTCCACAAGGTATGGCTTGAACTCATAAGCGCCGCGGTATGGCACGCTGAGGGCCGAATAGTCAACGTCCAGGTTGAAACGCATTACGGAATCCGGGAGCTCCATCAGCTGTGAGGGTTTATCCACCACCCCGGCCTGCTGGGCGTAAGTGTTTGTGACCACAACCGTAGGGTCAAGGTTCTGTGCGTATGAAAGGCCAGCCCCCGCTGCAAGGAGCAAAAGAGCCGATATTATAATTTTCTTTCTCATTCTCTCTAGATAAGTTTACGAAGCCTTAGCTCCACCTGGTCAAGGACATCGTCCTGGGGACCTTCGCTGGTATAACCGTCACGGATGCTCTCGAACGTGGCGCGGGCCTGGGACAGATTCCCTTCTTCGGCATAAGTGTCTCCAAGGGCGATGAAAGCCTTCGCAAGCCAGTAATTCTGCCCCGCGGCTTTTTCGGCGAAGGAGAATACGGCATCCGGGATTCCGTCAAAGGAGCCTCTGTCGTATTGGTCCTGGATAAGGATATATGCGGCCTCGGCGCCTTCATCCGTGGAAGGATCCGCGCTCAGGGTGCGGAAATCGGCAAGGGCAAGGTCCCTCTGGCTGGTGCTCATATAGGATTTTGCCCTCACGTACAGGGCTTCCCTGTTTATGGCGGAATTATCCGACTTCAGGTCCATGACATCGCGGGCGCCTGTGAGGGCGTCCTCCCACTGGCGGGCCCTGAACGCAGAGCGCATCAGGCCGATTACGGCAACCTGCTTGTTCTCCTGGAGCTTGGCTTCATCCCTCAACTTGAGGTATGCGCCATAAGCCTTCCCAAAATTGCCCATTTCATAATTAAGGGTAGCGTACTGCATCATGGCGCTTTCGGCAAGTGCGCCATCCAGGCCGCCGTCCATGGCCGCCAGGTAAAGGTCTGCGGCCTGCTCCCTGCTTCCTCCTATGCGGTGGCATTCGGCCAGATAGAAGCGGGCCTTTGCCCCGTAAGTGGCATTAGGATATCTCTCTAGATAGGACTGGAGGGCGCCCGTTGCCTTGCCGTAATCTCCGGAAAGGTAAACCTGCTCTGCGGAAGAGAAGTACACTTCCTCCTTCTGGGCCTCCGTGCGGCCCGCCTTAGAGCCGAGTGAATTCACATAAGCAAGGTATGCATCGGGGTCTTCGCGGGTGCGGTAAATGGACTCGATGGCAAGGAGGGCGTCTTCGGCATAGTCTCCGCCCTTGTCCACAACCTGCTTGTAGTACGCTATGGCTTCGTCGGAGTTGCCCTCATTGCGGGCTATCATGCCAAGTTCCAGAAGGGCGCGGCACTCGAGATTGGGGTCCTGGGTAGAGCTCTTGAGGGTGCGGAAAGCGCGCACGGCGTCATCTGTGTCCTTCAGGGCCACATAGGCGCGGCCAAGTTCATAGAGGGACTCTCCGTAAAACGGGGCCGAAGGATTGGCGAGTTTTGCAGTCTCAAGGAAACGGACTTTCCTCTCATTGTCTCCGGTAAGGCCGCTGGCAACGCCGGCGCGATATGCGGGATAGAGGTTGTCGGGGTCCGGGTATTCGGTCATCTGACGCTCATAGGCGGCAACGGCCGTAACATAGTCCCCCTTCAGGAAATAGCAGTCTGCGATACGGGTCTGGGCATCTGAGCCCTGAACTGAAAAGTCTCCCTCCAGGTAGCTCTGGAACCACCTGAGAGCCCTTTCATAGTCCTCCTCCTTGAAATAGGTGTAGGCCATGTTGTAGGTGATGAGACTCCCCTCTTTCCGGTTTCTCAGGGCCTGCAGGTTATAGAGGTCCGTGAGTATGCTGCGAGCGTCCTGGTATTTTCCGTCACGGTATAGGGCTTCGGCCTCATAGAAACGGGCAAGCTGGTTGAAGCCGTCCCTTCTGGGGCTGTAGTAAGCGGCCGCCTTGAGGTGAGGCACCGCCGCGCGCCACGAACCGTTTTCCATAAGTTCCCTGGCCCTCAGGAGGTATGCCTTCATGTAGTTTGACATCATGCCGGGATCCAGTTCCTCTATGTTGTCATAGGCGGCCACCGCGGCCTCGTAGTCGTGGTTCTGGAGGGCCACCATTGCCATGTAGGAGTAAATCTGGTCTCCTTTTTTCTTGGCGTCCCAGCGCCTCATGTATTCCTGGAAGGGTGCAGTGTCGCGGCCAAGGTCGAAGGCGAGTTTTGCGTAGTTGTAGAAGGCGTCTTCCTGGATTTCAGGGGAATAGGAAAGGGCCGAAGCCTCCTTGAAGGCGCCCATTGCGGCCACCTTGTTCCTGAGTTTTATGTAACTGTAGCCCATGTTGTAGGACGCCATCTGGCCAAGGGAGTCCGTGCGCTCCTCCATGGCCGAAAAGTTCTCCACGGCGCCGGCCCAGTCTTCGGCCAGATAATGGACCTCCCCGGCGTAAAAGTAGTCGCTGCGGGTGAGGGCTACCTTGTCCTGAAGGTTTTTCTCGTAGTATGTGCGTGCCTTTTCAACGTCTCCAAGCACAAGGTAGGACTCGCTCATGATGCGGGCCATGTGCGGCTGGCGGTCTTCCGGGACCTTGTGGAAGAGGTCTTCGCCGAAGTCCACCACATACTGGTAGTCTTTCTCGTTGAAGCGGCACTCAAGGACGTAGTAATTCGCAAGGGCCTCGAAGCGGTGGTCCTTGGCGGCAAGGAGGAACCACTCCGACGCATCCTTGAAATTGCCCTGGGCGTAGTTGATGTAGCCCAGGATGTAGTAGGACGGGGCCGAATAGTCGTTCCAGCCGAAGCCCCTGGCCCTTACCAGCAGCCCCTTCGCCCTCTCCCATTCTCCTACGCCGTAAGCGCTGTAGCCAAGCTTGTAGGTGAATTCGGCCTTCTGGTCTTCATAGAGGTCCTCCACGGAAATGCGGTTGAACCTCTGGAGGGCTTCTTCGTACCTTCCTGCGTCAAAAAGGTCCAGGCCGTAGGCGTACCCCACCTGCGGTGCCAGGATGTGCTCCGGGAACCTCAGGAGGAAGTCGTCGGCAAGGGCATAGGAGTCGTCCGTGCGCATTGCAAGGGCGCAGAGGGCCCTCCAGCCCACAGCCTCAGGGGAAGAGAATTCCTCCACTGCGGCCGATGCCTCCGAATACATTCCGGCATCATAGAGGGACCTCACTTGGGACCAGTCCTGGGCATGCGCCCACGTTGAGAGTATAAGAGTTACGGCTGCTGCCGCTATGGTTTTTTTCATCCTTAAGAACATTTTGACAAATTTACGAATTTTTCTCGTTATCTTTGCCTTGATTTAGAATAATCTTTATGGAACCTCTCATTCACTTCAAGGACGCCGACATCCTCAACGGAGAAAGTGTAGTGCTCTACGGCCTCAACATGGACATCATGCCCGGAGACCTTGTGTATATAGTTGGCAAGGTTGGCTCCGGCAAAACCTCCATCATTCGCACGGTCACCGCGGAAAACCGTCTTCTCAGCGGTGAAGGAGAGGCCTGCGGATACAACCTCCGGAAACTCCGCAGCAAGGACATCCCCTACCTTCGGCGTAAACTTGGCGTGGTTTTCCAAGATTTCCAGCTGCTCACGGACCGTACCGTGGAAGACAACCTTGAGTTTGTCCTGAGGGCCACCGGCTGGCAGGAGCGCTCCCGCATAGATGCCCGGATCTCGGAGGTCCTCGAAGCCGTGGGCATGGGAACAAAGGCCCACAAGATGCCCCACCAGCTCTCCGGCGGGGAGCAGCAGCGCATAGCCATCGCCCGCGCCCTCCTCAACAACCCCAATGTCATCCTCGCCGACGAACCCACTGGCAACCTTGACCCAGAAACCGCAGACGAAATCCTCCAGCTGCTCCAGGGCCTCAACAAGGAAGGCACCGCCATTGTGATGGTCACCCACAACCGCTACATCTATGAGAAATACCCCGGCCGCGTTTTCACCTGCGAGGGAGAGCACTGCGAGGAGAAAAAGGACAGCGCCATAGATGTGGACATAGAGGAGTTGTAGTCACTTGTCATTTCGAGCGAGCGAAGCGAGTCGAGAAATCTCATGACCAGAAAAGAAAGATTCAATTCCATCATCGGCTGGTTCCTTGAAAACCAGCCCATTGCGCAGTCGGAGCTGCATTTCGCCAATCCCTTCCAGCTGCTTGTGGCAGTAATTCTCAGCGCACAGTGCACGGACAAAAGGGTGAACATGGTCACGCCCCCGCTGTTTGAGCGCTTTCCAACTCCGGAGTCTCTTGCTTCGGCCAGTTTCGATGATGTTTACCCATACGTGAAAAGCGTTTCTTACCCCAACGCCAAGGCCCGCCACCTCATTGCCATGGCTTCCATGCTGGTGACGGAATTCGGCTCGGAAGTACCCTCCGACATAGATTCCCTCATGCGCATGCCCGGGGTTGGCCGAAAAACCGCAAACGTCATTGCTTCAGTGGTTTATGACAAACCGGTGATAGCCGTAGACACCCATGTTTTCAGGGTTTCGCACAGGCTGGGGCTCTCTGATGGCTCCACCCCTTTTGCCGTTGAGCAGGACCTTGAGAGGCACATCGCGCCGGAACTTCGGCCCAGAGCCCACCACTGGCTCATCCTCCACGGCCGCTACACCTGCACCGCCCGCAGTCCCAAGTGCTCCTCCTGCCCCCTCACGCAGTGGTGCCGGGAATTCCCCCTCCTCCACTCCTCCCCCAACGCCTGATTCCCCCCCACATTTCTCCCCTTGTGGTGCAAGCCATCTGCCTGACACCCAACCGTTTACAAAGAAGTCTACCAGAAATAATTCTAGTAGACTATCCCATAAACGCCTGATTATCCGCAACTTAAGTTGCACTGCAACATATTAACAAATTGCCCAAAGAGTCAATCTTCAAGCCAAAGACATGCACCGTACCGCCATCCCTGACACCCAGTTTTTTCCGGAGCTCTTCAGATGTAAGCGGAATGTTTCTGGCAGTAACTGAAGCCTGCGGATAGCGCTTGCCTAAATCTTTGACTGTCTTGTTATTAAGCGGCATCACCTCAAGTATTTCAAAACATTTGCCAAACGGCCGCAACTCCTCCGGGACTTCACCAATGTAATAGTGCGTATGGCGCCCGAGTTTCTGCAGCCCGTAACTGCACGGCAGGTCAAACGCCCCTGCCTTTAGCAGCGCCTTCCCCGGCTCAAAGAGAACCTGGCCGGCACCGAGGGTAATGCCACCTCGTCCATTTTGCCCTTGGACCTGGTCCACACATAGAACCGCGCCACTTTCATACATAATGGTGGAGTACTCCCCTTCATAGCCGCGCTCAAGAAGGAGCAGCAGTTCCTTGCACTCGCCTTCGGCAGCAACAACATGCACTTCCTTTACTCCGAATAACTGCTTGCACACCAGGGTGATATCGGCCATGGGGCTTAACTTCAAAAGTACACGCGGCGCCGTTTCAAAGAGTTCCGGAAGCAGTTTCAGCACATCCGGGTGGCAGTCTTCAAGCCGAAACACCTTCCGGCCGTCTTCGGCACGCCGGGCGGGATCCATGAAAATTATATCTGGCTTGAATCCGTCCAAAACCTCTGCAATATTCCCCGGGACAATTTCAAGGCATCTCACCCGTACATTATCTGCGCCAAGGGCCTTGAAATTATGCTCCACAGCAGCAGCAAGGGCCGGCTGCATCTCGTTGTACAGCACCTCCGAAGCCACCTTGGAGAATGCCCAGCTGTCCACTCCCAGCCCGCCGGTGAGATCCGCAACTGAAAACCCGCATTTTCGGCCACAAATGAGGGATTTCACTTCAGGAACTGACTGAGTTCCCGCATTTTCGGCCAGTAATGAGGGATTCGAGTTTGCGCGGCAGGCCGAAGCCGCCACGGAAGCCTTGTAGAATGCGGTTTCGGCCGAAGAACACTGCTCTCCGGAAAGCCTCAGAGGATAGCGTAGCTCCGGCACGGCATACCACTGCGGGACTTTGGCCCGAAGTTTCCGCCGCACCTCAAGCGTTGTGAGCGCCAGGTCAAAATCCTCCACATCCGCCAAGTACTTCACACGCGATAGCGCCAGCGCCCCAAGGTCGTCCCCGTCATGGGCCAAAATGAAATCTGCAAACTCCATGTTGCAAAAATACGGAATAATCCATAAATTTGTATGCTTAAGATTATTTATAAAACCACATAACATGAAATCCTACAAAGAAGTAGCCCAAAGTTGGCTCGACGGAAATTTTGACGCAGAAACCAAGGCAGAGGTAAAACATCTCATGGAAACCGATGAAACCACCCTCGAAGACGCCTTCTACCGCAATCTCGAATTCGGCACAGGCGGCCTCCGCGGCACCATGGGTGTTGGGACCAACCGCATGAACAAATACACCGTTGGCATGGCCACCCAGGGCCTCGCAAACTACATAAAGGCCCATGTGGAAGGCGCCGCCAGCGTGTGCATCAGCCACGACAGCCGCAACAATTCCCGTCTTTTCGCGGAAATTTCGGCCGAAGTCCTTTCAAACAACGGCATCAAGGTGTATCTGTTTGAAAGCCTCCGCCCCACCCCGGAACTCAGCTACTCCATCCGCATCAAGAAGGCTACCGCCGGAATCATGGTCACGGCAAGCCACAACCCCAAGGAATACAACGGCTACAAGGTCTTCTGGAGCGACGGCGGCCAGATCACCGCTCCCGTAGACAAAGACATCGTGGCCGAAGTAGGCAAGATAGAGGACCCCGCAGAGGTTCGTTTCCAGCCCGCCGATGACATCAAGAAAGCACCCATCGAGATCATGGGCGCAGAGGTGGACGAGCTCTATCTGAGAGACCAGCTATCCCTCATGCTCTCCCCGGAGGCCGTGAAAAAGCACAGTGACCTCAAGATTGTCTACACTCCCCTCCACGGCTGCGGCGTGCACCTCATGCCGGAAGCCCTGAAGAGAATCGGCTTCAAGATCATTATCCATGTCCCTGAGCAAGAAGTCCCGGACGGCAACTTCCCCACCGTTGCCTCCCCCAACCCGGAAGAGCCCGCCGCAATGGCCATGGCCCTTGCCAAGGCCGATGAAACCGGTGCAGACCTCGTCCTCGCCACGGACCCGGATGCCGACCGCCTTGGAATCGCCGTACGCGACAACGACGGCAACATGGTCCAGCTCACCGGCAACCAGACCTGGAGCTTCCTTACCTATTATATCCTCAAGCGCTGGCAGGAACTTGGCAAACTCAACGGCAACCAGTACTGCGTAAAAACCATCGTCACCACTGAGCTCATCGCCGCCATCTGCAAGAGTTTCGGCGTAAAGTGCTACAACGTCCTCACCGGCTTCAAGTACATTGCCGAAGTTCAGAAACTGCAGGAAGGAAAGAGTGAGTTCATCTGCGGCGGTGAAGAAAGCTACGGCTTCAACCTCGGTTGCTTTGTCCGCGACAAGTGCGCCCAGGTAGCCGGTTGCGCTGTTGCCGAATGCGCCGCATGGGCCGCCGAGCAAGGCCTCACCCTCTATCAGCTCCTCCAGAAGGTGTACAAGGAATACGGTCTCTACGTAGAAAAGATGGTCTACATTGTCCGCAAGGGAAAATCCGGCGCAGAGGAAATCCAGAGAATCATGGCCGATTACCGCGCCTGCCCTCCCAAGGAAATCGCCGGCAGCCCCGTTGTCAAGGTCATCGACTACAACAAACCGGAAGAAACAGGCCTTCCTAAGAGCAACGTGCTCCAGTTCTACAATGAGGCCGGAGACGTTGTAACCGTCCGTCCTTCCGGCACTGAGCCCAAGATCAAGTTCTATTTTGGCGCTAAGGGCTCTGACGCCCCCGCCAAGATAGACGCCCTCAAGGCCCAATTCATCAGCTAAGTGATTTTAATGCGGGATTTCTTGCATCTTTGCAGGAAATCCCGTATTTTTGCACTCCCAAAACCGGGGTATTAGCTCAGTTGGCTAGAGCGATAGGTTCGCAATCTATAGGTCAGGGGTTCGACTCCCCTATACTCCACAAAATACGCTAAAGAACAGCGAGTTAAGATTTTTACGCATAAACTCACCTTGTTTATGCGTATTTTTTTAGGTGAACAGATCCTCCGCCCTAAGATACCCGTGACGGACCAAATCTTCCCGGCTCCGGACAAGACTGGTGTAACCGTCGGCAATCACGAAAAGATTGTCGGCTACGGAGGAGATGGCGTCATAGTTATGGTCAGTGACGATTATGCCGTGATCCACACTACGTTCCCGAATCAGAGCCTTGACTTCGTCAATGTTTACCGGATCTACCTGCGTAAACGGCTCGTCCAGGATGTAGAAAGGAGCGTCGCTCAGCAGCACCAGGTACAATTCTACCAGCCGTGCTTCACCACCGGAGAGTTCATAGATATGAGAATCGTAATAGCGGGAAAACTTTGGCACCCTATTGACAAAGGTCCAGTAGTTCACACCATACAAGTCAAAGGCCCGGTGAAGTTGCATCCCTTCCGGAATAAGTCGGCCTTGAGGCAAGTACTTGATGTATCGGCCGATAGTCTGCCTGTAGACAGGTTTTTCATCCATGCTCACCATCACGTTCTCTACCCGGAGGCCGCCCATGAGAGCACGGAACATGCAGGACTTGCCGGCACCGTTGCGCCCCAGAAGGCCCGTCACCATTCCTGTCTCAGAGGTGATGTAGCCGCCGCTCAGGACCGTCTTCTCTCCAAAGCGGACCACCACGCTGTCCACGATGAGTTTGTGCTTATCCATACATCAGATGTATAATGGCCATGAGAACGGCAAGTGAGAGAAAGTCTATCAGAATGACACTGATAAGCAATTTCCTGCGCGAAAGCCCCAGGTTGATGTAGAAGAAGATGGCATCCCTGTCACGGAATTGCTTCACCAAAAACAGGGTAACGGCAATAAGGACCCCTTTCAGAATAAAAGAATCTACCATGAACGTGTAAGAGAATCCTAAGGTTTGGAGACCTGCGCACACAAGGTTATACACCGCACCAATCAGGAAGATTCCTTTTCCATAGCGCCAAGTGAGTGATATGCGGTCCCGGAGGGTCATTCTTCGTCAGTAGTAAACCAGGCCGATGATTCCCGCAAAAATCAAGCCTACATAAACAGGCCCGCCGTAATTACAGCGCCTCCTTCTTCCTGCTCATAAACACCACGCCCAGGGCAATGGCACATCCGGCGATGAGGGCAATCAGGAACTCTTTCCATTCTTGTAGTCCGGCCACAGCTCTGGCAAGGGCCGATGAGTTCACCTCAATGGACGGCAGCGGATAGAATAGCACCAACAACGTGGCCAGGCAACCCAGCACAAACCCGGCGCCCAGTGCAATAATAAGCGCTACCCGTCCGCGGTGCCGGTCCTCATCGACACACTTCTTCACCCCTTCCACGTTGCAGAGGCGGGCGTTGGTCTCTACCAGGAACTGGCCTTCTTCCGGCATTTCCGGCTTGTTGTCTCGAAGGTATTGTTCGATGTCCATCATAAGCGAATGTGTTCTTTAAGGTGTTTGCGACCAACTGATAGATAATACTTTACGGTTCCGACAGGGATGTCCATGATTGCAGCTATTTCCTTGACCGGCAGGTCCTCGAAATAATGCAGGACTATGGCCGCGCGTTCCTTCTCAGGAATTCTGGAGAGTGCCCGTTTCAGGTCCTCATGTCTGAATGCGGCATCCGATTCTTCCTTGCCGGCAACGTGCAAGGCCTCCGGAGCATTCAAATCAACCGCCGGCGGAGGAACCCGCCGCAGGTTGTCGATAAAGCAGTTGTAGGCAATCCGGAACAGCCAGGCCTTGAAACTGCCCGCGAAACGGTCACTCATTACATAGGCCCGCACCAGCGCTTCCTGCGCAATGTCATCGGCCAGGGCGGCATCCCCGCATAGCGATGCCAGGAACCGCCGCAGCCGCCCCTGACACGCCCTCGCTTCGGAGATGAACCGCTCCCGGGTCATTTGTTATTTCCCTTCTGTAAGCTGTTTTTCTTCAGCCGCGATTTCCTTCGCAAGCATCTTCTTCCCAGAGAAATAGACAATGAAGAGTGCGACGCCTACGGCAAGTAGAATCCCGCCAAGCATGGTTGTAATGATAATCGCATCGTCATTTTTCGACCAATCGAGGGTGCAGCCCATATAGATTGCCACTGCAAGAACAGCCACGCCAAGCAAGCCAGTTACACAGGCGCCGGTCATCCGGCCCAGAAGACGCTCTTTGATGGTTTTGCTATTGCTCTGGGACTTGAAGAAGTCGCTATCAATCTTGGCTCCATTATCCAGAGCCTTGAGCATAATCTCAGCCTTGCGGTTGGTCTCGTTTTGCTTCACCCTCCCGATCAGCCAGACAATCAACGCAGGCAGTACGACGCAGATGCTGATGGGAATCAATGCCTGAAAAAATTCCGCGATAAGTTTATAAACCATAACTGTATCAATAAAATGTTCAACATGGCCCGTTTCCGGGGCGGTTACATAGCTATAACGCAAAACCCGCCCGAAAGGTTGAAAAAAAATGAAAAATTCTCAAATATACCCAACTTCCACCACACGGGCAAATCTGTGCCTACATCTTACTGACTCACTTTTTTCTGCCCCCTCACGCAGTATTTCGTAAATTTGCAGTCTATATTATAAATAGGCTCAAGGCTGCATGGACAAAAGACAACTCGTGGATGGCTGCAAACGTGGGGACTCCGCTTCCGTGGAGGCCCTCTATCGCAGTTATTCCGGGAAACTCATGGGGATATGCCGGCATTATGTGGACTCCCAGGAGGTGGCGGAAGATCTGCTTCATGATGCTTTCATCGTCATTTTGTCCTCTATCGGCCAGCTAAAGAATCCCGATAAGCTTGATGCCTGGATGGGGGTCATCGTAAAGAATATGGCCATCGACTATCTTAAGGAGAGCCGGCATTTCACGCATCCGCAGGAGGACTTGGACATGGAGGATGTACCGGATGAGCCGCTGTATCCCGTGCCTCCTTATGAGGATTTGATGGCGCTGATTGACCGCCTGCCGGAGCAGTACGGGAAGGTGTTCCGCCTGTCCGTACTGGAGGGACTTTCGCACAAGGAGATTGGGGCTCTGCTGCATATCGGGGAAAAATCGTCTTCATCCAATCTTTTCCGGGCCCGCCAGGTGCTGCAGAAGGAATTGAAGCGGTATTGGCTGGCGCTTCTGGCTTTGATAACCTTGTTTGTCACGCCGCTTCTGCTTCATAAAGAAACGGAGCCGACACCTGGTCCTGTGGTGGACAATACCGGTGTAGACAGCGTAGAAATAGTGATTCCGGTGGATTCGTTATCTGTTCCTGCAACTCCGGCACGAATGGAACGTATCCGGATAGCGGAAGTCGGTCCCCTTGATACAACTCCGGAGTCCACCAATGCGGAAGCTATTAGGCATAGACTGATGCCGGTCAATATAAGTCCTATGCCTATCCCGACTGTCACTCTCCAGGCCTCTGCGCCAAGCATTTCCATCAGAAAGCCGGATTACCCGACCTTCAACCAGTCACTACTGGCCGATGCTATCGGCCACCAAAAGAAGAACCTTCTTGGGCTTCTGCCGTCCATTTCGGCACTCCCTGGCCCTATTGCGGGTGCCGCTCCTATTGTGATGGGCTCCGGCATTCTGGCCGATGCATCTTCATTTGTCATGGCACCGGATACAAAGGTGACAGACTGGGGCGATTTCCTCATGGCAGTGCAATCCATGGAGGGCCATTATAGCACCGGCGATTCCCTTGCTTACTATAATTCACTACTGGATATCGCAGAACGGTTAGCCGTCCCTGACGTTATGGCCCCGCATCCGAAGCCGGTAGAAGAGAAGGCCGAATATGAAAGACCTTTCACGCTGGGACTCAGCGCCAGCATCGGCCTGAATGACCGCTGGAGCATCCTGACCGGCCTGGAGTACACACGGCTGCGCAGTTCGCACACCATCGGCCTGGATACGCTTTATCTCAAGAACAGGCAAACCATCCATTACGTGGGTGTTCCTCTCGGCCTCTCCTATACGGTCTGGTCCAAGGGAAATCTGCACCTGAATGCATCGGCCTTTGGCAAGCTGGAGATTCCGGTTGCCGGCATCCAAAACAGCGAGCATCATAATGGCGTGGCGTATACGTATCAGAATACGATGAAGTTCAAGGCTCCTGTTCAGCTGTCGGCAGGTGCCGGTATCGGCCTCCAGTACAACCTGACGCCCTGGATGGGCTTGTATGTGGAGTCGCAGGTACGCTACTACTTCGATACCGGAGGCGGTACCCAAACCATCCGCCAGGTGCAGCCCGTAGAGTTTGCCGTCCCGTTCGGCGTGCGGCTGACATTCTGAGGCACGCAGTATTTGCCCGTCCGTTCAGTCATATAGAAAAACGGAACGGATGGGAAACAGATATCAGGACAGGCATCAATACTTTGATGAGTTGGTTGAGACTTCGACGGCCTTCTATGTCGATTATATCCGCCGGTTCATGCCTATTTCCGATGGCGCCCGCATCCTGGAAGTGGGATGTGGCGAAGGCGGAAATCTCCTGCCCTTTGCGCTGATCGGCTGCGATGTGACAGGCGTGGACTTTTCCGCAAAGAAGATTGAAAATGCCCGGAGCTATTTCCGGTTGAATGGTGCAGATGGAGCATTCTTTTGTGCCGATTTCTTTGATTTCCAGCCTCCGGAAAAGCCTTTTGACGTGGTGCTGGTTCACGACGTAATGGAGCATGTTGCTCCTGAAGACAAAGGCCGTTTCCTGGAGCAGATTCGCGCATTTCTGGCGCCTGGTGGGGTGGCTTTCCTCGCTTTCCCGGCTTGGCAGATGCCTTTCGGCGGCCATCAACAGACCTGTTCCCGGAAAGTACTCCGCGTCTTGCCTTGGATACACCTGTTGCCGAAGCCTCTATATCGGGGAATCCTTCGCCTGTTCAAAGACACCGAAGGACATATAGAGGAACTGATGGACATCCGCCGTTCCAGGATGACCGTAGAGCGGTTTGAGAAACTTTGCCAGATGAAAGGTTGCAAGGTGCTGGACCGGACGCTATGGCTCATCAATCCCCACTACAAAGCCAAGTTCGGACTGCACCCTGTCAAACTGAAGCTGGGTATGGAAAGGATTCCTTATCTGCGGAACTGGTTCTCGACAAGCTGCTGGTATGTTGTAACATTTTGATAACTTTGCATTTGGATATTATGAGAACAAAATCGTCAATGAAATGGATGCGCGGATTGGCTGTAGCGGCCAGCCTGCTTATGGTTGCTATCTCCTGTGAGAAGATAGAAAATATAGATGATGAACCGGACAACCCCTACCAGGAAATAGAGATTACGACGAAATCGGCTGATTTCGTCCAACAGGGCCTTCCTTTCACCTTCGACTACATCGGCCGGATCAATGACGGCACAGAAGAGAACTATATCATTTCACCGCTGAGCATGCAATTCCTGCTGGGGATGATTCTGGACGGCACCCGCGGGGAAACCGCCGATGAAATATGCACAGTGCTCGGATATGGGAAAGGTGAGGTCGATGCCGTAAACGAGTATTGCCTGTCCATGCTGCAGCAGCTCCCGGAGTTGGACAAAAAGACTACACTCAGCATTGCCAATGCCATCGTGGTCAACCAACAGTATTCACTGTTAGACAGTTATCAGGCAACGGTGGGTAAATACTATGAAGCTTTTGTATCTAAGATGGATTTCTCCGATAGTGATGCGGCCGTGACAGAAATCAACCAATGGTGCTCTGATCATACGGGCGGAATGGTGCCGAAAGTGTTGGAGAGAGTCAGTGCCGATATGCTCTGCTATCTGTTCAACGCACTGTATTTCAAGAGCGAGTGGAAGTTCATGTTCGACAAATCGGCAACTTCAGATGAGGACTTCATAAGCGGTACTGGTCAAAAGGTGAAAGTGAAGATGATGAAGCAGGCCGAAAATTACCAGTATGCCGAGAATGACACTTACCAGACAGTAAACCTCCCTTACGGAAACGGCGCCTTCTCCATGATGGTGTTCCTGCCCAAGTCCGGTTACGGGATTCCGGATGTTATCGGCGAACTCAAAAAGGCCGATTGGAACAATTACCGCCTAGGCATGGGGATAAGCGAAGTGGATTTGTGGCTTCCCCGATTTGAAACCAAGTTCGGCATCAAACTGAACGACATCCTTACAGCGATGGGAATGCCCAGGGCGTTCGATGATACCAGGGCCGATTTCAGCGCGATGTCTCCCGACGCCCTTTGCCTGAGTTTTGTCCGGCAGGATGCCGCCATCAAAGTGGACGAAGAAGGTTCTGAAGCCGCTGCCGTCTCTTCTGCCGGAGTGTTTGTTACTTCTCCCGGCCCCAACCCCCATGCAGTATTCCACGCCGACCATCCGTTTCTATATCTGATTACGGAGTCGAGCACTGGAGCCGTGCTGTTTGCCGGACGCTATGGTGGAGAATGACGTTTTTTCACTACCTTTGTGAAACTAACGTTGTAAATTATGAAACGAATTATTGTCATTCTCTGCCTTCTTATTCCGTTTGTTATCTGCTGCAAACCCAAAACAGACCTCGCTGACAGGACTTTGGAACTGTGTCAGTATATTCCGGACCATGTTTTGAGACCGGAGGCCAAGGAGGCAATGACCTCGGAATTTTTCCAGGCGTTGTCAGAAGCCTTCGAGGCGCCTGTCCCCGATTATAGGGAGATAGGAGACAACGAGTGGCTCTTGTATTTTGTGGCCGGAAACGGCGGCAGTGAACCTGTCTACAGCGTGAAGTCCGTGTCCCAGACAGATAAAGACTCTGCCCGTGCAATTATCACCGTCAGGCAAAAATGGGAAGACGGTAGCTTTGCCGAAGAGGATGCCAAAGAGTACGAGGTTTTGCTCAAGCGTGTTGACGGTCAGTGGCTTCTGGACGATTTCGACGGCAAGAAGGCCGCGTGCCAAGCCTATGTTCGTCAGGTGCGGGAAAAGTACGCTTCCGGGGAGTATGTAAAGTACCTGGAATCGGCCGAAGACCTAAAGGAGTACGTCCCGGACTTCCAGGCGCGGGTCAAAGCCTTTTATGAGAAGTACGGGGAATAACTTCCGAACCTTTTTTGATAACGCCCTCGGTCTATTTAGAGCCGTGGGCGTTTTATATTAGTGAATTTATTCTGTAGGAACGAAGTACTCCTTTTTGAAAATTAACGGCCAGACAACCCCGTCAAAATGTCCGTCAGAAGGGTTTCGGTCACGCCAGAACCACCTGCCATCGGCACAGTATGTTTGACAGTCGTATTGCAATAGTTCTTTCTTGAACGCCGCCGTAAGCCTGTCTTGCACTCCTGGTTCTACCTCTTCCGGCCATTTCAGATACTTCACGGTCCAATCGAGGATTCTCCCGGTTCTATCATATTTTGACGGAATAAGCTTCATTGGTATCCAGAATCCTTTCAGTTCCGGGAAGTCTCTGTAATTAAACTTCTTGGGTAATTCCTGAAACATCATCACATCCCTGCTTATCGTCCCCTTGTGTTGTTTATTGCGGTATTTGCGAGAGGCCGTCACAACGCCTGATTTGATGATAAGTTCTACCTCGGTCTCATTCAAATCATCCCATCCAATTCCCGACATACAAAGGACAGGGCCGGTCCCGCAAATGACGGTCCCGCTGAACCAGGAGGCAAAAATGTTACCATGACTGTCTTTGAAATCCTTTAAGACGTCCCGAAAATCGGCCTTGTCTGAGCCCGTCTCTAAAGCTTCAAAATAGAGTTTATTGCCATCTACACGCCACGTGGCCACATAACCCCGGAAGTTCCAGGAAAAGACCAAATCAAAGCCGACTTGATCCCTTAATGAGCAATAGTGCAAAGAATCCAGTTGACCCAGCGGGGCGGTGTTTATAGCATACTTGACATTACCCATAATGAGCGTATCACGTACCTGACGAGTCGTGCTGCTCCAGCTATCAAGCGGGAGAAACAACAAGGCCCAAAGGCACGCACAAATATGCAACTTTATCTTCAATTGTTCTACCCTATCGTGTATCAACTATTTATTGGGAAGGTTGAAAATGACTGGAATAAGCAGCGAAAGGGCTATCGGCTCACCTTTGGCGTTCAATCCCGGCTTCCATTTGTCAGGTGCGGAGCTGATTACACGAAGCGCTTCCTCTTCAAAAATCTTGTTGGTGCTCCTATACACAACAGGATTTACCAGCTTCCCTTTCCCGTCGATTATTACTGACACATAGACCCGTCCTTCCAATCCGGCTTTTTTCGCCTCTTCCGGGTAGTTCTTGTGCTCGTTAACCCATTTCGAGAAATCATTGGCATCACCATCATTGAAGCTGGGATTTTTCTTCTGGTAAGTCATCGGTATCGCTTCGAATTCCTCTTGCTCCTGTGCCATAGCCGGAACAAGAGGGAGCAACAATAAGAGTAACAGTATGATAGCGCGGTTTTTCATATGGCCAATATGGCTGCAATTATAATGCCGATGATCCGTGCCGATGCCCTCGACTGCTACGCATCCTTATCCCAGATTATTATGATGACTGGATAGGGTATGATGAGCGGCCTCCTTATACTTCCGGGAAATCGGGAGTTCTGCTGTGTTGACAGTTACAGTATCGGGCGAAGCGAGTTTTGCATAGTGCCGGGCTATTCTGGTACTCGGCATGCACAAAAATGCCATCAAATGTGCGCGGCCAGTTCTTTCGGGTACTCAATGTGCACATTTTTGGGGTAAAACGTGCATGGTCAGTACCACTGGGTACTCAACGTAAACAAAAACACCTTGAAACGTGTATGGCCAGTACCAGGGAGGATGTTGGACCTGGTCCAAGCAGGAAGCTGGTGCCAGTTAAGCGGCTGATTATTAGCTGTTTGCGAGATTCTTTAGGATTACCAGTAAGCATCTACAGGGCACCTATCGCGTTTTATATATCTCCACAACCAAAAAAGCAGGCCTCCATAGAGGTCTGCTTTTTTTTCTGGATAAGATCCTGGATTAGATGCTGGCTTTACGATACTCCTTGCCAATCTTCTCAAGGGCGAGGGTAGCCTTGCGAACGCGTGCGCGAGCAGCCTTGTTGTCAACTTTGTCGATGTCTTTCTCGATAGCAGCAATCTGCTCCTTGATCTTAGCGATAATAGCTTCCATGATGATGTGGTTTAGAGGTTAATAATTAATGTATTAATGTTTAGTAACTTGTCTAATTCCGTTTTCGAGTGCTAATTTAATGAAAACAAAATCACTTTCCAAACTTTTTTCAAAAAAAAGTGCTTTAAATGCTTATCACAACGGATTTTAGGCCTTTTTTACCACATTTTCACCCAAAATAATCAGTTTTTATCGAAAATCGAGGAGTCCAACCCCAGAAGCTTCATGCGGGCGGCGATGGAGGGAACGTCCTTTTCCAGGAACTCCTTCCGCTGGGCCGAAAGCACGGATTCCCTGGCATCATCGGCCACAAAATAGCCTATTCCCCTCTTGTTGAAAATGATGCCGTCAGAGGTCAGTTTCTCATAGGAGCGCATCATGGTGTTGGGGTTCACGCCGATATCGGCCCCGTATTCCCTCACGGAAGGAATCCTGTCCCCTCCCTTGAGATCTCCGGAGAGGATGCGGTTGCAGATTACATCCACAATCTGGAGATAAATGGGTTTGTCTGTATTGAAATTCATAGCGCTCTAATGTTGAATGGTTTTGATCCTGTGCCAAATGCCCCAGCCAAGGCCGATTGCGACAAGGCAAGTGATGGCAGTGGTGATATTCATGGTATTGCGCACCCACATCTGGACCGTTTCCTCGGAGATATTGGGGTCCCAGTTCTCAAACACGCCGGGCATGATGAATCCCATGAGCAGTGACAGAACGGTGGATATGCCGAACAGTACGGCGATGGCTCCCACAAGCTTGTTGCGCTTAAAGCAGATGCCGCATAGCAGGAAGTACATGAAATTGGAGAAAAAGCCAATCACGCTGGGGATGAAAACACTTGAAGGATTGAGGTTTATCACCGATTCGCTGTTGATTTCGGCCAGTCCTTCAAGGAACTTTGCATAAACGTCGGAGAAACCTGCCACAAGCGCCTTTCCGTAAGTGGGATCCACAAGACTCAGGAAGCCGTCAAGAAGGGCATACACCGCAATGAAAAGAAAAGGGACCACAATGAGGCTCACTATGAGCATGGACACAAACTTCTCTGTGCGGGAAGCCGGAATCATGAGCCATGAGCTTCCTTCCTTTTTATCCGTGATATAGCCGTAGGTACGCACCTGATAGAGTTCCAGGATGGTGAAGGCGATGATGAACACCACAAAGCGGGCTTCAATGGGCGGAGTGGTCCACTGCTGGCTGAAAACCAGGGAGAACATGACCCACAGGATATAGAAGATGGCGCTGGCGCCGCCAATGAGGATTGCTGCAAGGGAGTGGCGCCTCCACATCTGTGTAAGGTCGTATTTGAAATAGGTCCAGAACCTCTGGAAAGAAAAAGTCTGATTCATGTCCTTATAATATTAGAGGTTGAACATTGTCTTGATTACGTCCTTGTGGGCGTGAACGGTATTGAAGAAGGCCTCCACGTTTACCTTGCTCTCCTCTCCGGTGGTATTGGGGTACACCTGGATGCAACCGCCGGGAGTCTGCTCAAGATAAAGCGCGCCGGGCTTCAGTTCCGTGCCATAGTCAAAGAAGAGTTTGGCCGAAATTTCCTCCATGGTGGCGCTCACCAGCACCTCCTGGTTGTCAAGGATGATGATGGGGTCTATGATGTTCTCAAGGTCACGCACCTGATGCGTGGAGATGATGAGAGTGGAATCCTCTGCGGTGTACTTTGTGACGGCCTTCCTGAACTGGGCCTTGGAAGGGATGTCCAGGCCGTTTGTGGGCTCATCCATGTAATAGTACTTGGCATTGCATGCAAGCGCAAAGGCAATCCAGGTTTTCTTGAGCTGGCCGGCGGACATAGCGTCCATCTTCTGATCTGCCGACACCTCAAGTTCAGAAAGGACGGCAACGAACTTGTCCATGGAGAATTTTGGCCAGAACACGCCATGCTCCTTTGCAAAATTCCGGGCCGAAGCATGCACCGGAGCAACTTCATCCGGAAGGTAGAACTGCTCTGAAAGAAGAGAAGGTTCACGGTTAAAGGGATTGTGCCCGTCAACGGTGATACTCCCCTCCTGGGGCTTTTTGAGACCGCAGAGAAGAGTAAGAAGGGTGGTCTTACCCACTCCGTTCTCTCCAAGAAGGCCGTAGATATTGCCCTCTGATGCCTTCAGGGAGATGTTTTTCAGTACCGGCTTAGGGCCGTAGCTGAATCCGAGATTAGAAATTTCAATCATATCTTTGAGTGTATTAGTTTATTAGTACACCGCAAATGTACAACAAAATTTCTAATCTCCAAATATTTTTTTACTTTTTTAATCCTGCCCACAAATTTCTTAATTATCAAGCACTTATACAAACTC
>ODAJ014755877.1_pt1 | contig 75976 bp, 53 predicted proteins | sample 1539241 | NCBI WGS metagenome assembly ODAJ01 (sample SAMN02144231, study PRJEB22623) | gut metagenome | biome: sheep rumen | host: Ovis aries | place: New Zealand | reverse complement strand
TCTTGGGGGTGACTGGATTTGACAGCGAGCCGAGATGGTACGTAAGCATGCGGAGTGACGGCTGTGGACTCCATAATCACGTCGGTCGGAAAATTAATTGGCGAAACAAAGTACGCTCTCGCTGCCTAAACGAAGTACAGTAGTTTACTGGCCTAATTCTCTTACAAGGTAGGAGAACGAGACATCGCTCCAAGGATGTAGTCCCGAATCTGAGGGTCAAGCGGTGCAGGTAAATCGGGAATAGTCAGGTTAGGCCTCGATAGTCTGATGAAATTTAGAGGATAAGGTCGTGATTGGTGGCTTGGGTCTTGTCACGGCACGAAAATGAAGGCCAAGATAAGCATGTAGAAAGCGTATGGTTTCCTCGTGTGGACGAGGGTTCGATTCCCTCCACTTCCACTATCGTTACAATGCAGAGAACTCTCACCCTCGTGAGGGTTCTTTTAGTCGCTCCGCTTTGTAAAAGCGACTTAGGCCGATTACGATTCCCTCCACTTCCACTATCGTTACAATGCAGAGAACTCTCACCCTCGTGAGGGCTATTTATATTTCTCGAGACCTTTTTTCAGGAATTTGATGTATTCCGCAATGTCCTCATCGTAGGCACGGCTATTAGTTAGCGGTTTCCCGTTGTTGTCGAGCACGACATAAAACGGTTGGGCATTGGCTCCGAATTTGGAACTCTGCAGCCAGCTCCATTTAGCCCCTACGGTACGCAGCGTCTTGGTATTGCCGTGGGCGTCAGTCACTTCTATGGGCTCCTGGAGCGGTGTCTTGTCATCCACATAGAGTGAGATAAGCACAAAGTCGTCCGTCAACATATCAGCCACCTCAGGGTCTGTCCATACCGCCGCCTCCATTTTACGGCAGTTGACACATCCGAATCCTGTAAAGTCAATGAGCACGGGCTTTCCTTGTGCCTTGGCAGCAGCCATTCCCTCGTCGTAGTCTGTGAATTTAGCTTCCACCACTTTTGTGTTCAGGTTGAAATCTTGTGTGTTCATAGGTGGTGCGAAAGCACTTACAGTCTTACAGGGAGCTCCCCAGAGTCCTGGAACCATGTAGATGGCGAAGGCCAGTGATACCAGTCCGCCCATGATACAGGCCACAGGCATGGGTTTGTGGTTCACGGTTAATGGTTCTTGGTTCATGGTGAGTAGGACATCACTCTGGAATTTCAGCCATCCGCAGAGGTAGGCTCCCAACAAGGCAAAGATGACAATCCATAACGACAGGAACACCTCACGGTCCAACAGATGCCAGCCATAGGCAAGGTCGGCTACGGAGAAGAATTTCAAGGCGAAAGCCAACTCAATAAATCCGAGCACGACTTTCAGGGTGTTCATCCACGATCCAGACTTAGGAGCCTGTTTCAGCCATGCAGGGAAGAGTGCAAAGAGTGTGAAGGGTAGGGCTAACGCCAATGCAAAACCGAACATTCCCAAGGCTGGTGCCAGCCAGTTCCCACTGGTTGTCGTCTCTACCAAAAGCAGACCGATGATAGGAGCTGTACAGGAGAACGAAACGAGCACAAGGGTGAAGGCCATCAGGAAGATGGAAAGCAGTCCACTAGTCGTGGAAGCCTTGGTATCCACAGCATTCGCCCAGCTATCGGGCAACTTGATTTCGAACCAACCAAAGAACGACAGGGCGAAGACCACCAACAGCACGAACAGGAAGATGTTGAATACGGCATTGGTTGACATGGCATTCAGCGTGTCGCTGCCAAACAAAGCCGTCACCAGCAGCCCCAAGCCCAGGTATATCACGATGATGCTCAGTCCATAGATGATAGCATCCTTAATGCCTTTCCGCTTGTCCGTCTTGGCACGTTTCAGGAAGAAGCTTACCGTCATGGGGATGATGGGCCAGATGCAAGGCATACAGACAGCCAGCAGACCGCCAATGAATCCCATCAGCAGGATATAGAGCAAGGAATGGTCTGCTATGTTGTCGCTACCACCCATTGTCTTCAGTTCCTCAATGACGGGTTGCCAAAGGTCATTCTCTGCCTCTGCTGCTACTGCCACCGATGAAGAATCCTGTTGCGCCGTTGTCGTTTCAGCATCCTTCTTCTCAGCCACTTTTTCCTCTTTTTCTTGGGTGTTCTCAGTGCTTGCCACAGGACTCTCTCCGCTCGTTTTCAGCGTAGCTTCAGAGGGGGGCAGACAAGCCTCGTCATTGCAGGCTCCATATTCCACGTAGCAGTCAATCGAGTAGTGGGGCTTGGTGAAGCGGATTTTCTGTACGAATGTCACCGCTTTCTCGAAATAGCGCAGCTCCATATCGAAGAGCTTGTCGAAATTCTTGATTTCGTGACCGCGTGTCTGCAACTTGCCCACCAGTTCAGCACCATCCATCTTTACCGTGTTAAACGAAGCGGAGATCGGTCCGTTGCTACCCAGATTCGTGGAATATACATGCCATCCTGGGTCAATCGTTGCCGAGAAGACGAGCTCTGCCTCGTTCCCCTTCAATTTTTTCAGTTCTGTCGTGAAGTGTACGGGATTCATCACCTGCGCCATTGCTGACAGCGCAAAGAGGAATAGGATGGTTGCTGATAACACTTTCTTCATAAGTTGAGTCTCTGTCTATTTCTGTTATTATTCCATTTTGTTTTGTTCTATGATAGCTTCCAGTAAGCCCTCACAGGCATCTTCCAAAAGTTCTACGACCAGTTCAAAGTCGCGCTCCACTCCATAGTAAGGGTCCGGAATCGTGGCTTGTGAGGGGTGGTGGTGCAGATAGTCGGCCATCAGCCTGATTTTCCGTCTGTCCTCTTCATTACGGGTTTTGGAAGAAATAGCCCTTATGTTTTCATGATCCATTCCAATGATGAGGTCGAAGCGGTCGAAGTACGAGCTGTCCAACTGCTGGGCGCGACTGTTGAAGTTATAGCCATGCTTGTTGCCACAGCGGCGCATCCTGCTGTCAGGCAAATCACCAATGTGCCATGGTCCGATGGCAGCCGACTCAATGTGGAACTGGTCAGATAGACCTCTGTCGTCCACCAGCTGCTGCATGATTCCTTCAGCAGCCGGTGAACGACAGATATTTCCCAGACATACGAAAAGAAGTCGCTGCTTCATCGTATCACCACTTTCTTACCCTGATGGATGTAAACGCCCTTTGTTGCAGGTTTCTCTGTGAGTCTTAGACCATTGAGATTGTACCAATGGGTATCCGAATTTTGACGGGTTGTTGTTATTGTTTGGATGCCAGTAGTTTCCTTCAATACGTTTTTCCACATACCATTCATGGTATAGTAGCCGGTATTTTGGAAATCGAGGTCGTCTGTCTGTTCTTTTTTGTTGTCAGAGCTATTAATGGCATTATTAAAGATGATACCTTCATTACCGCCAGATGCAGTTTTCTTGTCCGACTCCTTGAAAGTCCACTTCCATACAGCATTACCATTGTGAGCTGTTCCAACTTTAGTGCATGTTACTCCAGGCCATGAACCTCCAGTATAGTTGTATTGCTTATCCCAGCGCCAACACTTGATAACTCGTGATGACATATCCCAGAAAGCAGGAACTTCAAAGAAAGCACATGTTTCTCCTTCGTTGACTACGCAGCAGTCTGGTATTGTTGTTGGCTCCTGTTTGGCATCAGTGTCAGTAACAGCATTGACACCAGATAGATCAACTTCCGAGCTGGCGTATAGTTTGAATAATACTCCCTCAACAGCCAGTTGATAGCCTGCTGTATTTATTGTTGCTTCGTCAGTAACCAACATCAAGGAGCCTTTATCGCCTTTCACTTTCAAAACAAGTCCTTTGTCAGAAGTCTCTACACTCTCTATTGTGCTCTGATTGTTGATACCTGCAGCTTTACGTGCCTCTATCAACTTCTTCAGTGTTCCCTTGTAATCTTTCCAATGAGGAAGAAACAAACAAGGTGTACCAGGCATAGTCAAAATATAGGCATTAGCTGCACAAATGTTATAGTTTAGGCAGGTCCTCTCACGATAGGTGTCGTGGTTGTCAACAAAGGTAACCGCATAACGAGAATAATTCGTGTTGTTAGCTAAAAAGGCTTCCTTTAACTGGTCCCATTTACCACCACCAAAAGCTGCGTTAATCTTGTATTTCAGTGGGAAGTCGAAAGCAGCGCTTTGAATCTTGCCGTCCACCTTGGTCCCGTCAATCCAACCTTTTGTCTTATTAAAGTCTCCGTCCCAATATTCGCCTACAGAATAGGTGGGATTTGCCGATGCGTTATAGATGCCAATATATGATGCTGAAAAGCCCTTTACCATATCATAGCGAAAACCTACATAACCGAGATTATTTAATAGGAAACTAACATAGGTCTTGATGTTTTGCTGCACAGTTGCATTGGTATGGTCGAGGTCACGAAAACCATCAAAGTTGTCGCCTGTGTCGTTTGCTCCAGTTGCTTTCTTGCCTGCAAAAGCTCCAGTAGCCCATTCACTTAGATGACTGTTGCATTCATCGTCCTTGCAAATTCCAGAGAAATTGGTGTTGTCCCATGTGATACTATAAGTTCCCTTGGTCTCATTAGGGAAGTCCACCCAAGTGTTCAGACCGTTTTTGTGGTTAACCACCACATCTTCAATGATACCCACACCTTTTGTCTGAAAGGTGCTAATCATGGAACGAAGTTCTGCCTCTGTTCCAAATGCACCAGTGTGGTCAAACCAATAACAAGGGTCGTATCCCATCGTTTTTCTTCCAGTGTGGTGAAAATCTGATGTCTTACCTGAGTTTGGCACCCAAATAAGCTTGAAATACTGAGATAATTCATCTGCTTGAGACTCCAAGTTCGTCCACTTGCTATCAGTATACGAATCCCAATAGAATCCCTGTAGCATTACACCTTCGTATTTCTCGGGCCATCCCTGTGCCATCATACACAGCGATGTCAATGTAATAAGTAGTGAGGTAAAAAGTCGTTTCATAATTGTTAGTATCATTAGATTTACTTTGCAAAGATACAAAATATACTAATAGGGTGAACTACAACATTGTAGAATATTTTTTGAGAGTATGTGCAATCGGTTGCATTTGACGTCTTTAAATACCCTATAACTTTAAAGCCTTCGTTTTTGGGAATACTCCGAAAGTAATTTTGAATACTCCGAAAGTAATTTTGAATAAGGCAGGGTTATTGTCAAATAAGGCAAGGTTATTTCAAAATAAGGCAGGGTTATTGTCAAACATGCATTTTTGGGGGCCTCAATTTACTCGATTTTTGGACTATAAAGACCAAAAATATCTTCAAAATCCCATAAAATCCATCAATTATCTATGTGTTTTACTCGTTATTTTTGTTGTTTTTCACCAAAAACTGGAATTTGCTGCCACCCTGCTGCCACCAAAAATGTGCCTAAATACTGGTGTTATAGAAGATTGGTGGCAGCAAAATATAAAAATATCTTTCAGAGCATAAGTCATATACTTATCCCGAACTGGCGTATTAAATAATAAAAATGCTACATTTAAGTCTAACAATTGCGAGCATTAATGGTAGCAATATTTTTCCTTAATATAAAACAGGCGGGCACCCTAGGGTAGGTGTCCGCCTGAATATTGAAAGATCTTTATGCTTATTGCTGAACAAAGAGCATTGAGCTCGTGATGTCGTTCAGATAGACATCGTATGTGCCTGCTGGAACATAGATGTTTCCACCGCCGTTTGTACCGATGTGATCAATAGCCGTTGCTACATTCCAATCACCGTCCGATCCATAACCCCAGTTGGTTGACCAGTCGTGGTTAGCACGGTATTTCAGCATACCAGCATTCTCCTGTGTGAATACACAGTGCCAGTTGTGTGGAGCAACTTGTGTCAGCTCATAGTCGCCACCCCAACCGTTGAACTCGCCAATCAAAGAGATGTACTGATACTCGGTGGGACTCTGGTTGTCCAGCTTGGTCCAAGTGTATACCATATTATCCATATCAATGGTGAAGGTATAGAATTCTGCAGAAGGAGCAGAGATGGCTTGGGCATTGCTGCCGATAATAGCACCGCTGGGTGAACTGTCACCATCAACCTGGCATCCATAAGCCTTGCCCCAGTCACCAAAGTCGTTTGCGTTCCAGAACTTCAAATCCCAAGCGCCCGTCCACTTTGTTGTATAAGAGAGCACTTTCTTAGAATGAGGAGTGAAGATGTGAGTCTTGTTCTTGTCACTCCAGCCCTGAACAGCACCTACTACATAGTAAAGAGGTGAAAGTTCGATACCTTTGATTACATAGGTAGCTTTATTCAGATCAATTGTAATCTCGATAAGGTCAGGGCCTGCAGCTACCATAAATGAACCATCATCGCCTTCTGGCATTTTGTTACGACGGACAAATGTTCCGCTTTCACCATTCTTACCATTACCGTTCGTTGTAGCATAGAGCAGTTTCCAGTCGTTATTGTTGGCAATAGCATCGCAAGCCTTGTCGTCACCAAATGCAAACCAAGTGTCGCCCTTAGCAGCTGGAATTGTTAAAGTGTAAACAGCCTTCTCTGGATCAGCCTGATTAAACTTCACAGTCTTGTTGACGGCAGAAGAGTACCAGTCGTTAGTACCACCAACCAAATAGAGGTTAACGGGTACACGTGCAACATTATAGGTCAGATTATTCATGTCAATGGTAATCTTGTATACGTTGCCTGGCTCACCATCAACAACTGGGGTCTGAACAGCTACATAGTCATTTTTTGTAATGATAAAACCATTAACAGAGTTATCACCGTTAACTGCACATCCCATCTCACCTTTATTAATAGAATCCCAGTCACCAGCTACGTAGTTGCTTCCTTCATAGAACTTGAACCAATTGGAACCTTCCGCAAGAGTAGTTACTTCTGCGCTAAATGTACCATCTCCGTTACTTGTCATCCAGATGGGCTTGTTGGGCTGCCAGCCCTCTCCTTTATCATTAGCATTCTCTTCAAAACCTCCCAAGATGAAATAGCCCTTGGGGTCGATAGAAGGAGTTGCCTTAGGGGTAAGACTACCATTGATATTGGCTTCTGTCTCAAAGGTAACAGACTCACCGCTCTTCATGTTGATGGACACAACAGTCTTAAGGGTATAAGCACGCTGAACAGATGCACGAGAATTGTTCAACTCTTCAATGAGTGAATTCAGATCCTTGGCAGAAACAGTGATGTAGTTTCCGTTAGTATTTGCAGGGATCTCATGACCATCGATAGTGATGGACTTAATGGTGTAACCAGCAATGTCATCGTTTTGAGCATTAATCTGTACGAGCTTAATCTCATCTTCCTCTACAGGCATGACAATGTTTGCGTCAGGACCAGCAGCGAAAGTAATGCCATATTTGGCAGCAGCTTCTTCTTGGCTGTATGCCTGTGGGGCAGCCCAGTCGGTGTAGTCGCCTGTGCAACTGGCGAGCACGAAGCTCGCTGTTGCAAAAAGGCTATATAATAATTTTTTCATATTTTCTGTGATTTTTTAGTTATTTTACTTCACCAGTATTCTTGTCAAAGTCAACGTAGAGTTTTTGACCAGGACTTACATTTACAGAGTATTCGGCACCAACATTGTCTGCCCAACTGCTAATGATGTTGACAGTACGCCAGTACAGTTCTCCTTGATAAAGCGTATACTCAGTACGCCACCATTCGATGCCTGGATACTTGATGTATGCACGTAACTCGCCAGATCCTGTGAATGCAGGAGATACCCACTGTCCGCTGGCATCAGCAGGAGCAGTCAGAGCCCATTCAGCTGCGGAGTCGTCCCACGTACCAGTACCATTACCAATAACGTAAGCAGCAGCAGGATAAACATGCAGTGTGTATTGGATGTTATTTCCAACAATCTCGGCATCGAAGAGCAGACCATACCAACCAGCATTGTCAATCTGGATGTTTCCGTCGCTAGCAGCCTCATGGATACCAGCACCAGCTTGATCGTCATAATTCTTAATACGATCATATCCGCGCCAATCAAACTTCTCAAGTCCCCATTTGAATTGTCCACCAGCTGGGAAGTAGGCGATGGTGTAGAACTTGCCTGGGCTGTCATAGACAGGTGCTAATGGCTTCCAGTCGGCCCATGCAGTTTGGATGGAAGAACCTACAATCAGAATGTCTGTTGGCAGGGTAGCCTTCGGAGCCTGATAGTTAGCCAGTACGCTAGGCAACTTAATGATGTTGGAGAAACTTTCGCCATAGGAGTAACCATCAATAATGGCACGGAGGCGAATCCAAACGGGAGCGGGTAAGTTGGGATAATCTAGGTCAGGATTCTTCTCTTTGAACATGGCTACGATAGCCTGGTTCATCTCGTAGGTATCCACACCCATCTTTGCTGTAGTGAATGAAGTGGCCAGTTCTGTAAACTGAGTGAAAGCCTCTTCGTTAGACACCTGTACAAAATAACGTGTCATATAAGGCAGACCACCGTAATTAGGCTGCTCAGCTGTGATCCACAGCTTTTCGCCTGCTAACAAGTCGTATGTGTTGTTAACAGCATTGGCAGGAACGTTCAGATGGAAACCTTCCTGGGCTTTGCTGACATCCAGTGTCGGATTGCTGTCCCTGTCTGTTTCGCATGAAGTCATTAACCCCATGAAAAGTGCGGGAACTAACAGACTGAATAATATCTTTTTCATATTTGTATGCTCATTTAAAGATTAGTAACCAGGATTTTGGGTCATATTCGGATTACCTGCCAAGTCGTTGTCAGGAATCGGATAGATGTTATAATGAGAGTCAACACCAGTACCTGTAGGCGTACCACCCTTCATGGGCCATACGTAACGACTGGAAGTAAAGAGACCAAAGCGTACAAGATCACTACGACGACGGCCTTCGAAATAGAACTCACGACACCATTCGTCAGGCATGTCTTTCAGCTCAATAGCATTCAATGTGTTGGTATGAGCACGAGCTCTGATGACGTTTACATCGTCTACAGCACCAGCTTTGCCCAGACGGAGTTTAGCCTCTGCACGAGTCATGTACATTTCTGCCAGACGGAATACAGGAATATCTGTATCTGAGAATATGGTAGGACTCGGAGATGAGTTGTCTGAACGACGGTTCTGCCATTTTACAATACTAAGACCATCATAGAAGTTCTTGATGTTCTTTTCCATGGTGTACTTACGGATATTCTCTTTTGAATCACCACCTACACCACCGTAGAACATGGCGCGATCATCGTTTGCTGCTTTAATGATGTCGGCTGTTGAACCACCTAATTCTGCATCGGCAGCAATCACGTCTGCTTCATTCTCAAAATTCTTCAGGTTATGGTCTTCCATGTACTTCTTAACAGCATCCTCAGAAGGAATCTTGCAGTCAGTTACATTTGGGAAGAACTTCTCGATAAGAGATTTGCGTGCAAAGTTACAGCTCCAATAGTTATCAGTATAGCTGTAAGGCATACCTGCAACACGGCAGGAGCTGACCATATAGGTGCTTCCAGCGTGGGACTGAGTCTTGTTACCATCCTGACGAATAGCAAAGATAATCTCTTTCATAGCCTGAGGATTGGTGTCATTATCACCCATGAATACCTGTTCATAACCAGTGAAACCGTTCTTAGATGCTACAGAAAGAGCATAAGGACCGGCAATCACCTTATCGCAATAGTCGATGGCTTTCTGATAGTCCTTAACCTGACCATCTGTATAAACCTCTGAGTTCAGAGCTAGACGAGCGTGCAACGCATAAGCTGCACCCTGGTCAGCACGACCGAAGTTCTGGGTGTTGTTGAAAGAACCGATGCTAGCTAATAGTGGCTCAATCTCTGTCAACTCTTGGTCAATCCAGTCGTAGAGGTCTTTTCCACCCTTTTCAATAGGAAGCTCGCTCATAGAGAAGTCCGTTTTAAATGGAGCTTTGTGGAAAAGGTCCAAGAAATACCAATAATGGAGGGCTCTCAAGAAACGTACCTCAGCCAAATAATGAGGGTATTCTCCGTCACTACGGCCACCTTGCTGAGACAGATAAGAGTTATAAAGGGTAATGTCATAAGCCAAACGCTGATATGCCCAATATGCACGTGAACTGCTTGAGGTCCACTGGATGTTGGTCAATGGCTTGATGTCCTCATTGTCCTGCCATGCCCAAGCACAAATATCCGTGCAAAGCTCTTCCAGATTGAAAGTTGTACGAATGAAACCGATTTCACCCTCATCACCACTGATATCGCTGTTACCAGCGCCACCAATTTGACCTGTCAGTCCGAGTGTAGCATACTGCTTGGCCAAGAGCTCCATATCATCAAACGATGGTGATGTCTTTGGATCTATGGATTGTATATTCAGCTCGTCGGCACAGGAAGCAGTTCCCATAGCAATTAATCCGACTATAGCTGTTTTTAGAAAAAAATTCTTCATAATTGTGACGATTTTAGAAATTCATGTTGATACCAAGTTGGAAACTAATGGGGCGTGGATAGGGGTTGCTATCATATCCACTGGCAACCTCTGGATCAAGTCCATCGTACTTGGTAATCATAAATGGATTCTGTACGGTGGCATAAATACGTCCTTTCAGGTATTTGTCCCATGTGTCGAAAGAATATCCCAGCGTGATGTTGCTGCACTTCAAATAGGAAGCGTTGCGAACGAAATAGTCACTAAACTTATAAAGGTCGGCAGTGACACTGGTACCGGTGAAGCCCAGTGCTACGGCCTCGGCAGTAGTGTTGTGGAAGTTTGCATTAGAATACAGATTTGTTCCAACTGGTGCACGGCTTGCCAGGAAGTCATAATATACATAGTTACCTAATGAAGCATGGAACGATGCACTCAGATCCCATTTCTTCCAGAGGAACTTAGTGGTGGCACCCATAATCACATCAGCTGCGGGGCTCTTGTAGTAATAACGGTCGGCATCTGTAATCTGACCATCGGCATTACGGTCTACATACAGGCCTTCGATAGGCTTGCCTGCCTCGTCGTAAACCTGCTGGAATACATAGAATGAGTTAACGGGCTCGCCAACTTTGTTGCGCTGCAGATAACCACTCATACCCAGACGTGCGCCAGTCCATACCCAATCTTGGGCACCAGCGTCTAGTTCAGTAATCTTATTGTGGTTCCAACCAACATTATAAGTCAGCTGCCAAGTGAAATCGTTGGTAACGATAGGCTTAATGTCGAAGGCCATCTCAAGACCATAGTTCTCCAAAGAACCAACGTTCTTCATCAGCATGTCACCGAAGTTCATCATGGCAGGAATGTTTACAGTAGCCAAGAGGTCGGTGGTCTTACGATAGTAACCATCGATGTTGATACCGAAGCGTCCGTTCAATACCATGAAGTCAATACCTGCATTATAAGTAGTCGTCTTCTCCCATGTCAGGTCGGGATTGTAACGGTTTGGACGGGTTGTATAATAATAGGTGTCGCCAAATGGATACTGTGCATAGGCGTTACTGCGCACATATAATGGTGAATAGTAGAAATCATCGATACCATTCTGCTGACCTGTCTTACCCCAACCGAGGCGGAGTTTGAATTCATCCAGCCAAGTGGCGTTTTTGAAGAAGGGTTCTTCATTGATTTTCCATGCCAGTGCGACAGCGGGGAAATAACCCCATTTGTTTCCTTCAGCAAAACGAGAAGAACCATCGGCACGGAACGTTGCAGTCAGCATGTATCGGTCAAGCAATGAATAGTTCAAACGGCCAAAGTAGCTGACCAAAGAGTTGTGGGTGCGCCATTCTGTGTCCTGACGGGTTGAAGGAGAGTGCTCTTCAGCTTTATAATAATCCCATCCAGCTCCCTCTGAGAAACCAGAACGATGGTAGTGACTCTGTTCTGCACCAGCCATGATGTCGATATTGTGAATACCGATTTCCTTCATATACTGCAGGTAGGCACTACCTACGATGTTGTACTTCCAATAGAAATCCTCACCATTCCAACCATAATAGTTGTTGTTGTATGAATAGGGCGAGTAATTTGTTCTCTGGTGAGAGTCTGTATACTGAGCACCAAGGCTAGCATGTACGTGCAAATCTTCGAATCCGTGAATCTTGTAGTCGGCCTCAAAGTTTCCAGAGAAGTCGTGCGAATTAGCCTTTATCATCTCTGTCTGAAGCAGAGCGACAGGGTTCTGGGTTGCATTAGGGTTAACGTTCTTGGTCCAGCTAGGATCTGAGAAAGAAGAAGCGTTTACCTGATACTGCCAATAACCGCCAGTGAATTGGAAGTTGGGATCGTCGCTGTGAATAGGACGAGTTGGATCCATAGACAACGCTGCACCAATAGCACCACCATCGCTAACATAGCGGTTGTGTTCAAACATATACTTAGCTGTGACATTTAACTGAAGGTGCTTGTCAAAGAAAGAAGGAGCAAGGTTGACAGATGCATTAAAACGACGCAAGTAGTTGTTCATAACAATACCGTCGCTGTGGTTATAGCCGGCACTGATGCGATAAGGCATGTTCTTCAGACCTCCACTGATAGACAAACTATGAGTTGTTGATACAGTAGTACGGAAAATCTGGTCTTGCCAGTCTGTGTTGTCTGTTCCCAACAGAGAGGCATCCAATCCTTCTGTATTTGCTACCACGTCGCGATATTGGTTACCATCCAATACGTCATATTTCTTGGCAATAGTAGAAATTGTGATGTCTCCATTGTAGTTTACACTAGGTTTCTGATTAGCTCTTCCCTTCTTGGTTGTGATGATGATAACACCATTAGAGGCACGGCTACCATAAATAGCGGTAGCAGAAGCGTCTTTCAGTACGGTGAAGGTTTCAATGTCGTTCGGGTTAATCATAGCCAAGACGTTAGACATACCTTTAGCAGTATTTCCGTCAATAGTCAGTCCATCGATAACGTATAATGGGTCATTTGAAGCTGACATAGAAGCACCACCACGAATACGGATTTGTGCACCTGCGCCAGGAGCACCACCAGCAGTGATAACATCAACGCCTGCCATCTTACCTACGAGCATATCGCTGGCATTGTTGGTAATACCTTTAGACATCTCATCAGGTTTCATCGCTGTTACAGAACCTGTCAAATCACTTTTCTTAGCGCGTCCATAACCAATTACGACAACATCGCTGAGGACTGTAGCATCTTCTTGCAGTGTAATCTCCAGATTAGGAGCAGCCTTCACTTTTTGTTCCTGGTATCCGACATACGTGATTGTGATGTCAGCACCCTGGTTGGCTTTAAGAGCAAAATTACCATCGAAGTCGGTCACAGTGGCAATCTGTGTGTTCGCCACACGTACCGTAGCACCAATGATGGGTTCGCCCTGAGCATCTTTCACATGGCCTTTGACGTCAATCTGAGCAAAGGCACCTACGGATAGGAAGAGTCCCAGCATGAGGACAAACATCCTAAACGGAGTTTTAATGTTTAATTGCTTCATCATTTGAATTTTAAAGTTAGTATAATTGTTATTAGTTCTCGAAATTCGATAGTATTGACTTGAATCAAGTGCAAAAGTAAGAGATTTTTAAATACGTTGATACTTTTTTTGAGTTAAATGCGTTATAAGGTTAATGCAAACGTTTGCATTCGTGTTTCTTAATAAATAAATAAGGTAAAGGAATAGCGAATAAAACTTTTCAATATCTTTGCACTCAGAACTAAGAACCATTATGAACGAGAAGGCTCCATTAACAATGAAGGACATCGCCCGCGAGTTGGGTATCAGCGTGTCAACGGTGTCACGTGCTCTGCAAGACTCCCCCCGTATCTCAGCAGAACGAAGGGCTATGATCCAGCAGTTTGCGCGTGAGCATAATTTTACACCCAACATGCTGGCAGAGTCGTTACGTCACTCACGAGTGCAACCAGTGAAATTGATAGGAGTCATCATCCCTGAGTTTACGCATTTCTATTTCTCTTCGGTTTTGGCAGGTATTGAAGAGGAGGCTTCTTCACGTGGCTATCGTATCATGGTGGCACAGAGTAATGAACAATATGAGCGTGAGGTGCGCATTTGTCAGTCTTTTTACGAAAATAAAGTCTGTGGCATTATCGTGTCACAAGCCAAGGATACCCATCGTTACGGCCATTTCGAGCGTTTGATGGACGCTGGTCTGCCACTGGTGTTCTACGATCGCATCTGTACGGGAGTCAATGCCAGTAGGGTGGTGGTTGATGACTATATGGGAGCCTTCAATGCGGTGACCCATCTCATTGAGACCGGTTGCAACCGCATTGCCTTCTATGGATCAGCCCCTACGTTGGAGATTTCCAAGAACCGCTTTAACGGTTATAAGGATGCCCTGTTGAAACATGGGTTAAGGTATGACGAGAGCCTGACGCGTATCTGTGACAATCGTGCTGATGCAGAAGCTGTCACGCCTGAATTGCTCCAGGGTGATCATATCCCCAATGGCTTCTTTGCCGTCAATGACGACACGGCTATCGGCATCCTATATACTGCCAAGCGCATGGGGTTCCGTGTGCCTGACGATATCTCCATCTGCGGATTCACCAACGGCCAGCGTGCCGTGGCTTGCGATCCTATGCTCACTACCGTGGAACAGCGTGGGGTGAAGGTGGGCGAGGAGGCTGCTGACATCCTGATAGACCAGGTGGAGGGAGTGCTGCCTCGCGACAAGGCGGAACGGCGCGTGGTAAGGACGCGACTAATCGTCCGTGGAACCACGAGGTAGATTATTAACGATAAAAATATAGTAGTCATGAAACAAAAACCTAATTTACCGTTTTGGAGCCTGTGGAATCTGAGCTTCGGATTCTTTGGCGTGCAGATAGCCTACGCACTCCAGTCGGCTAACATTTCCCGTATCTTTGCAACACTGGGAGCTGACCCCCATTCGCTGAGTTATTTCTGGATACTGCCCCCGCTGATGGGCATTCTGGTGCAACCCATTGTGGGAACATTGAGTGATAAGACGTGGACGCGCTTTGGTCGTCGCGTACCTTATCTATTTATAGGAGCCGCAGTTGCCGTGCTCGTCATGTGCCTGTTGCCCAATGCCGGCTCGCTGGGTCTTACCGTCAGTGCCGCCATGATGTTCGGACTGATAGCGCTAATGTTCCTCGACACCAGCATCAATATGGCGATGCAGCCCTTTAAGATGTTGGTGGGCGACATGGTGAACGAAGAGCAGAAAGCCAAGGCCTATAGCATCCAGTCGTTCCTCTGCAATGCTGGTTCTGTGGCAGGCTATCTCTTCCCCTTCATCTTCACCTTCATTGGCATCAGCAATGTCGCTGAGAAGGGTGTGGTGCCCGATTCCGTTATCTGGTCGTTCTATATCGGTGCTGCCATCCTGATACTCTGTGTCATCTATACCACTTCGAAGGTGAAGGAGTGGAATCCTCAGGAGTATGCGGAGTATAATGGGGCTAATGGGACTAATGAGACCAATGAGACCAAGGAGGAAGACTCTGCCAACTGGTTCACCCTGTTGAAGAAAGCCCCCTCTACCTTCTGGAAGGTCGGTCTCGTGCAGTTCTTCTGCTGGGCTGCTTTCCTCTATATGTGGAACTATACCACCGGCGCTATTGCTGAGACCGTTTGGGACACTACCGACCCTGCTTCAGAAAACTTCCAGATAGCAGGCAACTGGGTTGGAGTACTCTTTGCCGTTCAGGCTATCGGCTCTGTGGTGTGGGCCGCTGTTCTTCCCCAGTTCAAGAACATCAAGGTGGCCTATGCTGTCAGTCTGTTGTTGGGTGCAATAGGCTTTGCGATGGTACCCTTCCTCCACGACCAGTATATGCAGTTCATTCCCTTCCTGCTCATCGGATGCGCCTGGGCTGCCATGCTTGCCATGCCTTTCACCTTTGTCACCAATGCCTTGCAGGGCTATGGTCACATGGGTGCCTATCTGGGTTTGTTCAATGGCACCATCTGCATTCCCCAGATTATCGCAGCCCTCTGTGGTGGCATCGTGCTCTCCGTGGTAGGTCATCACCAATCTACCATGATGATTGTCTCTGGTGTACTCTTGGTCGTCGGAGCCCTCTGTGTTTCTGTGATTCGTGAAAAAACAAAATAAGATAATAACTAACTTTATAGCCTTATGAAACTACTATTTAACTTAGAGTACCGGACCACATTTGGTGAAACGCTGGTATTGAATATCAAGAATGGAGGTGATGACGGAAAATACTCACCCTATAAGATGACTTCCAACGACGGACAGCATTGGTTCTGCGAGATTAACAGACCTGCCAAGCTTGGCACATATATCGACTATTACTATAGTGTGATGCACGGTGACGAGGAGGCTCGCCACGAGTGGCTTGTGCAAGCCCATCGCCTGGAGTTTATTGCCGAGAAGGCTAATCGTTATGTCATTTACGACCATTGGATAGACATTCCCGAAGATTCCTATATGTACAGCTCCGCATTTACCGACTGTATCATGGTCAACCAGCGTGAGCTGAGCGTTAATACCAACTACCACCGCACCGTGCGCATGAAGGTTCGTGCCCCTCAGCTTCGCATTGGCGAACAGCTGGGAATCGTAGGTCCTGGCGATGCGCTCGGCAATTGGGACCCTGTCAAGGCTGTGCCTATGTTCGAGCACGACTATCATGAGTGGGTGGTCAGCCTCGATGCCGACAAGCTGCCCCAGACCTTCGAGTTCAAGTTCGTGCTCCTGGGCATCGACGTTCCGATGTGGGAGGAGTGTGGCAACCGTACCATCTCTCTGCCTGAGATAGGCAACAGCGAAGTTGTCGTCTATGAGTTGCAACAGGCTTATTTCTCCGTTTATCCGTGGAAGGGTGCCGGCACCGTCATCCCCGTCTTCTCCCTGCGTAGCGAGGGCAGCTTTGGCGTGGGCGACTTTGGCGACCTCAAGAAGATGGTGGAGTGGGTTGACAAGACCAACCAGCGAATTCTGCAGGTGTTGCCCATCAACGATACTAATATGACCGGCACGTGGCAGGACAGCTATCCCTATAACTCCATCAGCATCTATGCCCTCCATCCGCAATATACCGACTTCCGTCAGTTGCCAGCCATCAAGGATGAGGCCAAGCGTGCCGAGTTCGAGGCATTGCGCCAGGAGCTGAACGCCCTGCCTCAGATAGACTACGAGCGCATGTTCAAGGCCAAGATAGCCTACCTTCGCGAGCTCTTTGCCCAGGAGTGGAAGCATGTCAAGGCCACCAAGGCATATAAGGAGTTCTTCGAAAACAACAAGGAGTGGCTGGTACCCTATGCTGCCTTCTGCTACTATCGCGACCAGTATGGTACTGCCGTCTTCTCCCAGTGGCCTAAGGAGGCTACCGTGGAAGCCATCAAGAGCACCAATCAGGAAGTGCAGTTCTGGTATTTCGTGCAGTTCAACCTCGACCAGCAGATGCATGCTGCCCATGATTTCGCTCGCGACCATCGTGTCATCCTCAAGGGCGACATCCCCATCGGCATCTCCCGTGACGGTGTGGAGGCCTGGGTAGAGCCGAAGTACTTCAACCTGAACGGTCAGGCTGGTGCACCGCCCGATGCTTTCTCTGCCGACGGACAGAACTGGGGCTTCCCCACCTACAACTGGGACGAGATGCTCAAGGATGGCTGCCAGTGGTGGGTGCGCCGTTTCCGTAAGATGGCACAGTTCTTCGATGCCTATCGTATCGACCATGTGCTGGGCTTCTTCCGCATTTGGGAGATTCCCGTTCCTGAGACGTCCGGTCTGAAGGGTCAGTTCGCTCCCGCCTTGGGTATGAGTCGTGAGGAGATAGAGGGCTATGGCGTCTATAACCACATGGAGCTCTTCCTTGTTGATCACAAGCGTGCCGACCGTTGGCATCCACGTATTGCCGTGCAATATACCGAAGACTACGAGCGGCTGGATGATGGCGAGAAGTATAATTTCAACCGCCTCTATAACGACTATTTCTATCGTCGCAACAACCAGTTCTGGTATCAGGAGGCTATGAAGAAGCTACCCCGTCTGACACAGGCCACCCGTATGCTGTGCTGTGCTGAAGACCTCGGCATGGTGCCCGACTGTGTGCCCTGGGTGATGAACGAGTTGCGCATCCTCTCCCTCGAAATCCAGTCGATGCCCAAGGACGACAAGGTGCGCTTTGGTCACCTGTCGCGCAATCCTTATCGTTCCGTCTGCACCATCTCTACCCACGACATGCCTACGCTGCGCCAGTGGTGGGATGAAGACGAGGAGCGCACACAGGACTACTACAATAGCGTGCTCTATCGCGGTGGTGGTGCTCCTCATCCGCTGCCAGGGTGGTTGGCCAAGGATATTGTCAGCCGTCATCTGACCTCTCCTTCCATGCTCTGCCTCCTGTCGTTGCAAGACTGGCTGTCCATCGACGAGAAGCTGCGCCTTCCCGATGCCAATGCCGAGCGCATCAATATCCCTGCTAATCCTCGTCATTACTGGCGCTATCGCATGCACCTCACCATCGAACAGTTGCTGAAGAGCGACGATTTCAATGAAACTATCAAGACATTAGTTAAACAAAGCGGAAGAAGATGAAACGAATATTATTGCTTTTAAATTTCTCATTTCTCATTGTGAATTTCTCATTGGCGACCAGCATACAGTCGCCTAATGGAAACGTTTCGCTGAAGTTCTCGCTTAGCCAGTTCGGACAGCCCGTTTACGAGGTGACCTACAAGGGTCGTCCCGTCATCAAGCCCTCCCACCTCGGTCTCGAGTTGGCCAAGGACAAACACGCCTCGCTGGGTATGCGTGAACACGACCTCTTGGATGGCTTCACCATCGCCAAGGAGGAAACCACGACGTTCGATGAGACATGGCGCCCTGTGTGGGGTGAGACCGCTACCATCCGTAATCATTACAACGAGTATGCCGTCACCCTGTCACAACAGTGGCTCGACCGTCTGCCAGGCACCCCTGGCGGTCCTCGTCTGGCTCCCCGTAAGTACCAGCGTAACATCATCATCCGCTTCCGCGTCTATGACGATGGAGTGGGCTTCCGCTATGAGTTCCCCCAGCAGTCCGACCTCAACTACTTCCTGATTCAGGAAGAGCGTACCGAGTTCGCTATGACCGGTGACCATACCGCCTGGTGGCTGCCTGGCGACTATGACACGCAGGAGCAGGAGACCCAGCAGTCGAAGCTGTCGGAGATTCGTGGACGCATGAAGGAAGCCGTCAACTGGGGCAACTCTTCTGTTGCCGTCTTCTCTGAGACTGGTGTGCAGACCTCCCTGCAGATGAAGACCGACGATGGCTTGTATATCAACATTCATGAGGCCGCCTGTGCCGACTATGCCACGATGCACCTCGAGCTGGTGGATGCCGCTACCAAGCAGCTGACGACCCAGCTGGGCGGAGGCAGCAATGCCTATACCCCCCATCCGGCACCAGCCCGCTGTCCCTTGCCAGCTCCCTATACCTTCGTGAGCCACCTGACCCCCGATGCCACAGGTCTGAAGGGTGCTATGCAGACCCCTTGCGAGACCCCCTGGCGTACCATCATGGTGAGCGACGATGCCCGCGATATGCTGTCCAACAACCTCATCCTCAACCTCAACGAGCCTTGTAAGCTGGAAGACACCTCGTGGATTCATCCTACCAAGTATTGCGGTGTGTGGTGGGAAATGATTGTAGGTCGCGGCAACTGGCACTATACCAACGACTTCCCCAGCATCAAGCTAGACCGGATTGACTGGACGAAGGTGAAGCCCAACGGCACCCATAAGGCCAACAACGAGAATGTGAAGCGCTACATCGACTTCGCTGCCAAGAACGGTCTCGACGAGGTGCTCGTAGAAGGATGGAACGTAGGCTGGGAAGACTGGGCTAACCTGTGGAAGCGCGACGTGTTCGACTTCGTGACACCTTATCCCGACTTCGACATCAAGATGCTCAACGACTATGCCCATGCCAAGGGTGTCAAGCTCATGATGCACCACGAGACGTCGTCATCCACCCAGAACTATGAGCGCCATCTGGAGGATGCCCTCAACCTGATGAACAAGTATGGCTACGATGCCGTGAAGACAGGCTATGTGGGTGACATCATTCCCCGTGGCGACCACCATTATTCGCAGTCCATGAACAACCACTACCTCTATGTCGTGAAGCAGGCTGCCAAGCACCACGTGATGGTCAATGCCCACGAGGCAACCCGTCCTACCGGACTCTGCCGCACCTATCCCAACCTGGTGGGCAACGAGTCGGCACGTGGCACGGAGTACGAGGCCTTTGGCGGTTCCCGTCCCGACCATACCTGCATCCTGCCTTTCACCCGTTTGCAAGGCGGTCCGATGGACTATACCCCAGGTATCTTCGTCACCAAGCTGTCTGAGTGGAGCAAGAACACCTCATGGGCCCGCATCACCATTGCCGGCTCGCTGGCTCTCTATCTGACCATGTATTCCCCCTTGCAGATGGCTGCCGACCTGCCTGAGAACTACGAGAAGTTCGACGATGCCTTCCAGTTCATCCGCGACGTGGCTTGCGACTGGGACGACTCCCGCTACCTCGAAGCTGAGCCAGCCGACTATATCACCGTAGCCCGCAAGGCCAAGGGCACCGATAACTGGTTCATTGGTGGCAAGTGCGACGAGAATGGACACAAGAGCGTCATCAAGCTCGACTTCCTCGACAAGGGTCGCAAGTACGACTGTACCATCTATGCCGATGCCAAGGATGCCCACTACGAGACCAATCCCCAGGCCTACACCATCACCAAGCGGGTGGTGAAGCACGGCGATGTCCTCAAGCTTACTGAGGCCCCTGGCGGTGGCTTTGCCGTTTCACTAATCGCGAAGTAATTCGTATCACTCGACCTTTGGTCGCTTCGTACCTTTAGGTCGAAGAATTCATAATAAAAAACGAATGAAATATGATACAGAAATATATAAAGAGAATGGTCCTGCTAACATTATGCATTATGAATTATGAATTATGTATTGGCCAGGACTTCTCGTTCAACGAGATGACCTATAGCCCGGAGGCTACCACCTTCCGTCTCTTTGCCCCTGCAACTGCCAAGAAGGTGATGGTCAGGATTTATAAGGACGGCATAGGCGGCAAGGCCTTGAAGACCGTCAAGATGACCTATGCCGGCGGACTGTGGACAGCCACCGTCAAGGGCGACCTCATGGGTCGTTTCTATACCTTCGACATGGGGCGTGGCGAGTGCCCTGGCGTCTTTGCCAAAGCCGTTGGCGTCAATGGTCAGCGTGGAGCCATCATCCATGCCACACAGACCTCACCCGATGCATGGGATGCCGACCGTCGCCCTGTTGTCAAGTCGCCTGCCGACCTCATCGTCTATGAGCTCCACCATCGCGACTTCTCCATCGCCCGTCCCGATGCCAAGTATCCGGGCAAGTTCCTCGCCCTCACCGAGCCATGGGCCATCAACCACCTCAAGCAGTTGGGTGTCAACGCCGTACATATCCTGCCCAGCTACGACTACGGCTCCGTCGATGAGACGCGTCTCAGCGACAATAAGTACAACTGGGGCTACGACCCCGTCAACTACAACGTTCCTGAGGGCGGCTATTCCACCGACCCCTACAACCCCGTAGCCCGCATCCTTGAGTTCAAGCAGATGGTGCAAGCCCTCCATCAGGCAGGCATTGCCGTCATCCTCGATGTGGTGTATAACCATACCTACGACATCGACCACTCCAATTTCCAGCGTACCTATCCCGACTATTTCTATAGAAAAATGAGAAATGAGAAAGGAGAAATGAGAAATGATGCACACGATGAATTTTCATATTCCAACGGTTCGGGGTGTGGCAATGAGACCGCCTCCGAGCAACCCATGATGCGTCGCTTCATGATGGAGTCCGTGAAATACTGGATAGAGGAATACCACATCGACGGCTTCCGTTTCGACCTCATGGGCTGTCACGACATCGAGACCATGAACCAGATTCGTCAGATGGTCGATGCCATCAACCCCTCCATCTTCATCTATGGAGAGGGGTGGAGTGCTGGTCCCTGTGCCCTGCCTGTCGAAAAGCTCGGTATGAAGGCTAACATCCCGCAGATGCCGGGCATTGCCGCCTTCTCCGATGAGATTCGCGATGCCCTCCGTGGACCTTTCTCTGACGATACCAAGCCCGGTTGGCTGGGTGGTGCTCCCGACTGCGAGGAAAGCCTCAAGTTCGGCATTGCCGGTGCCATCCTCCATCCGCAGGTCGATATGTCCAAGGTCAACTACTCGAAAGTTCCCTGGGCATTAGAACCCACCCAGATGATGTCCTATGTCTCCTGTCACGACGATATGTGTCTGGTAGATCGTCTCAAGGCCAGCATCCCCACTTTGAAACCGTCCAATGGTCAATTGTCCAATAGTCAAATGAACGAGTTGGTTCGTCTTGACTTGCTGGCGCAGACTGCCGTGTTCACCTCGCAAGGTGTTCCTTTCATGCTCAGTGGCGAAGAGCTGCTGCGCGACAAGAAAGGTGTCCACAACTCCTTCGAGTCGCCCGACAGCATCAACCACCTCGATTGGTCCAACCTGCAGCGTTACCCCCAGGTGTTCAAATACTATCAGGACCTCATCGCCTTGCGCAAGCATCATCCCGCCTTCCGCTTGGGCGATGCCCACCTCGTGCGCAAGCACCTCGAGTTCCTGCAGACACCCCCCAGTGTCGTAGCCTTCCGTCTGAAGGACTATGCAGGGCGTGACGACTGGCGTAACATCATCGTCATCCTCAACGCCTCGCGCCAGGCACAGCAGGTAGCCGTCCCCAAGACCACCTACACCATCGTCTGTCAGGACGGACAGATCAACGAGCAATCCACCAACAAGATCTTTGCCAGTCAGGTCACTGTCCATCCCCAGTCTGCCCTGATTATGTACGAGTAACCGTAGGCCGGGCACGCTCGACCAAAGAAAAATGAAAAGAAACTTTTGTAAGCGGATGCTTGCGAAAGTTTTTTTATGCATCTGTAATTCAATGTCAAATCACGTGTTTTAGGTATTGCGACAGTTTACTGTTCGTAGTACCTTTGTACTAAATTATTGTAACAGATGTATAAAGAACGACTATTGTTTTTGTTATTGCTTTTATTTGCATTCCAATTGTCTGATGCTCAGGAGGTTGTGAAGGGTATCGTGGTAGATGCGGAAACGCGGGAACCCATTGTGGGAGCCACGATAACGGATGCGGCAAAGGGTAGGGCGTTGACCGTGACGAATGTAGATGGACGCTTCCAGATACCTAAAAATAATGAGACAAGGCTGAAAATCAGCTATGTGGGATATACTCCCCTGGTGACGGCTGTCAGAAAGGATGGGCGATACTTGTTGAAGGCTGAGATTAGCAAGCTGGGCGAGGTGGTGGTAACGGCTCAGGAGAGTCATGGACTGACAAGTGCCTCGACTATCGGGAAACATGCGATGGAACATTTGCAGCCTTCGAGTTTTGCCGACCTCTTGGAACTGTTGCCTGGTGGTGTGAGCAAAGACCCTGTGCTGAATGCTACGAACACCATCCGTCTGCGTGAAGCCAGTCCTATGGGCAGCAACTATGCTACCTCATCCTTAGGTACAAGTTTCCTGGTAGATGGTGCTCGTATTTCCACCAATGCCAACATGCAGTATGTGAGTGGTGCCTGGGAGACAGCTGCCGGTGACCGCGACAACACGAATGCGGGTGTTGACATGCGCACCCTGTCAACGGACGATATAGAGCGTGTGGAGATTGTCAGGGGTATTCCTTCGGTGGAATATGGCGACCTGACCAGTGGTCTGGTAAAGATAGAACGCCGCAAGGGTGGGCACGACCTACACGCCCGTCTGAAGTCGGACATGGGCTCCAAGCTCTTTTATCTGGCGAAGGCTTTCGAATGGGACCATGCCGCTGATACGCTCACCACGCTGAGGAACCGCACGACGCTGAACATTAGTGCGGACTACCTGAATTCGAAGGCAGACCCGAGGAATCCGCTGAACAACTATTCGCGTGTGACGTTCTCTGCCCGTCTGGGACATACCTGGCATCGTGCCCATTACGACCTGCTGATGACCACTAATCTGGACTATACGGGTTCGTTTGATGGTGAGAAGCAAGACCCTGACCTGAACAAAGGAGCCGTTGACAGGTATAAGTCGAACTATAACAGGATGGCTTTCTCCACCAAATGGGAGTTGAAGATGAAAAAGCCCGTCTGGCTGAAAAGCGCTGAGATGATGGCTGCTGCCTCTTATGAGCACGACAGGATTTCGAGAACGCGAACGGTGAGTCTGCAGAGTATGACTGGAGCTGTGATGAATACGGAAGAGGGTGAATACGACCTGTTGATATTACCTTATGTATATGAGGCTACGCAAGATGTCGATGGAAAGCCGCTGAATGTATTCCTGAAAATGAATGCCCGTCTGCAGATTCCCAGTAGGAAGGTGGCTAACACCTTGCTGGTGGGTGCCGACTGGAACATGGACAAGAACTATGGCGAGGGACAGGTGTTCGACGCTGAGCGCCCTGTTTATCCCACGGCTCAGATACGTATGCGCGGACTGTCAGAGAAACCTGCCAACCATACGCTCTCTTTCTATGCTGAGGAAAAAGCCACGATGCCCATCGGAGCCTGTCAGTTGGAGCTGATGGCTGGTGTGCGTGCCCTGCAGATGATGCTCGACCTTGGGTCGCTTCGTACCTTTAGGTCGAAGAATGTGCCTGCCGACTATCGGCTGAACGGAAAGTGGTATCTGGACCCTCGCGCCAACATCGGCTTTACGTTTCCCCGTTTTACCATGTTTGCACAACCTTCTTTCATACGTCTCTCAGGAGGTGTCGGACAGCACACCAAGATGCCCACCATCGACCAGTTGTTCCCAGATCCTGCCTATATCGACCTGCTACAACTGAAGTATTACAATATCAATCCAGAACTCAGTCGTATCAACCAGCGCACCTATATCATCCCTGGACTGAATGCACAACTGGGAGCTGCCCGCAACAAAAAGTGGGAGGTGACTGCCGACCTGAACGTGGGAGGCAACAGGCTGACGGTGACTTACTTCCATGAGAACATGACATCAGGATTCCGCAGTCAGACTAACTATCAGCCCTACGAGTATAAGAAATACGATGCATCGGGAGTGGATGCCTCTACCTTGACGGCACCTCCCTCTCTCGACGGAATGCCTTACCAGCTGTTGACAGAGTTGAGTGCCTATTCGCACTACGAGAATGGCAGCCAGACGAAGAAGGAGGGTGTGGAGCTGACCTTTGCATCGAAACGCATCCCTCGTCTTTACACCCGTCTTACGATAACGGGGGCATGGTTCCGCACCACCTATCGTAATTCACAACTTATCATGGAACGCCCCAGCGTGGTGGTGGGCAGTAGCCGACTGCAGTATGTAGGACTATACCGTGACCAGGAGGGTGTGGTGAACGAGATGGCCAATACCAACTTTATGCTCGATACCGATGTGCCTAAGTTGAAGTTGGGCTTCTCGGTATCAGCACAATGCCAATGGTACACCTCCTCACAACACGATGCGCTGAGCAGCGAGCCTGATGCCTATATGGATGCGCAGGGTGCCATTCACGAGTGGACTCCGGCATGTGCTTCGGACCCTTATCTGAAGTGGCTGATACGCTCCTCGACCAATTATACGAAGAGCACGGTACCCTTTGCCATGAACCTGAACTTGAAGGTGACGAAGAAACTGCTGAACGACCGTCTGAAGGTGGCCCTGTTCTGCAACAGGATATGGGACTGCTCTCCGGACTATGAGAGTTACGGCAAGACCATCCGCCGTCATACCAAACCTTATTTCGGACTTGAAATGAACGTGATTATATGAAGAAGATACTGACATTGCTAGTGATGACCATGACACTGGCACTCTCTGCCTGTCATCAGGACAACGACGACTATATGACGCTGGCTTCCATCCGACTGGATGGTGGCGACACGTTGACGATAGAACGCGTACAGGCCATGGCCCATGTGACCAACCTGAATACGCGCCATGTGGTCAGTAGTGCTGACTTCACGGGTGCAGAGCTGCAAATAGAACTGTTGCGTGGTTCCTACCAGGTGAACGTGGAAGGCATAGTGAGCTATACCGACCAGAACGGTCAGCATTTCCTGCGCTCGTTCCGTGCTGTCAGCGACTATGTGGAGCTGGTAGCCAGTGGCAGGAGCGAGGCAACATTGAACATCATATTCCTAGATTAAATGAATAGAACACGATATATCATCATCTGCCTGTGGGTCTTGCTGTTGCCAGTGAAGGCGACAGACACCGATTCCGCTTACGTTAATCGCCATTCACTCTGGCGTCATACCGTCTGCGAGGCATTGCAGAATCCAGCCTTGATGACACAGGCTTATCTGAAACCATTCACAGAGCTGACCCTTCAGGGCGACTATCGTCATCAGAGTGATGCCTTCCGCGTGGAGGAAGGCAAGGGGTTCCTGCTGCCCGAGGTGGCTGTCCAGTCGTATATCCGCCTGACACCCTCGTCCGTGGTGTGGGGTGAGGCAGCCTATAGCAATGGTAAGTTTTTTGGCAAGGAATATAATAATGTGGCCGATTTCCAACTGCTCTATCCCGATGTGGTAGCCGACAGTCTGGGTGGTGACACCCATCGTGAGCGTTACCTCTTCTCTGGAGGCTATGCCATAGCGCACCAGGAATGGATGTTGGGAGGCGATCTGAAGTTCCGTGCCGAACAAGAATACCGCACTTACGATCCCCGTATGCGTAGCGTTGTCTCAGACCTGACGTTGAAGGCAGGAGCAGCCCGTAGGGTAGGGCACTACCGCTTGGGACTTTCTGCCGAGGGGAATATCTATCGCCAGACCGCCGATGTCGATTTCTATGGCGAACAGAACGGCATGGGCGAGTTGCAGATGACAGGACTGGGAACGAGCTATGTGCGCTTCTCTGGTTCGAACCGCGACATATTCTATGAAGGAAAGGGTGGGGCATTGGCCCTCGACCTGCAACCGGAGGGAGCGTGTGGATGGATGGCTCATGTGCAGCATGGCATCCACCAGTATGAGCGTATTTCCGATGAGTATAACTCGCTGCCCCTGACCACCCTGTATCGCCAGCAGACCACCTTGACGATGGGGTGGAAACAACAGACGGCAACAGATGAAAAAGCCTGGCTGCTGCATGCTTCCTACGACAAGCGTGCCAATGATGAACACGTGGTGGGAACGGCGTCGGGTCAGGACTATCCCATACTGACCGACCTGACCATGTATCACCTGCATCGCTGGGATGTGGCAGCCTCTGCGCTCTATGGTCGTGGCAACTGGCACTTCCAACTGAAGGCGGGTTGGCTGAGTCAGCGTGAGAAATATGAATATGTGGAACGTAAGATGGAATATGCCCGCGTGTATGGAGAACTGACGGCACAGTGGCTGAAAAGGGTGGGTGACCACCTCCGGCTGAACGTGTTTGCCAAGGGTGGCTATGCTGCTAATGTGAGCCATGCCATCGTGATGCCCTATGCCAATATGTCCGCCAGCATCAAGGACTATGTGAACCACAACTACAAATACCAAAAAGCCAGTTATGCACAGGCCCAGGCGGGTGTGCGTGCCGACTACCAGCCTCAGGGGTGGCCTGTCGGTTGCTTCGGAAGGGTGGCTACTGCGTGGCAGTTCTGCTCTGAGCATGCGCACGAGGCGAATGTGCACCTGGCGGTAGGAATTGTTTTTTAGTGAATACGAAACTTATATTATATTAATTAAAACAAAATGAAAATGAAAAAGCTTTTATTCGTGAGCATGATGCTCGTGGCTGCAAGCACCCTGTTTACTGCTTGTAGCAAGGACAATGATGAACCGTATGTAGTAAAGAATGCCTCTGTAACCATCGAGATGCCTATCAATGTGACCGATGTGGTGCTGAACAGCTTCGAGGGTACTGCCACCAATGTGCAGAGTGGCGAGGTGACCAAGTTGCCCACGCCTGTCAAGAGTGGTGCCAACTATGTGGTGACTATCCCCAGTCTGACAGAGGGAAAATACAACCTCATGGCTAAGGGTAACATCTCGTTCAAGAAGGACGGCGTGGCTGGTTCTACCGACTTCGAGGTAGCCTCAAACGATGTTACGCTGAACGAGAAATCCACCTCCACCAAGATGATTGTCAACTCATTTAAGGCAGAGGGTGGCTTCGTGTTCTCTGAAATCTGTACCACGGGTACGCTGACTCCTCAGAACAAGAACTACAACTACGATGCCTACTTCGTGATTACCAACAACAGCGACGTGGTGCTTTATGCCGACAGCATAGCACTCATCGAGTCGCAGTATCAGAGTGGCAGCTCAGGCAACCAGCCTTGGAATCCAGACGTTCGTCCGTATGCCATCCCTGCCGGTGCTGTCTTCATGATTCCTGGCAATGGTACTGACCATCCTGTAGAACCAGGCGAGAGCATCGTTATTGCCAACAACGCCATGGATCATCGTACCGTCAACGCGAATTCCTACGACCTGACAGGTGCCGACTTCGAGGTGTTCCTCGACAATGGTGGCAACAGCATGGATACCGACTACGACACTCCCAACCTGGAGTACATCTACTGCTATACACAGACCATCTGGCTACCCTCCGTACAACAGAACCGCAGCTATGCCATTGCCCGTATGAAGGAGAATAAGGAGACCTTCATCGCTAACCATAGCGAGACACCTACCTATACCGCTACCACGGGCAAGGTGATGGAGAGCAAGCAGGTGCAGGTGCCCAACGAGTGGGTGCTCGATGCCGTTAACCTGGGTACTGAGGACGACTTCGGCTGGTTTGTCATCTCCGAGAAGCTGGATGCCGGATGGGTGGCAGGCCGTGCCAACTCGAAGGACACCACCCAGCGTGGTACTGCCATCAAGCGCAAGACGGACTCTGCAGGCAAGTATGTTGATACCAATAATTCCACGAACGACATGGCGGCTCGTCAGACACCGTCTATGAAGAAATAATGATGATGAAGAAGATATATGCTTTGTCGGTACTGGTGCTGCTGACCATCATGGCAGCGGCTCAGGGACTGCCACAAGACCCCTCGTTCAGAGTGGGACGTTTGGACAATGGAATGACCTATTATATCCGCCATAATGCGAAAGAGGCGGGACTGGCTGATTTCTATATTGCCCAACGTGTAGGCTCCATTCTGGAGGAACCCCGTCAGCGCGGACTGGCCCACTTCCTGGAGCACATGGCGTTCAACGGTACGAAGCACTTCCCCGGCAAGAACGGACAACTGGGCATTGTACCCTGGTGCGAGACCATCGGCGTGAAGTTCGGTGCCAACCTGAATGCCTACACCTCTGTTGACCAGACGGTCTATCACATCGGTTCAGCACCCCTGAAGCGCGAGGGTATCCTCGACTCCTGTCTGTTGGTGCTCAACGACTGGAGCCATTACATCCTGTTGGAGGATAAGGAGATAGACAAGGAGCGTGGTGTCATTCACGAGGAATGGCGCACACGACGTGCAGGAATGGCTATGCAGCGCCTGCAGGAAGACGCGTTGCCTTATATCTATAAAGGGTCGAAGTATGAGGACTGTCTGCCCATTGGCTCGATGGATATCGTGGATCATTTCCCCTACCAGGACTTGCGCGACTATTACCAGAAATGGTATCGTCCCGACCTGCAGGCCGTTGTGATAGTAGGCGATATTGACGTTGACAAGGTGGAGCGGAAGGTGAAGGCGCTCTTCTCGCAGATTCCCAAGGCGGTGAACCCTGCCCAGCGCATCTACTACCCCGTTCCCGACAACGACCAGATGATTGTCAATATCCAGAAGGACAAGGAACAGCCTATCACGATGGTTCATGTCTATATGAAGCGTGATGCCACTCCTGACCATGCGAAGAACAACGAGAAATACCTGCGTGATGATTATGTCGATAGACTCATCAGCTCCATGCTGAACGGAAGGTTGAGCGAGTTGCGCCAACAGGCTAATCCGCCCTTCATGAGTGCTACTGCGCGTGCCGGTCATTTCTTTGTCAGCCGCACCAAGGAGGCTTTCTCCCTGTCAGTCAGTTGTAAACACGACCATATTCTGGGTGGATTGCAGACTGCCATGGCAGAAGCCGAGCGTGTGCGCCAGCACGGATTCACACAAAGCGAGTTGGATCGTGCCAAGAAAATCATGCTCACCGCTGCTGAGCGCCATTATAAGGAGCGCAACGAGCGTCGTAACAGCTATTTTGTAAACAAATGCGTGCAACATTTCCTTACTGCCGAACCGTTGACCTCCGAGGATTTCGACCTGCAGATGACACAGCAGTTGGATAAGACCGTCACCCTGCAGGAAGTCAATCATGCTGTACGCCAGTTGATTACCGACCAGAACCAGGTATGTGTGCTCTATGGACCTGATAAGGACGGTGTAGTGCTGCCTACCGAACAGCAGTTGCAGCAGACCATCCTTGATGCCCAGCAACAGCAGTATAAGGCATACGCTGAGAGGAAACTGGCGGACAGGCTGATAGCCAAACTGCCCAAGCCGGGAAGCATTGTCAGCGAGAAACCCTACAAGCATGGCTTCACCGAGCTGACACTCTCCAACGGTATGAAGGTCTATGCCCGCAGCACCGATTTCACCGCCGACCAGGTACAGATGACGATGAAGGCTGACGGAGGTACGTCGCTCTATGGCGACGAGGACATCCCTAACTTCTCGCTCATCACCAGCAGCATCACCGAGGCAGGAATAGGCGACTTCGATGCCGTCACCCTGCGTAAGATGCTGACGGGGAAAGCCGTACGCATAGCACCCTCTGTAGGCTCCAGAGGACAGAGCATCAGCGGCAGCGCTTCCGTGAAGGATATGAAGACACTTTTCGAAATGACTTACCTCTACTTCACACAGCCCCGTCGCGACACTACAGCATTCAACAGCCTGATGAACCGGACGCTCTCCTTCCTCAGCAATCGTAATGCATCACCCAAGGTTGACTATAACGACTCCATCAAGGCCATCCTCTATGGACACCACCCACGCATGGAGCCTGTCACCCAGGACGTGGTCAGGAAGGCCGACTACGACCGCATCTTCCAGATTTATAAGGAGCGGTTTGCCGATGCTGCCAACTTCAAGACAGTGATAGTAGGCCATTTCTCACTCGACGAATTACGACCCCTTCTCTGCCAGTATCTCGCCACGCTGCCAGCCACCCATGCCCATGAGCAGACCCGTTGGGACCGTCTGCCCCGTGTGGTCAACGAATCTGGAACGCATGTGTTCCGCAAGCAGATGGCAACACCTCTGGCCAACGTCAGCATCGTCTATACCGCCGATGTACCCTTCTCGCCACAGAGCGACTTGGAACTGGACTTCCTGAAGCGATGCCTCTCCATAGCCTACACCGATTCCGTACGCGAGGAGAAAGGAGGCACATACGGTGTGAGCGTAGCCTTCGACCTGGATAAAGACGACCAGCCTAACGCCACCCTTAAGATATCATACAATGCCGACCCCCAGCGCTATCACGAACTCAACCCCATCATCTACCAGCAGTTGAAGAACATTGCTGAGAAGGGACCAGAGCCCACCAGCATGGATAAGGTAAAGAAGTATCTTACCAAACAGTACGACCAGCTGGCCATAGACGATGGCTATTGGGACTACGTGCTGTGGCATGAGTTGGAGGACGATGCCGACTTCGATGCCAACTACTGCCAAATGGTCAACGAGATGACCGCCCGCCAGGTGCAGCAGATGGCACAACGTCTGCTCAATGCCCATCGGTGCATCGAGGTCACCATGCTGTCGGCAGAGTAGGAACAATAAACCAAAATTTGTCGCTCGACCTCCGGTCGCTTCGTCCCTTAAGGTCGAAGACCAATCCGCTCCTCATTAGTAATGATTATTGCTATGGGGGAGCGGAGTTTTTTTCACGAATTTTAGGTATTGTGGGTTCTTTTGATTCTGTTTACCTTTGCACTCGAAATTTAATCGATAGAAACAGATGAAGAAAAGAATCGTATTTACATTATTAGTAATGGCTGTATGGAGGAGCACCAGAAGTATATCCGCGATGTGTTCACCCTGCTGAATGGTGAGGTTCAGGCGGGACGCTTCGAGGTGGCTAATCAGTATCTGGATAAGATGCTGGAATATCAGCAGACCTTCGGACAACGCTCGCTGCCCAGTAAGATACGGGTGGATGCGGAGCGAATCTATAACAAGGTGCCCTTTGCCACTATCTTGTTTATGGTGTGTCTCACTGTCGGGTTCTTGTTGTTTCTCATGGATATCTTCTGCCCTTCCTGGGCCAAGGGTCGGGCGCACTTTTCTTTGACCACTCTTCTCTTTTCATGGCTGGCATTAAGCTGCTGCTTGGCTTTGCGGTGGGTGGTGACTGGCACTATCCCCATGTCGAATGGTTACGAGACGATGCTCACGCTGGCATGGCTTATTATGCTGTTGACGATGGTGACCTGTCGCCGGTTCCCCATCATGCTCACCTTCGGATTCCTCTTGGCTGGCTTTTTCCTCTTGGTGAGTCATATCTCGCAGATGGACCCGCAGATGACGCACCTCATGCCGGTGCTCGATTCGCCGTTGCTGACCCTTCACGTGTCTGTCATCATGATGGCCTATGCGCTGTTGTCGCTCACCTTCATCAGTTCGCTCGCCGCACTCCTGATGCCTAAGAAAAGCGAGGAGATGAAGCTGTTGTCGCAACTGATGCTCTTTCCTGCCCTGACATTCATGGGCTTCGGCATCTTTATCGGTGCCATCTGGGCTAATGTGTCGTGGGGTACCTATTGGTCGTGGGACCCGAAGGAGACGTGGGCGCTCATCACGTTTATGATCTATGCGGCTCCTGCCCACCAGCGGCTACGCCTGAACTATCATGTATATATGACGCTGGCCTTTCTGACCATTCTCATGACCTACTTTGGTGTGAACTATTTCCTGGGTGGCATGCATTCCTATGCATAGCCTAAAAGTTCGAAGCGACTAAGGCCGGGCCTGAATTTTGCTTATCTCCGTTGCTGTACGCTGTCGCCCGACGGCAATGATGCGCTCTGACTTGTCGAAGTCGAAAGTGCCATAACGGCTCATCTGGATATCCACCAGGATATCGGGCTTGATGAGCTTTGCCATGAGGATGGAGTTCTGGCGTATCATCAGCGAACTGGCACGTGAGAGCACCGTGAGGTAGTTGAAGTCCAGGTTGTCGGGAATCAGCTTGTCGAGGATTCTCGCCTTTAGCGAGGTGCTGTTCCTTTTCTGCTTGCTGAGCCGATGCTCTTCTTCCCATTCTGACAGGTAGTCATGTCCGCTCACGTCTATGCCTACGAGGATGTCGCCGGGGTGTCGCTTCACATGGTTCAGGGGAATGGGGTTCAGCACGCCGCCGTCGATGAGTATCATGCCGTCGCGCTGAACGGGTTCGTAGAAGGAGGGTAGCGATATGCTGGCACGGATGGCTTCAAACAGGCTGCCCTTGCTGAATACCACTTCCTTACCTGCCTTCAGGTCTGTTGCCACGGCACAGTAGGGAATGGGCAGTTGCTCGATGGGCATGTCGGGCACAAACTCCATGATAGCATTGATGATGCGGTTGCCTTTGACCAGGTGGTTCAGCGACAGGGAGAAGTCGGTCAGCTCCAGCATCTTCTTCCGGTCGATGGTCTTCATCCATTCCTGAAATTCCTTGAGCTTGCCGGCGGCATAGACTCCCCCGATGAGGGCACCCATGGAACACCCTGCTATCGAGGTGATATGATAGCCTTGCGACTCCAGTTCCTCAATAGCTCCGATATGGGCCAGTCCTCTGGCACCACCACTGGACAGCACCAGTGCTACATCCTTTTTACTCTCTTCACTCTTCACTTTCCAATGCGGTAGCAAATTTTTCACTTTTCACTCTTCACTAGGGCGAACCGCCTTATATTCTTTCCACTTGTTTCACGCCCTTCACGGTGCGCAACTTCCTTATCAGTCCCTCCAGTCGCGTGTTGTCGTCGATCATGATGGTGAGGTTACCGCTGAACAGTCCGTCGTTGGAATCGATGTTGATGGAGCGCAGCACAAGTTTCTCGTCTTTCGATATGATGCTGGTGAGGTTGTTGACGATGCCGATATCATCGTTGCCAATGACACGCAGGGTGATGGCATACTGGCTGGAGCCCTTTCCACTCCACATGGCGCGTACCACACGATAGCCGAAGCGCTTCTTCAGCTCGGCAGCATTGGGACAGTCCTCACGGTGAATCTTGATGCCACCGCTGACGGTGACGAACCCGAACACACGGTCGCCATAGATGGGCTGACAGCAACGGGCCAGCTGGTAGTCGATGCCTTTCAGGTTGCGGTCGATGACGAGCACGTCGTCTGAGAGTTGAGTGTTTAGTGTTGAGAGTTTAGAGTTCTCCAGCACGAAGTTGGAAGCACTCTCTGCCACGTTGTTGCCGGTGACGGGCTGGTCGCCCTGCTGTATTTCTACATAGCGGTCTATGACGGTGTTGACATCCAATTCGCCGGAGGCAATGTGGCGGTAGAAGTCGCTGACCTCCTTGAAGCCCAGCTTGCGGATGAGCACCTGCATGATGCTCTCGTCCATCTCCAGTTTGCGGTTCTTGAACTTGCGCGCCAGCGTCTCCTTGGCGAAGAGGCCTTCCTTCACCTGTGTCTCCTTCAGTGCCAGGCGTATCTTTGACTTGGCACGCGAGGTCTTCACCATGTTCAGCCAGTCTTGCTTGGGCTTCTGGTTGGCAGAGGTCATAATCTCCACCTGGTCGCCGCTCTGCAACTGTTGGCGCAACGAGACGACCTTGCCGTTGATGCGGGCTCCCACACACGAGCTGCCTATCTTGGAATGGATATGGTAGGCGAAGTCGAGCACGGTGGCTCCCTTGGGAAACTTGTAGAGGTCGCCCTTGGGGGTGAACACGAACACCTCGTCTTCGTAGAGGTCCATCTTAAACTGGTCCATAGCCTCCATACCATCGCTGGTCTCGAGCATCGAGCGGATATTGGTGAGCCAGTCGTCCAGTCCTGATTCGCTCTTCACACCCTTATAGCGCCAGTGGGCTGCTACGCCGCGTTCAGCCACCTCGTCCATGCGCTCGGTACGGATTTGCACCTCCACCCATTTCTGCTCAGGACCCAGTACGGTGATGTGCAACGACTCGTAGCCGTTGGTCTTAGGCACGCTGATCCAGTCGCGCAGACGCTTGGGATTGGGCTGGTACATCGAGGTGACGATGGCGAAGGCCTGCCAGCATTGCATGATTTCGCGCCGGTGCTGTTCTCTTAGCTCTTGCCTCTCACCACTTACCTCTAAAATGATACGGATGGCGAAGAGGTCATAGACTCCCTCGAAGGCACACTTCTGCTTCTTCATCTTTTGCCAGATGCTGTGGATGGACTTGGTGCGGCCCTTGATGTGGAATGTCAGACCCGCCTCCGAGAGACGGTCGCTGACGGGCTGGATGAAGCGCTGGATATAAGCGTCGCGGCTCTTCTTGGTCTCGCTCAGCTTCTCCTTGATATGGTAGTAGGCGTCGTGCTCTAGGTATTTCAGCGACAAGTCCTCCAACTCGCTCTTCAACTTGTAAAGACCCAGCTTGTGGGCCAGGGGAGCGTAGAGGTAGGCAGCCTCCTGACTGACCTCGCGCCTGCTATTTTCTCTGACCTCAGACTTCTGACCTCTGACCGCTATGTTGGCATCCTTGATTTGGCGCATGAGGTTTACCCTGTCGGCAATCATGATGAGGATGACGCGCATATCCTCGGCAAACGACAGCAGCAGGTTGCGGAAGTTCTCCGACTCGATGACGGGATTCTTCTGGTAGAGTTCCTGGATGCGCTGCAAGCCATGCAAGATGCGGGCGATGGATTCGCCAAAATGGGTGCGCACCTCGTCAATGGTCATCAAGCCCTGCTCCACGTTAGGACGCAGCAAGACCGCCATGACTCCATCGCGGCGCAAGCCAATCTCCTCAACCACCAGCTGGGCGGTCTGGAAACTCAACAGGATGGGGTTCAGCCCAAACACGTCGCGGTTTACCTGATGGCTCTCTATGGCATTCATCACCATTTGGCGCACACGCTCCTCGTCACCCTCCTTCAGCGTAGGTGCTATCTGTTCGCGTATCTTCTGGTAGAGTGCCAGCGTTTCTTCCTTCTCCCGTGTGGTAAATTCCAGTCGTCCTGTCATGATCATGGTTTAATGATAAGTATAGTTCATCTTCATGGAGATATATCCCTTGGGCCATTTCTCTTTGTCGAGGTAGAACTTAGCGGTTCCCTGACTCGCCAGGAAGAGGTTGGGCTTTATCTCCTTGAACTCGTACTGCATACGGTTCTGTCCTTCGCTATAGCTGATGCGGGCTATCTGCCAACAGCCGTCAGCAATGTGCACGCGCATGTTTTCCAGCTTCACCACATAATAGGTCCTGTTGCCTGCCGTATAGCTGCCACTGTACTCCATGCCCGTTTCTTGTTTCTTCTTGTATTTCTTCTGCAGCTCCTTCACCTTCTCACGCACTTTCTTGTAGAACGTGTCATAGACGTTGGCACTCATCATGCCGTCGTGCTTCAGGAACGAGGCTTCCTGCTTGGGTGTCAGCTCCTGCTTCTTCTCCACCATCCGGATGTTCGATGCTGTAATCTTTCCGTTGTGGTACAGGATGTCCTCAGCCATCGTGATGCCGAAGTGCTTGTGCTCTCTTAGCGCACTCAGTATCTGTCCGTAGCCTGCCAGTCGGGCAGCAAAGGTGATGGTCCTGCGGTGCGGAAACTTGGTAAGGTCGATGTCTTTCTCCAGCTGACAGGTCACCGAATAGCGCAGCGTCTGGACATGTGCCTTGAGGGGCTTGGCATGTGCCAGCACCTGCTTCAGCAGGTATTCCTCGAAGGTCATACCGTCTGCCAGCACCACCACCTCGTTCAGTTTCAACGAGTAGGCAATGTCGTCCTCGTCGTCATCCTGGGCCTGTACCGGTAGCACCGTGAACAGGGCAAGCAGGAGTGGGGCGAACCATCGTAATGTTCCTGTCAATAGCTGTCTCATCGGGTACAAAAGTAGCAAATAAACTATAAACTGCCGTGTTACGATGCATAGTTTATTTGTTTTTAAGTTTTTTTTGATATGTCCTGAATAACCAGACCTGCCAGCATGAAGCCGAAGATGGCGGTGATATGGACCAAGGTACCGTTGGTTTGTGGCTTGTTGAAAGTCGAGGGCACCTCGTCATCGTCTGGCGGGCATCCCCGGTTTTCCAGCAGCTCGTCACTATAGACGCACAGGAACTTGCGCTTGGGGAACACCTTTCCCTTCTTAAACTTGTTTCTCAGCGCACGGGCCAGCGGGTCACCCTTCACCTTCCAGAATTCCGTCACCTGGATGCGTGTGGGGTCCAGCTTCAGTGCAGCACCCATCGACGAGAACAGTCTGCCCTGCTTCTGACAAGCCAGCAGGATGAGCGTCGCCTTGTCTTTCAGCGAGTCAATGGCATCGATGATGTAGTCGTAAGTATCCAGTTGGAAGCTGTCTGCCGTTTCCTCCGAGAATATCTGTCGCAATGCCGTAATCTCAGCCTTGGGGTTGATGCTCAGCAGTCGCTCCTTCAGCGCCTCCACCTTCACCTGTCCCACGGTCTGCGTCGTCGCCATCAGCTGGCGATTGACATTAGTGATGCACACAAGGTCTGAATCGACGATGGTCAACTGGCGGATGCCGCTGCGCACCAGACTCTCGGCACACCACGACCCTACACCGCCCACGCCGAAGATAATCACGCGTTGTTGGGCGATGCGCTCCATCGTCTCACCGCCCAACAACAACTCATTCCTCCGGAATATCGCGCTATTCATCCCCATCCTCTCTTCATAGTTATCTAGTCTGTACGCTACTCAATGAACGCCAGGATCTGATTTGCAATCTGCTCCTCGGTCTTGCCTTCCGCATTGAATACGAGGTCGTAGTTACGAGCTTCATAGCGGGAAGTGCCAGTAAATCGCTTCACGTAATTCTCGCGCATCTTATCCACCTTCTCAATGATACTACGGGCTTCCTCTTCAGAGATATTCTTCTTGGCGGCAACACGTGCCACACGGTAAGCCATTGGTGCATGAACGAGTACGCTTAAATGGTTAGGATGGTTTCTGAACACGAAGAAACCGCAACGGCCCGCAATCACACACGACTCCACCTCTGCAATCTCATGCAGAATCTCTGTCTCCGCCTTAAACACGTTTTCAGTAGTCAACACGTCAGGCTCCTTACCATATTCCGCAAGACACGATTTGCTGTCAACCATTCCTTCGCCGATGCCTGCGATGCGCTTAAAACCTTCCCACCATCTGATTTCGCGTCCTCTCATCTTCTCAATTTCCTCGGCTGTGAGGTTATACTTCTCTTCTAAAGCCGTGATGAGAGCCTTGTCGTAGAAAGACACACCCAGTTTGTGGGCCAGAATCTCGCCAATGGTGCGACCGCCACTACCTAACTCACGATTAATGGTGATAACAAATTTCTCATTCTTATTCATAGTATTGTATATTTATCGTTTGTACATCATTTCTTCAATAGCTTGATACATTCATCTCTCGTCATATCAAATGCTTTTACGTTGCAAAGATACGAATAAGCGAGCAAAATACAAAAGGAAAACTTGTTTTTCTTTTTATTTTCGAGCGAAAGTATCTGAGACGAAGTCAAGGATACGTAATCGACTTCACCATCAGCGATTAATCCTCTTAGGGTGAAAAAAGTGCGGAAAAGTTGCAAATATCAGAAAAAGTGGTTATCTTTGCAGATATGGACAAGGATACCTACGAGAAGCGAAAAGCCTTTGCCGGCGAAAAGAAACCGTCTATGAAACGGCGCTTTGCGGGACACGACTACACCAGGCGTGGAATTTATATGGTGACGCTTACCGTTGAAGGACGCAAGAACTTGTTTGGCCGTGTCTATGGCAGCAGCCACGATCCCCGTATAGAATTGACCCCTCTGGGCAGCGCCGTCAGAGATGAATGGTGGAACATCCCCAGTTACCATCCAGAAGTCAAAATATTTGAGCTCCAAATGATGCCCGACCATCTGCATGGCATCCTTTACATCAGCGAGCCTCTAAGCTGCGGACTAAGTGGTATCATCAGGGGCTTCAAGACCGGCTGCGGGCGGTATTACCGTCAATTGATAGCTCCACAGCCTGTTGCGACTCAGTCGCTACGAACCATGAAGGGAAGCCACCCTGTGCACGGGCTACTCTTTGAGCCAGACTTCAACGACCTGGTGCTACGCGACAATGACGAGTACCAGCGCTGGAAACACTACCTGCGCGACAATCCCCGGCGGTTGCTCATGAAGCGCGAGCGCCCAGAACTGCTAAAACCTTTCTTTGATTTGAAACATGGCTCCCATACCTACAACGGCATCGGCAACCGCGCGTTGCTCTCCGTTCCATGCCGCATGGCCGTTCGCATATCTCGACGCATAACAGGCCAGCAGTTACAAGCCGAAGCCGCCCGATACATCGATGCTGCGCACAATGGTGCAGTACTCATATCCCCAGCCATATCCCCAGGCGAGAAAGAAGTCATGCGCCAGGCTTTTAACCAGCATCTTCCTGTTGTTGTTATAGTCCGCAACGGCTTCACCCCGTTGTCCAAACCTAAGGGAGAACAGTTTGATGCCTGTGCCGATGGGCGCCTATTGATACTCTCCGCCTGGGAGCATTCTAACGAACGCCTGCCGCTTACCGCCTCTGACTGCCAGCAAATGAACCTCATGGCCCTCGAGCTTGCAGGGGGATAATACGAAAAGAGAATGCCAAGATACAGGTCCTCATGGTGTCGCATTTCGCGACGCCATCATTCGATGTACCCTCTAACTGAAGAGATACAGGACTTTTTCAGCCTGCATCTTCCTTATTCACCCCGATACAATTCATCCAACGACTGCCCCGCGTCGTTCACCCAATGCTCCCATCCGTTGGTGCTGCGACCAGAACAATAACTGGCTGCCGTGCTGGGACTGGCCAGCACATAGTCTTGCTGCAACTCCCAGAAACCGTCCTTGGTAGGCTTCGATATGGCAGCTATGATGGCATTACGCTTTTCGCCGTCTCTGTACGAGGGAACCGTGCTTTGTGGCAGCAGACTGCCCTTCAGAATACGCATCGAGTGATCGGTCTCGTTGAAGATGGCATGAGCTTTAGCGTCACGCACTTTGATATGAAACAGGTTCTCACCGTTCTTCATCTTCATCTTTTCCTGCTTCTCGAAGATAGGACAGCCTATGAACGATGCCAACAGGCGGACATCATCGAAGAACTCTTCCATGATGTCTATCTGGTAGTTCGACAGCGAGATTTCCTTGCCCGACTGCTCATTCATCACACCATACTGTGAGCAATCCGTAGCCAGGTCAATGGCCTTGCGCTCCAGATATTGCACGTCGGCCTTATTGATACTCTCGTCCTTGGCTACAAACATCAGACATTTGTTCCAAAACAGCTTATGTGATTTGTGGTTATAGATACGCTTCACCCCATTGGTCGATTCTCCGATGTATGCCTGTGCGCTGCCGTTCTCGTCCTCACCCAGCAGGATGTATAGCGCAGGGCGCGAACTCTCTTCCATCTTGCTCACCGCATCAAATTCCGACTTGGGAAATACTATCATCTCGCAAATCTTGTTGCTGATGAACACGGTGCGAATCCCGTTGGGGTCGCCGGTACGCAAATGCGTCGTTATTACTTTGCCTCGTGCCATATCTATCTATTTCCTTTCATTCTGTTATGAGTTTTGCAGAGCATCTGACAATTATCGATGCTTGTAGCACCGCCTTTGCTCCAGGCTGTTACATGGTCAGCATCCATTTCTGTAAACTTGTATATCTTTGTACGTACATTCTCATGTCCTTTCGCACATTCAGGACAGTTACTGATGCCCTTCTCTCGAGCTTCGTTTGTTTGTCGCGCATAGACTGTTTTCTTCACGCTATCTTCAAAGATACGGATATTAAGCAGAGTCTTATCTATTTCACCGCCAAGAAGGTATTCAAAGACACCACGTTTATTGGTTACTGCTTCATCTGCATACAACTCATTAACTCGTTGCTGCAACTGTGAAGGATTATAAGAATTGGCATGATATTTCTCATAGAAAGCACCCCATTCTAAACCTCTCATCTCATTCTTTGGCTCACCAAATAGAGTCTTTGCCCATTCTATTACAGTATCAAAATAAGTTTTCAGTTCTTCTATGTTGTCTTCATTGCGATGCTGGCTCATATAGCCACCGACATTATCTTCACCTTTTGACACCCATACAAGAGCTTCATGAAGGATTTCCTGTCGATTAGCATTACCCTTTATATAACTACTCCATTTCTGCAGTTGTGGGTGTCGAGAGTTGCTGAATGTCTCTTTTGCTTTTGTAACGAAAGGTCCTGAATAGGTAGCATTCAACAATTCCTGTTTGTTCAGTGGCACACCAGCTATATTGATTGTTTCAAACCATTCCTTTATTTCCTTCTCAGTACCGTTACAGATATAGATTAGAAGTTTGTAGTTGAGGATTTTCTCTTGCTCTTCGGGATTAAGTCCTGTGAAGTATTGCTCCATACCAAACTTATCTTTGATGGCAAACTTTCCTGTAACAAAACGTCCGATGCTTGTTATGCGCTGCTGACCATCAAGAATCTCGTAGCGACCAGACTCAGGCTCATTGAAATATATAAGTCCTATCGGATAGTCTTTCAGCATACTTTCAATTACAGCAACCTCTTTCTTTCCATCATTCTCAGCATAGAGGTAATTACGCTGATACTCTGGCTGAATTGTCAGTTTGCCAGCCCATCCAAACAGTCCTTTGCCTTCCAACTGATTATAGACAAAGCCCTCGCATATTTCTTTTACCGTAAGGTTGGTCATCAATGTCGTTTGCATAGCTATTGTTTTTTGCGGATTATAATTCTTCCAAAAGGTTTTTGAGGAACACCGTTTTCATCAAAATAATAAGGTTGTCCATCTCTAAGGCTTTTATTCAATTTTCTTAATTCACGTGGATATGGTTTAAAGCCGAGTTCTTTTCCTGCGTCACCTTCAGCATTGCCAATAATCTCGAACTGATCTGGACAATACTTGTCAAGAAATGTTCGTGGTACTCCCATCAGACCATCGTAGTCGGAGGGAATTGCATCGGAATAAGGTACATCTATTGCATCGTAGTTTTCATAATGCACATATCCTTTCCCTTTTATTTCCTTATGTTTTGAATAAAGAATGTTGTCTTCCTTTGTCATCAATGGCAAAGGCTCATGACGACGCCCGTGATCAATATTTGTAAACCATACAACGCCCATTATATTCTGTATAATATTCCCTTCCTTGTCAGTATGATACTTCTTGAGTTTGTTTGCATCAAATATTTCCTTAGGCATAATCATATCCATTCCCCCTCCAAAGTTTTTATTTCCAGTCCAAATCCTATTTCCTTTAATATGCGGGAAAACCTCTTTGTAAGCAATGGCATTAAAGTTTCCAAGGATTAAAAATTTCTTGTTTGCCTCCATTATCCAAGTAAAGAATTCTCGGAAAAGCGAGAAAGGCGGATTAGTTACAATGATGTCCGCTTCGTCTCGCAAGGCTTTAACCTCATCACTGCGAAAGTCGCCATCACCTTCAAGATAGTTCCAATGAAGGTCATTGATATTAAAGCGGCCATCGCTATTGATGTCTTCATCAAGGATAAATATCTTACCATTAGTACGACTCTTGTCTGCATCGTAATAGGGACTTTCAGTCTCAAAGAGTGTAGGCTTCCAATCTTTTATCTTCTTCGACTCTACAGCATAACTCGTACTAATCAGTTTCTTTAACCCAAATGATTCAAAGTTCTGAGCAAAGAACTTGGTGAAGTTACTCCACTCAGGGTCGTCACAAGGCAACAAGACTGTCTTACCACGAAATACATTCGGGTCATAATCCAGATAGGCATTGATTTCCTTCTGAATATCCGCATATTGTGTATAGAACTCGTCGTTCTTCGCGGTCTTCGCATTTGCTAAGTTCGTATTTGCCATTTCGATTGATAGTTTTAAGTTCTGCATCGACTATCAATCACGCCAAGACGCAAAAAAGTGTGATGCACCTTTTGCGTTCAGCAAGAGGCAGCCTCGCATTGGTACCTCCGTCTCACTTGTAATGCACCACACCTATGTGTGTGCATCGCTATACCAAGTGAGAGCAGAGGACTCTGTACGAGTCACCTGTCACATATTATCTGCGAACTTGTTATACCAATTAAGTTTGCGAGGCTTTTTGGCTGAACGCGAAATAATAGCGAATGCTTTCTATTAGTCCGGATTTCTCCCCGAACCAGTTGCAAAGATACGAATAAGCGAGCAAAATACAAAAGGAAAACTTGTTTTTCTTTTTATTTTCGAGAGAAAGTATCTAAGACGAAGTCAAAGATACAAAATCTTTGGGAATAAAAACGCATTTAGGTGAAAAAAGTGCGGAAAAGTTGCGAATATCAGAAAAAGTGGTTATCTTTGCGACATATTATTTAAAACAAGGATGAATGGAGATCATACTGAACGATTACCACAAGAAGGTAAATGCCGAAATGAGAACGAAAGTGGAATACTGGAAGACGCATCCACTTTCGCGCAGCGAGTCCTTAAGGAGATTGAAGTTCTTGCGGGAACAACGGCTTGCAAATCTGTCCAACTGGTAAGACTCAAACAGTGGGCACAAGAACATTGCTGTTGGTTTGATGACCGCACGCAATTTGGCGACTTCTTCGATCGTGGTTCTGAAAACGAAGTTTATCTATCTCCCGATGGTACGGAGATTATTAAGCTGAACGATTTTCGTTATTCCGACGACAACCTCACCCCTTTCTTCGAACGTATTAAAGCACATAACAAATACTTTGATGCTTGTCCATATCGCATGATAGGCTTCGCAGAGAACAGGGATGAAAATATCTGTGCTGTTTTGGTACAGCCTTTTATTGCAGAAGCACGTCTTGCCACGGAACAGGAAATACGTGATGAGCTCCTGCGTCTTGGCTTCCATTCGGAAGACGATGGCGGATATTATACCAATGGTCAGCACGATATCTTTGATGCCGTTGATGGCAATGTCCTCGTTGATGACGACGGCTACCTGTTCTTTATCGATACCATTATCTTCAAATCTAATACTGGTGGCCTTGACACTTATAATAGTCTGTCGCCGAGAGCAAGTAAGAAATAAAAACTTATACGATATAGTTGAAAAAAACATGAAAATAGAACAGCATTACCCAGATAGGAAAAGTCTTGCTATGGCAGAAGAACTTTATAAAGAAGCACTTTTGGTTCTAAACAAGTTATATATGTTACCACCTGCTGAGGGAGCAAGGACTCTAGACACAAAAGATGTGATTGACTACTATACAATGAGTTGTGTACATACCATTGTTGACATGCTTACAGATGGTGCTCTGTCGTTTCCCTCAATATTTAACTACTGCAAGAGAAACACATATAGCCAAACGAGCAGTGACAGCATGAATTTCAACAACTTTTATGTGAATGCCGATTACGAACACGCAGCCTTGTTTGGAGCTGTCTATTATGTTTTAGCCCGTCAGCAAAAAATTGATCATGAGTATCTTGATTATATCGAACAGATATTCACAAATAACAATAAACTCAAATGTTATTTCCTGCCGTTTAAGGAAGCAGCGGAGAAAAGAAATGCCGAAGAGGACGAAACAAAGGAGAAAGGGAAAAAGGATGAAACAAAAAAACTTACTCCAGCACAAGCAGGACTTTTCTGCGAAGCTTTTTTGAAGTTTCGTCATTGCACATACACAAACAAGAAAGATACCATCGCACCGATAGCGAGTAGCATGTTTGGTTGGGCAGTAACTACTATGGAGCGAAATCTGATATATACTAAAGACGACAGAGAATATGTTGCTAAAATTTTTGAAGCCGTGGATCCTGAGTTTAGCTTGTTTGTCAAAAACTACGGAAATGCAAGTGCCAATCAGACACAGGATGGTGAATCAGAAAAAGATGCAGGGTGATTAACCCTGAAAATTTAGGTGATTGATCATCTTACGAAAGGGGATTCTTTTTGCTAAATGCAGGAGAATCCCTTTTCTCATGACACCCAATCACTTCAACCAAGAAAAATCCTTTATTTAAGGCATTCTCCCTAACTTTGCGCTCAGTTATCCGCTGGGTGCAATCTTTTTTGTTCCTTTTGTACCAAGAGGACAGACACGGGTAAACCCACGGGTACATTTTGCGCGTATATTAGGGGATACATAAAGGAGTAGCACAGCCTTCCCGGTCAGCAGTTAAACACCTTGACTTAACTGACTAATGTGTAGAGGTGTTCACTTTTCAATACATACAACTATGTTAGAAAAGCACGACCAAGAGTCGCAGGCAGAGAGCCTGCAGAACGTTCAGCAGCATAATGCTGATGGACAAGTAAACAACCAAGCCCAGACTGTGCAGGACATTGTGGGTGAGGCTGTCAACCAACCAACTGCTGATGAGCAGCAGAAGGAACAGCTTCTTCAGGTGCTTCGTGAGACACGCATCCGTACCGATACGGAGGTGCCACCAGAGGAATATGCTTTAGAGGTGGACGGCAAGGGGATCTTTGCCCTGCGCGACATCCACGCTATCAAGGCTAAGCAAAAAGCTGGCAAGACTACGGCTCTGAAGGTATTCATCGCAGCACTGCTGCAGGGTGTGATGTTTCGTGTGAAGTCGCTACTGGAGAAGCCTGGCATACTCTTCTTCGATACAGAGCAGAACCGCACCGATACGAAGCTTATCCTGGAGGATGTTGTACAGATGACGGGACTGTCGTCTGAGGTCATCGACTCGCAGGTGTCGCTCCATTCACTGCGCCGCATTGACCAAGAGCAGTTGCTTCCTTTGCTTAAGTTGGCTCTTGAGGAAGAGAAACCTCAGGTGGTGATGCTCGACGGTATTGTGGAGTTCGTGGCCTCGTTCAACGACGAGACAGAGTCGAAACAACTTATCAAAGAGTTGTTGAAACTCAGCGATCAGTACAACTGTGCCATTGTCTGTGTGCTCCACACCAACAAGGCTGACGAGGATCACAACATGCGTGGTCACCTCGGCACGATGCTGGCTCAAAAGAGTGCTACAGTACTGGAGTGTGTCAAAGAAAAAGGCAGCAACGTCATCACCGTCAAGTGTTCTGAGGCTCGTCATGAAGAGATGCCCGAATGGAGCATCACCTTCGATGCTGAAGGGCACATCATTGATGCCGACGAACAGCGTCGTCAACTGCTTGAACAGCGTAAGGCCGAGCAGCTACAGAAACGTCAGGAAACCCTTGACAAGGAGAAGAAAGAACGTCTTGATAAGTGTCTGCGCATACTCCGTGATAAAGGAGGTGTCGTCAGCCGTAAACAACTGACGGAGATTCTGGTTAATGTTCTCGACCGTAAACGTCCTACTGTCGCAACGTACATCTCTGAATGGCTGAAAGACGGCAGTATTGTTGAAGTCAATGGCATGATTCAGGTATCCAACGACCTGGCTCTGCCCTTCTAGCCGCGATAAGATTTTTGTTTGTTGTCGGAGCCGCCTATATATATAGCGGCTCCAACAACGAACGAGAATCGCCAACAAATTTGATTATAAACAACAAAGCAATAACAATCATGAATACAGATTACCGTTATCAGTTAGAGTCCAAGCGACTCACTGGGCATCAGCCCGTGAAGCTGACTTGTCCGCACTGTGGCAAAAAGAAGTGTCTGGTGCGCTACGTCGATACCCGCAACGGGTTTCGCTACGTCGCCAACACCGTAGGTAAGTGTGACCATCAGCACTCTTGCGGCTACCACTACAAGCCGTCGGACTACTATCGCGACAACCAATGGGCCACCGAACCCAAGGCTAATCCGGACAATTACTGCCAGCCTAAGCCGCTGCCACCTTTCCAACCGTTACCCATGGAGTATGTGCTACGTAGTCATTCTCCGCTTAGTACCTTCTGGCAATGGATGAAGACGGACTTCGCCATGCACATTGGCATCACACAAGAGCAGCTGCATAAGGTGTTTGAGGACTATCTTGTCGGGGCCACCCGTAAAGGCAACGTCGTCTTCTGGCAAATAGACCATCAAGGCTTGGTTCATGCCGGCCACATCATGCAGTACTGCTTAGACGGCCATCGCAACGGCTTCCAGGGATGGACCCACATACCGCTGATGCGCAAGGGCCTGATACCGCCCGACTGGCAGCTCTACCAGTGTCTTTTCGGCGAGCATCTCATAACCCGTCGTCCTGATGCCCATATCTGTATAGTAGAAAGCGAAAAGACCGCATTGGCCATGGCAGCCTGTCAGCCAGAACACCTTTGGCTAGCTACCGCAGGCAGCTGTGGATTGTCACCTGAAAAGTTAGCATGTCTGCATGGCCGTCGTGTCACCTTATTTCCCGACAGCGGATGCTATGACAAGTGGAACGAGCAAATGTCACACGTCAAAGACATAGACTACAACATTTCTAATAGTCTGGAAAAGTATCCGCCCAATACCGACCTGTGCGACCTCCTCCTTGAAGGATGATTTTTCTCCTCCGCACTCCAGAATTTTCTCCTCCGCACTCGAAAAATATTTTCTCTGCGGAGGAGAATTTTACTGCTCTATTTTTAAAAAGTTCACTGATTTGTGAAGTTTTTAGTCTGTTTTCTTGGTTGTTTCACTTATTTATTTTATTTTTGCAGCGAAATTAAATAACAGAACTGGCATGAAGATATTGTTCCCAGAACGTATCGAGGATTTCTCGCGCAGACATGCTGATGCCAAAGAGGCATTAGAGCGTTGGAGCAATATTTTGGCCGATGCGGAGTGGAAGAGTCATGCAGATTTGAAAGCCGACTTCCCTTCGGCTGACTTTGTGGGAAACAACCGATACGTGTTCAACATCAAGGGTAACAACTATCGGACAGTCGTGCTGGTGGTGTTCTTTGCGGGAACGGTGGCCATCCGGTTTATCGGAACGCACAGTGAGTATGACAAGATTAAGGATATTAAAAATATATAGGCTATGACTATCAAGAACGAAAAAGAGTATAAGGATTACGAAGCCCGCGTGGAGAAACTGATTGAGCGGGGAACGGAACTGGGTGACATGGAGTTGTTGAGTTCTGAGGAGAAGGCAGAGTTCACGATGTTAAGCAATGCACTCGATGAGTATGGTCGTGCCTACCATCCTCTGCCAGGCCGTATGAGCACGCTTCTTGCTGATGCCATACTAAATCAGGTGAAGGAGCAGGGACTGAAACAAAAGGACGCAGCTCGGATGATAGGCATTAGTGCTACCACTTTCAGCGACCTGCTTCATGGTCGCAGATCGATGAGTTTCGACATTGCCCGCAACTTGTACAAAGTGCTGGGTGTGCCAGCGGATATTGTGTTGGCATAAGCTACTCTTTTATGACTGATTTTTAACGGCCACACGGCCGTTTTTTTTGCCTTTTTAATAAGCAATTTTTAACATAAATCACTGAAAATAAGTGGGTTAAAATTTGGAATTCTCGTATTTTTTTTGTATCTTTGTAGGGTAAATAAGGATAACAAATGGCGGGAAGCGGCCACCCGATGTAGCTGGTCGCAGAAAGGTTTTAACGTAAAAAGATTGTTTCAGGATTATGTCTTTAAAAGTTAAAGCAAAAGAACGTAAGTTCAAGGTCGGCAAGTATGCCGGCGAGTATCGTTACGTGATGGTACCAGAGATGTACAGTGCACTTGCGAAGGATAAAGTGATTCGTGAGGCTGCCCTGCGCTCTGGTGTCAGTGAGGGCGTGATGCATGCTTGCTGGGATGCTGCCGGCGAAGTGATCAAAGCTTGGGCTACGGAAGGTCACTCCGTAGCGCTCCCGGGACTCGGAACCATGCGTTTCAGTCTTTCGGCCAAGAGTGTGGCTGATGTGAATGACGTGAAGTCGTCGCTTATCAAGGTGCGCCGCATCGTGTTCACACCAGCTGTCGAGCTGAAGGATGAGCTGAAGAACACGGCTGTGGTTATCACCTGTTACGACCGCAACGGCAACGAGGTGAAGCGCGTGACCAGTGCTGACGACGGTACCGTTGAGGAACCGGACAACACGACCGAGACTGGTGAGAACGACGGTGGCAACAACACCGGAGGTGGCGGAACCACGGGCAACACGGATTCCGGCAACCAGAACCAGGGAGGCAATACCGGCGGCCTCACCCCTAATCCCGGTGGTGACGAAGGGTAAAGAGTGAAAAGAGAGGGGCTCCTTGTTGGGAACCTCTCTCTTATTGTTATACTGTGTTTTTATTGGTGATTATTCCCGAAAAAGCAAGAAAAGGGAGGAATACATTTGCATTTTCGCTCACTTATTCGTACCTTTGACCTTCGTCTTAGGTACTCACGTTCGGAAAATTGCAAATACATTTGCATTTTCGCTCACTTATTCGTACCTTTGCACCCGCAAATGGAAAAGATGAAGATGAAAGCGGCATTATTCGACCTGGACGGAGTGGTGTTCAACACGGAACCGCAATACTCGGTATTCTGGGGCGCACAGTGCCGTGAGTTCCATCCGGAGCATCCCGGACTGGAGCATGAAATAAAAGGGCAGACGCTGGTGCAGATATACGATGCATGGTTTTCCGGTGAGCTGGCCGACAAGCAGGCGCTGATTACGGAGCGGCTGAACCAGTTTGAGCAGCAAATGGACTATCAGTATGTGGCTGGCTTTGAACAGTACATCCAGACATTGCGCCAGGCGGGTGTGAAGACGGCGGTGGTGACCAGTTCGAACCAGGCAAAGATGGAGGCTGTCTATCACCATCACCCTGAGTTCAAGTCGCTGTTTGATGCCATCTTGACCTCGGAGGACTTTGAGCGTTCGAAGCCTGATCCAGACTGCTACCTGAAGGCGGCAGAACGCTTCGGACTGGGACCCGAGGACTGCGTGGTGTTCGAAGACTCGTTCAACGGACTGAAGTCGGGTAGGGCAGCTGGCATGCGCGTGGTAGGACTGGCTACTACGAATCCTGCGGAAAGCATCCGACCGTTGTGTGACGAAGTAATCGAGGATTATATTAAGATTAAAGATTAAATATTAAATTTGCCGCTATGCGGCTCAGGATTTTTAAACAATGACAGGATATTTAGTAAGCGACAATCGCAAAGTGACAACACACCGCTTCATGGAAATGAAGCAGAAGGGTGAGAAGATTTCCATGCTCACCTCGTACGACTATACTATGGCCGGTATTATTGACAGGGCTGGCATTGACGCCATCCTGGTGGGCGACTCAGCATCGAACGTGATGGCGGGAAATGCTACGACGCTGCCCATGACGGTGGATAACATGATTTATCACGCCCGTTCGGTGACACGTGCCGTGCAGCGCGCCCTGGTGGTGTGCGACATGCCTTTCGGCTCGTATCAGGTGAATGCGGCAGAGGGTGTCGCCAATGCTATCCGCATCATGAAGGAGAGCGGCTGTGACGCGCTGAAAATGGAAGGTGGCGAGGAGATTCTGGACACCGTGAAGCGCATCCTGGATGCTGGTATTCCCGTGATGGCACACCTGGGACTGACCCCTCAGTCCATCAATAAGTTCGGCACCTATGCAGTACGTGCCAAAGAGCAGGCTGAGGCTGACAAGCTGATGCGCGATGCACAACTGCTGGACGAGGTGGGATGCTTCGGCATTACGCTGGAGAAGGTGCCCGCCAAGCTGGCTGCCGAGGTCACCAAGATGGTGAAATGTCCCACGATAGGCATCGGTGCCGGCAATGGTACTGACGGCCAGGTGCTGGTGAGTGCCGACATGCTGGGCATGTCACAAGGATTCTCACCCCGTTTCCTGCGTCGCTATGCCGACCTGAACGCTATCATCACGGAGGCGGTGGGACATTACGTGGAAGACGTGAAGAACAGCGACTTCCCCAATGAGAACGAATCTTATTAATGAATGAATACACAGAACACACCTGTTCATGTAAAACTGTGGCATCGCGAGTTCTGGCTGATGGCAATCAGCTCGCTGTTGCTGACGATGTCGGTATATATGCTGATTCCCGTCATGCCCCACTGGCTGATGCAGACGGAGAACTTCACGGCTGAGGAGACGGGAATGGTCATGGGAGCATTTGCCTTGGGACTATACTTCTTCGGGGCTCCCTGCTCGTGGCTGGTGCAACACTATAGGCGCAACGTGGTATGCATGTGGTCGATGGTAGCGGTGGGACTGGCAACAGGACTGCTGTGGTATATCGACGGGCTACGCTCGGAATTCGTGGAATTCTGGGTCATCCTGGTACAACGGTTGACAATGGGTGCCGCTTTTGGACTGGCGCAGATGATACTGTCGTCAACGCTGATTATCGATACCTGTGAGTCGTTTCAGCGCACAGAGGCTAACTTCAGCGCGTCGTGGTTTGCCCGCTTTGCCTTGTCGTTAGGTCCGTTGGCGGGCTTGATGGTCTATCAGACGGGATTCCATGTGGTGTTGCTGGTAGCCATCGGTATGGCTGCTGCCTCGCTGCTGTTGCTGAAGATGGTGAAATTTCCTTTCCGTACACCTGAAGAGGGCGTGCATGTGATGTCGCTGGACCGCTTCTTCCTGCCTCACGGATTCGTGCTTTTCGTGAATCTGCTGATGGTATGTGTAGTGGTGGGCTTGCTGCTGACTATCCCTCATCAACCGATGTTCTATGCCTTGATGATGGGCGGCTTCCTGCTGGCACTGCTCGCCCAGCGTTTCGTGTTCCGCGATGCTGAGCTGAAGAGCGAGGTGGTGACAGGCTTAATCCTGATGGTAGCTGCATTGCTCGTCATGCTGGTATATCCCACATCACCGGTATCGCCCGTGTGTGTAGGACTGAGTGTGGGCATTATCGCCTCGCGATTCCTGTTGTTCTTTATCAAGCTGAGCAGACATTGCCAGCGCGGCACGTCGCAGAGCACTTATTTCCTGGGATGGGAAACGGGCGTAAGCCTGGGCATCGGACTGGGTTATCTGCTGTTCTATCAGCAGGCGGAACAGCTGTTATACACCGCATTGGCGCTGACCTTGGCGGCCTTGGCGATGTATCATTTCTTTACGCATGCCTGGTTTGTAAGGAACAAGAACCGATAACCCTTAGTGGCGACAGAGCTGTGCGTAAGGACACGAGCGGCAGATCTTCAGGTCGTCAGTAGGACAGAATGGCTTAGTGGATGAGAATATCTCGTCCACTTTTTCTTTTAGCAACTCATTGAAACGGGCGGAATGATCTGCGATGTCGAAGATGGGCTCCTTGCCGAATTTCAGCGTGGGGTCGTAGTCGTCGGCGGCAGCATGCTGGATGAACAGTAAGGCAGGCGAGACCTTCAGGGGGTTGAAGGATGATGTAGGATGGCTGAAGGCTAAGTTCCGAAGGATATGGTCTTGCTGGCGACTGACAATATCGGCATAGAGCAAGGCCTGCAGGTAATAGTCGCTATGCTCGTGAATCTTGTCAGGCGAAAAGATGGAATCGACATCGGGCAATGCCTTGAGGTCACGGTTGCCAGTCTTATAGTCCACCACCCGGATGCGCTCCTGGTCGGTGCCCTCATGGATGAGGTCAAGGCGGTCTATGCGCCCGCCCATCTTCATGGTGGGGGTGTATTGCTGATAGACGTCGTATTCGAGTCCGAGAATGGTAAAGGGTGCCAGTCGGCAGTCGATGGCGATGAGTTGGCGCAGATAGTGGATAATCACCTCGCGGTTGATGATGTGCAGACCACTCTGCGGACTGTTGGGCAGGATGTTATGGAACGCCTCGTCAACGGCACGCTCTATCTCCACCTTGGTCTTGAGCAGATGGGTCAGCACGTCCTTGGTGACACGGCGCGGCAGCCGGTGGTAGATGATGTTGGCAGCATCGTGGAAGATATTGCCGAAGGTGCGGTTGTCCAGCTCTTGCTCGTCATCAGGAACATCGGGTTCCTGGAGACCAGCCACATAACGGTAGTAGAACTGAAGCGGACAACGCATATACCTGCTGATGGCGGTGGGGGAGAGTCGTTCGAAACCGGACTTCATGATCTGGAGCACATGGTCGCTCTTCTCAATGGGTTGTGGAGTCCAACGCTCTATCTGTTTGCCTGCCTGCAGGGTGTGCTGCGTGATGGGATGACCGCTCTCCACCATTAGCTGCAGCATGAAACGGCTCATCTCGCCCCGCTGTCCGTCCTCGGTGGAGTTGTTGTACAGGATGGTGACATCGGAAGCCCGCTGCAACAGGCGATGGAAATAGTAGGCATAGATGCTGACCTTGTTTTCCACGGTGGTCAGCTCGTAAGCCTGGCGGATGCTGTGAGGAATGAACGAGCTGTCGTTGACACCCTTGGGCATGTTGCCTTCGTTGCAGGAGAGCAGCAGTACATGGTCGAAATCGAGGTTTCGCGTTTCCAGTACTCCCATCACCTGCAGCCCTTCAGCGGGTTCGCCGTGGAAGGGTATGCTGGTCTGCTGCATAATCTGTGTGGTGAGGCGTTGCAGGGTCTGGTCAGAAACCTGCAGGTCGCCACTCTCCATCAGTCCGCTCAGACGATTGATGAGGGTATAGGCACGGAAGAGCGACTCCTGGAACAGCGGGTCTTGTATCTCGTCCTTTGCCTGGGTAGCTATCTGGCGCAGGAAGGTAAGCAGTTGACCGATAAGGTCATCGCTCGCCACAGACAAATCTCTCACCTCTTGTCCCTCACCACTCACCTCTAAAAACCGGGTATAGGGATGGCGCTTGAGGGCACGCAGCAGACGGGGTGAGCGACCTCCTAACTGATAGTTATAATACTGCTGGATGAACGAGGCTACGGGAGTCAGAGCAAGGGGATAACCCGTGGTGACGTTAATCTTCTCCACCTCATTGGGAAGGCAGTGGATGACGGTGGGCAACAGGCTCTCGTCGCATAGCACAATGGCGGTGCGGCGTCCGTCCTTATAACGCTCCGATTCGCGGAGCCAGCTGCTCACATAGCGAGCCTGGATGTGCTGGGTGGGGGCTGACATATACCGGATCTCCTTGGGTTGGCTGAACTGCCGGTAGATGTCGGCATCGGTGCTGTCCAACTCGTTAGGGAAGTATTCCAGGTATCGGGCGATATACCGGCCTGCCTCATGGTGTTGCATGTAGTAATGGTCGAAGTCCCAGTAGAACTTGGCCTTGCCTTCTTTCTGGAGGAAAGAGAAGAGCTGCTGCTCGACTTTCTGCAACAGGTTGAAACCCACGAAGAGATAGCGCTCGTAGGGGAAATGCTCGGCAATGTTTGTTGTCATGGCCTGACAACATACCTGCCGGTATAGTGCACCTTCGTAGGCCAGCCCCTGTTCGGTCAACCGCTTGTTGAAGTCGTGATAGATGTCCGCAAAGTGGCTCCATAGGTTCAGGAAGCGTTGTTTCAGCTCCGTCTCATGCTCCTCGGTGAAATGGCTGAAGAAGTGGCGTAACAGCTGGCGCTGTTCCTCGGTGAGGAAGCTCAGGTCGTCTAACTCATGAATGTCACGCAGGTTGGCAAAGACACGGTCGGCATCGGCCATGTTCTTGTCGATATCGTCGAAATCGCTGATAAGCAGCTGTCCCCAGCCATAGAACTTGTCGAGGGTCTCGGCGGAGCCTGTTTCCTGACAGAACGACTGATGAAGGTCGCAAACCAGTTTGATGGGGTCGGCCACCTGTAGGGTGGTCTGCTGTCGGAACAGCTCGCTGATGGTGATATAGGCAGGACTCCACAGGGGATGACCTGCCAGGCGTGCCAGATGCTCGTTGAGGAACAGCGAGGCTCGCTTGTTGGGAAAGACAATGGCTGTACGCGAGAGATCGGTGCCATACTTCCGAATGATATCTTCAGCTACATATTCTAAAAAGTTCTTCATACCTTCTTACATCTTACCTCTTACATCTTACCTCTCACCTCTCACCTCTTCAATCTTATTGCTATACACATACCAGAGCCACCCTCTGACATGGGGCATCTGCATCTGGCGGAGCAGTTGGATGTATTCGCCCACTTGAGCGTGATATTCCTCGTGCTGGCGTCCGAATTTGAAGTCGATGACATGAGTCTCGTTGCCATCGGTGATGACACGGTCAGGACGGCGTTCCACCACCTCTCCGTGTTCGTCCAAGCGCAGGATGCTGCATTCGTTAAACAGTTGCCAACGTTCTGAGAACCATTCTTTTACACGGGTGTCTGTCAGTCGCTTCCTGATGATGTCCATCAGTTTTTCACGAGTCACCTCATTATCATAGAGAATGCCTTCTTGCTGCATCTGCAAGAGAGCCTGTGGAATGTCTGCCGTGGTGCGGATGGTGGAGAAAATCTCGTGGAGCACAGAGCCGAGCTTGATGTAGCTGAGTTCTTGTTGCTCGTCATCGCCATTCATGAAATCGCGACTGCGGTTGCTCTGTCGGAACTCGGTCTTGACATCGAAGCTCTCCATCTGGACGGACTCGGTAGCAACGGGCTGGAGGAATATGTTGTCTGAGTGTTTGACAGAGGGGGACTGCCCTGCTGTTGCCAGGGTGCCGAAGGTGAATTCGAGTATCTCCTGTTCATCGTCCTGTCCGTGGAGCGTTGCTCCGTTGAGTTCTATATTTCCCAATACGCTCTCCAGAAGGGCCGAACGGTTGGACTTGCTGCCCCGTTGTCCAATGACAAACAGGCTGCGGACAGCACGCGTGAAGGCTACATACAGCAGGTTCAAGTTATCCACCGTGTTTTGCAGGTGCTCATCCAGGAAGGCCTGCTCATAGATGGTGCCTCGCATCTGCTTCTCGCTATAGTCGATGGGTGCTATAGGCAGGGCATCGAACGGCGCTGCGGTGGGTTCGCACCACAGGATGTCGGGCATCTCCAGTTTCCAATCGCAGAAGGGGATGATGACATGATTGAACTCCAGTCCTTTACTTTTGTGAATGGACAGGATGCGGATGCCGCTGTTCGCATCGCTTTGTATGGTCTTGCTGCTAATGGTTTCTTCCCATTCGCGGACAAAGGCATCGATGTCCGTAGAGTTGTCTTGCGTAAACTGGTTCAGCTGGTCGTAGAACGCACAGATATAGGCACTCTGTTCATTCAGGTGCTGAAGACCGAAGATGGCATACAGGCGTTCTACGAGTTCGAAGAGAGGCAGCTGCTTCAGTTCCTCGGTATGTTGGATGAATGCTTCGGGCAGGAGTTCGTCAAGCTGTCGGTCCTTGATGAGCAGTTCCTCCTCGGCAATGTTTTCGCGGAGGATGGAAAGGTGGTAGAGCTTGGCAATGGTAGCCTTGGCCAAGAGGTCGTCAGGATGGGTAATCAGATGGAGTGCCTGAACCAAGAGGCATACTGATACGGAGGCGTCGAGACGGAAGGCCTCGTCGCTGACAATGCGCACATCAGGCAGATGGACTGCAAAATAGTCGGCAATGAGCGGGATGTGCTTGTTGGTGCGGACGAGGATGGCTATATCGCTGATGGAAACACCCTGTTGCCTAAGCATCTGGACGGTGTCAATCAGCTGGCTCATGGTCTGCTCCTGGTAGTCGTCAGAGGGCAGCAGTCGGATGTTGACCATTCCGATGGCTTCACGCTGTGAGGGAACCTGCTGATGAACATCAGCATAGGCATGTTGCAATTGGCTGGCACCCTCAGGATTCTCCTCCTCTAACCGCGAGAATTCCTGTTGCGCTGCCAGCTTGAAAAAGGCGTTGTTGAAATCAACGATGTTACGTTCAGAGCGATAGTTCGTTTCCAAGGGATGGATTTCCACCATCTCGTCGGCATAGGGGAATTCCTGGTCGATGGCATTCAGCAGTCGCCAGTCGCCAGAGCGCCAACGATAGATGCTCTGCTTGACATCGCCCACGATGAGATTCTCCGCCTGCTGATGACTCATACATTCCTGCAGCAGCACCTTGAAGTTCTTCCATTGTACGGTACTGGTGTCCTGGAATTCATCAATCATGATGTGTTCCAGTTGGGTGCCTATCTTCTCGAAGATAAACGGTGAGTCGCTATTGCTGATAAGCTGATGAAGCAACTGCTGGGTATCGCTGAGCAGGAAGCGGTTGGCCTCCTCGTTCAACTCGCGGACTTTCTGTTCGATGCTGCCAAGCAGGCGTAGCTGACTGAGATGGCGAAGTGTCAGGTCGGCAGACTGATAGAGCCGGTACTGTCGAGGACGCTCTTCTATGGCGTTCCTGAGCAGGGGTATCAGCGATTCTTCTGCCAGCATATAGATGGCTTCCGCCTGCGGGTGTTTCTTGGAGGCCCATTTAGAGGGGTCGCCTACAGCATCCAGGGCCCGCTTGCCCACAATGCCTTCGTCCATCTGTCCGTTTTTCAGCTTGAGGAAAAAACTGGCAATACCGGACTTGCCAAAGGGCAGGTCGTCGATGGTCAGTTGCTCTGCTTCCAAGGTATCAAAGAACGTGTCCGCATATTCCTTCATGCGATCCTGGCTGTCCTTGCGAATCTCGCGGAGTTGCCTGACATAGGCTTCTATGAATCCTTTCTCCTCTATCTTCTGCTTGAGAATCTGGCTGTGCTCCTTGTAATAGTCACGGAAGATGGTCTTGCCAAACTGCTTCACTTGTCCTATGATGTTCCAGGAACGGTCGTCGCTGATTTTCTCCATGATATAGCTCAGGAGCCATTCCAGCATGATGTCCGTATGCGTCAGGGAGTCGATGAGCTGGTCAACAGCCTGTTCCTCCACCTGGCTGTCATTCAGTCCGATGCGTAGGTTGGCTGTCAAGTCCAGTTCGCGGGCAAGGTTGCGCAACACACTCTGGAAGAAGGAGTCGATGGTCTCAACACGGAAGTAGTTGTAGTTGTGCAACAGCAGGTGGAGGGATTCCCCAGCGCGCTGACTGATCAGTTCCTCGGTATATCCTGTGTCTTCCTTGATGCGCTTCAAGTAGCTGTCAGAGTCGGGCAAGTGTTTCCAGATACCATAGAGCTGCGAGAGGATGCGCATCTTCATCTCTTCCGTCGCCTTGTTGGTAAAGGTAACTGCCAGAATGTTGCGATAGCTTGCAGGATTCTGTACAAGCAACTTAATATACTCGGTGGCCAGTGTGAATGTCTTTCCGCTTCCAGCACTAGCCTTAAAGACTGTGAGGGGTTTTACCATCTTCTGAATAGTTCTATGGTGAATTTACATCCCACGCTCTCCATTTTTGCACCAAAGAAATTGGCAAAGAATCCCGTAGAAAGGTAACGGGTGGAGAAACCATATCCCAGTTCGAAATAAGGACGGGTGTGCTCAATGCTGAGTGCACTGAAATAGACACGCTCCAACTCTACGAAATGTCCGATGAGTGGAACCCATGTCAGCGCAAGGAGGGGTGATTCGAAAGTGAGGTGTCCGCGAACGTAGTAGTTCGACTCGTTATAAAGCCGACCGTCGAGTAACTGGAATTGTCCTGACCAGTCGTCATCCCAACCGGTAGCCAGGTTGTTGTCACGGAAATTGGAGAAGTCCACAAAATATTCGGAGCCTCGCTGTGTGTAAAATCCGGAACCTGCTCGCATGTTTATTTTGCGCATGGCACTCAGATTATGCTTGTAAGAGAGGTCAAACTCCCATCGCTCGTAGTCAAGATTCGATTTGAAGACACCTTTGATACCCCGTTCGTAGTTGGCTGTCAGGGTGGGACCCTTCTGTTGCCACGGCTTGAAATGCAGGGTAAGCAGGGGGGCGAAGCTGTAGAACGCGTCAGGGAACCCGATTTTCCTCATCAGGTCGGGGTTGACGGATTTGCGTCGGTGATAAACCATACCCGTCATGACTTCCACCCAGTCGAACGCTTCCACGTTGTTTACTACTTTGACCAACTCATCCTTGAACTCCGGAACCTCAAAGCCTTTGCCCTCTTTCTCTTCAATGTCTTCAACCAGCGAGGCGTGGTTTGTACGGTTACCATTAGCCCACGTAATCTCGGCATAGCCGTTGCGCTTGGGGTTATAGGTCATTCGTAAGGGGGCGTTATAGAAAAACTGCTTGATCTTGAAATTGTAGCCCATTCGGGGGTTCAGGGTCAGATAGCGATGCTTGTTGAAAGTATATTGCAGACCAAGATCTATCTTATAGGCAAAGCCACGGCTTCTACTATAGCTGAAATAGAGGGGGTTGAACAGGGGTGAGATATGCATGGATGCCGGACCGGAGTTGGCATGCGTGCTGTTAATCATGTTGTAGCCGATGTTGTCCCAAAAGACATCGTACAGCTTCTTCTTATTAGTGTGTGTGGTGTCTGACGGATCCCTCTGACTTTCCTGGATGCTGTCGGCTTGCTGCTTGTGCAGATAAATTTCGCTTTCTGTCTCGGTAAGTAGCGTGGGGCGCAGGGTAGCCATCAGCTCAGCGTCTTCCACCTCGTTGATGGAGTCGGGCAATGAGGTGGGACAATTGTAGAACGCACGGCATGTGGCGCTGATTTTGTTGCCCATGAACCTGAACTTACTCTCTGTCATGCAACGCTCAGGCAGCACGATATTCTCATCATTCATGTCCATGTATGCATTTACCTTGAAGGATATCATGTCAAATTCGCCTTCATAGAAAACGGAATTGATACGCCCCGTGTCCAGATGAACAAAAGCACGCCCCTTAATGAGCTGGGTGTTGTTGGTCCTGGGACGGAAGCGTACGATAAACAGGTTACTGGTTACCGGGATGATAAGATACTTGTAAAAGAAGCGGTTCTGGTAATAGAAGGGCGACAACATCTTGTCGTTATAAAGGGTCTCGTTATAGAGGTTAGGCGTCAGGAATTGTATCATATTGGGCATGACACTCCTGTTACTGGGAATGGTACCGCAAACCACTTGTCGCTGCAGGTCGTACTTGAAGGCATCACGGAACTTCATCTTGTAAAATGACTCGCCGACAAACTCCTTCTCACCTTTGGCAATAGAATACATGGTGGGAACAAGGAAAAGGGTAGGGTTGCGACGATTGGTCTTGAACGTGTATGACATGTACACGTTTCGTTCTACTCCGTTGCTGACCTGTTTATGGTTTTTGGCATAATTCCATATCCTGAAGAGGACCAGCGAGTCGATAGACCTGTCACGTGAAAAACAAATGCCGGGCATGAATAATATCGTGCCCAGCATCAGTAATATGATGTGTAGCTTTCGATTCACGACCCCAAAATTACAAATAATTTTTGGAGCCGCAAAACTTTAGCCCAAATATTTTATCAGAATGCGTGCATTACCGGAATCACGAAGTTTGGCAATGCTCTTCTCGCGAATCTGACGAACGCGCTCACGGGTCAAGCCTAACTGGTCACCAATCTCTTCCAGTCCCTTCTCGTGGCAACCGATGCCGAAGCATTCGCGGATGATGGTGATTTCACGGTCCTTGAGCACCTTCTGAAGCACGGCGTTCAGTTCTTGAGCCATCGACTCATGATCTACATGGCGGTCGGTACGTGAATCGTCACCAGAGGCCATCACGTCAAGCATACAGTTGTCTTCTCCGTCCTGGAAAGGTGCATCGATAGATACGTGATGACTGTCAGCCTGCATAGACTGTGCAATCTTCTCCTCATCCATGTTGGTGGCATCACTCAACTCGGAAACAGAGGGGTGGCGCTGGAATTCCTGCTCGAAGCGATTGATCTCGTGACTAATCTTATTCAGACTGCCTACCTGATTGAGTGGCAGACGGACTATACGGCTCTGCTCGGCAATAGCCTGTAGGATAGACTGGCGAATCCACCATACGGCATAGGATATAAACTTAAAACCACGGGTCTCGTCAAACTTCTGTGCGGCCTTAATCAGACCGATGTTACCCTCGTCAATCAAGTCAGTAAGCGTCAATCCCTGATGCTGATACTGCTTGGCAACAGATACTACGAAACGCAGATTGGCAGTAACCAGCTTGTCCTTGGCACGCTCGCCTTCAGGACCGCCTTTACGTATTTTCTGAGCCAGCTCGATTTCTTCTTCGATACTGATCAGTGGTGCACGACCAATCTCCACCAGATACTTATCCAGTGCTTCGCTTGAGCGATTCGTAATACTCTTCTGAATCTTTAATTGTCTCATCTTTTACTCCTTAAATAGCGTCTAACTACTTGAAATTCAAGTGTGTGTAATATATAATACCTTTTAAAGCGGTGCAAAGTTACGAAAAATATCAATCCGTTGTTCTCCGAACCCGAATTATTTTATGTTAAAAAGGATTAATTCTGTTGAGGCTTCTTGTTCCGATGATGGTGATTCTTGCCTTTTTCTCCTTTGCTCTTTTCGGGATTGCCGGACTTTCCTGTTCCTTTTCCGCTACGGTGTTTTCCTCCTCTCCCGCGTGAATTCTTACGGGGTGCGGAAGGCTTGTATTCTGGTCCGCTACCCAGCTCTTCCGGAAGTGGGTTCTTCTGGATTTCACGTTCTAGAAATCGTTCGATGTCCGCAAAATAGCGAATGTCCTGTTCGGACACAAAGGTGATGGCTACACCGTCGCGCTGGGCTCGTGCCGTGCGTCCTATACGGTGCACATAGTCTTCTGCATCGTGAGGCACGTCGTAGTTGATGACCATCAGGATGTCGTCGATATCAATACCTCTTGCCACTATGTCGGTGGCTACCAATACGTCCACCTGTCCTGCCTTGAAGCGATACATCACCTCATCACGCTCGGCCTGGGAGAGGTCGGAGTGCATGGAGGCACAATTGATATGCATGTGTTTGAGTTCGCGGGTGATGTCCTTCACCTTGTCTTTCTTGCCTGAGAAGATAATGACTCGTTGCAGTTCGCCCGCCTTGAACAACGAGCGGATGATACCCAACTTCTGAGGCTCATAGCAGATGAAAGCCGACTGCTGGATTTTCTCAGCAGGTTTGGATACGGCTATCTTCACCTCTACCGGATGATATAATAAGGTACGCGCGAGTTGCTGTATCTTAGTTGGCATAGTGGCAGAGAACATGATGGTCTGATGGGATGGCGGCAACTGTTTTGCTATCTGCAGGATGTCGTCAGAAAAACCCATGTCAAGCATGCGGTCGGCTTCATCGAGTACGAAGAAGGAGAGGCGCGACAAATCGAGATGTCCCATTCTGATGTGTGAGAGCAGACGCCCAGGCGTGGCGATAATCACGTCAGCCCCCATCTTCAGTCCTTTGGTCTCTACGTCAAAACGGTTGCCGTCGTTGCCTCCATATACGGCAACACTTGAAATTCCGTCAAGATAATAGCCGAAGCCTTGCATGGCCTGGTCAATCTGCTGGGCCAGTTCACGGGTGGGCGACATGATGATGCAGTTTACCGCGTCTTTCGGAAAACCACCGTCATCAAGCATGCTGAGTATAGGCAGCAGGTAAGCTGCCGTCTTTCCCGTTCCCGTCTGTGCAACACCTATAAGGTCGTGTCCGTCCAGAATCTCTGGTATGCAGCGTTCTTGTATAGGTGTCATTTCCTCGAAGTGCATGTCATAGAGTGCATCGAGGATGTTATCGTTTAAATAGGTCTCTTCAAATGTCATTAATCGTCAATTAGTTCGGTGCTTGCCTATAGCAGAAATAGGCAATGATTGAATACAGGATATTGGGAATCCAGGCAGCCAGCATGGGCGGTGTGTCAGCATTGATGGCAAAGGTGGCACTCACCGTCTGCAGCAGGATGTAAGTGAACGACAATGCCAAACCGATACCCAGATACATTCCCATACCACCTTTGCGCTTGCGCGATGACAGCGAAACGCCAATGATGGTCAGGATGAATGAGGCAAACGATGTGGCGATGCGCTTGTGGAACTCCACCTCGTATTGCACGACGTTCGAGGAACCGCGTTTCTGTTGTTTGGAGATATAGCGCAACAGCTCAGGCGATGTGAACGTCTCTTGCTGTCCCCTTGAGAATACAAGGTCCATCGGCTCCATTTTGATGAGGGTGTCAATCTCCATGCCACTGGTAATCTGTTCACGCATACCTTTCAAGGTACGGATTTTATAGTTACGTGCCTTCCAGTGATAGCGTGAGTCGGAAATGGTGTCGTATTGAATGACGTTTGCGTTCATCTGCGATACCATCTTTTTGTTCTCAAACTTATAGAGCGCAAAGCCATAGCCCGTCTTGCGAATGTCGTCATATTGCGAGATGTAGGCTACCACCCCTTTATCCACCATTAGCTGGATGTTCGATGCCGATGTGTTCTTCTTGTTATTCTTATAGAGCGACTCGAAATCGTGGCGCACCACCGTTCCTTTTGGGATGATGTAGGCACCCAGGTAGAAGTTCAGGGCAGCGATGAAGGCTGCTGATATGAGGTATGGACGCAACAGTCGCTTAAAGCTCATGCCGCAGGCCAGCATTGAGATAATCTCTGAGTTGCCTGCCAGCTTTGAGGTGAAGAAGATGACGGCGATGAATACGAACAACGGTGAGAAAAGGTTGGCGAAATAGGGTACGAAATTGGTGTAATAGTCGAACACGATGGCACGCAGCGGTGCATGGTTCGTCGTGAACTTCGCCAGGTTCTCGTTGACATCGATGACGATGGATATGGAGATGATGAGGATGATGGAGTAGAAATAGGTGCCTATGAACTTGTTGATGATGTACCAGTCCATACGCTTGATGAGGCGGAACGGGTTAAACCGTTTCATCCACGCCAAGCGCTTCCAAGGTATTTTGCTCCACAGGCGCCATATCGGCCATAGCCACTGTTTCAGTTTTTTCTTATTCATCTTCTGCGTCCTAAGTTGTCAATCACCGACCGTTTCCAAGTTGTGAAGTCACCTTGTTCTATGTGCATACGGGCATCTGTCACCAGTCGGAGGTAGAAGGCAAGGTTATGGATGGAGGCAATCTGCATGGCAAGCAACTCCTGGGCTTTGAACAGGTGATGCAGGTAGGCCTTTGAGTGGATGCGGTCTATCTCGCAGCCATCGGGATCGATGGGTGAGAAGTCGTCAGCCCATTTCTGGTTGCGCATATTCATCGTGCCCTCGTAGGTGAACAGCATCGCGTTGCGCCCGTTGCGGGTAGGCATCACGCAGTCGAACATATCCACTCCGCGTTCTATGGCTTCCAGAATATTCTGAGGTGTTCCAACACCCATCAGGTAGCGGGGACGGTCCTTGGGCAGAATCTCGTTTACCACCTCAATCATGTCGTACATCACCTCCGTAGGCTCTCCGACAGCAAGTCCTCCGATGGAGGCACCTCCGCCGTCATTCAGCTTTCCCAGCACATCAACGACATGCTTTGCCGCATCCTGTCGCAAGTCCTTATAGGTACATCCCTGCACGATGGGGAACAGCGTCTGATGATAGCCGTAAAGCGGTTCTGTCTCGTTGAATCGCTTCACGCAACGCTCCAACCATCGCTGTGTCAGTCCCAGTGATTTCTTGGCATACTGGTAGTCGCTCTGTCCTGGAGGACATTCATCCAGTGCCATCATGATGTCTGCACCGATGATGCGTTCAGTATCGATGACGTTCTCGGGAGTGAAGATATGCTTCGAGCCGTCGATATGGCTACGGAACTCACAACCCTCCTCACGAAGCTTGCGGATGCCTGTCAGCGAGAAAACCTGGAAACCTCCGGAATCTGTCAGGATAGGACGGTCCCATGTGTTGAACTTATGCAGTCCGCCCGCCTTTCGCAGAATGTCGAGTCCTGGACGCAGATACAGGTGGTAGGTGTTACCCAGAATAATCTGAGCTTTCACCTGTTCACGTAGTTCTGAGAAGTGAACACCCTTCACGCTTCCGCACGTTCCTACGGGCATAAAGATAGGAGTCTTTATCTGTCCGTGGTCTGTGGTAATCAGACCGGTACGGGCGTCGCTGGCGTTGTCACTATGTTGTACTTCGAAAGTCATTTCTTCTCGTCTTTCTCTTCAGGTATCTCAAAATTCAACGGATGATCCACAATCTCATCGGTGAGAGCGAACTTCCAGACGTCCTGCACATTCTCCACATAGTGGAATGTAACCCCCTTCAGATACATCTCAGGAATCTCGTTGATGTCCTTCTCGTTCTCCTGACACATCACGATATCCGTAATGCCAGCACGTTTCGCAGCGAGAATCTTCTCCTTGATACCACCCACGGGCAGCACTTTTCCACGAAGGGTTATCTCACCGGTCATAGCGGTATTCTTGCGCACCTTACGCTGGGTGAGTGCCGAGGCGATAGAGGTTGCTATCGTGATACCGGCAGACGGACCGTCCTTCGGCGTGGCTCCTTCCGGAACGTGGATGTGGATGTTCCAGTTGTCGAAAATGCGATAGTCTATGCCCAGCACATCCACATGTGCCTTCACATACTCCAAGGCGATGACAGCTGACTCCTTCATCACGTCACCGAGGTTACCCGTTAGCGTCAGCTTCGCACCCTTTCCTTTTGACAGCGAGGTTTCGATGAACAGGATTTCACCACCCACACTGGTCCATGCCAGACCAGTGACAACGCCCGCATAGGCATTTCCCTGGTAGATGTCACGATAGAAAGGTGGCTTGCCCAACAGGTCTTCAATCTCCGTAGGCGTTATCTTCGAATAAGGCAGTTCACCACTCTCTGCTTTCTTGAAAGCCATCTTGCGCAGCGCTTTGTTTATCTGCTTTTCCAGCTGGCGCACACCACTCTCACGCGTATATTGCTCTATTATTTTCTCGATGGCTGGCTTGGTGAATGTTAGTTTCTTATCGACCAGTCCCGTATTCTCCTTTTCCTTGGGGATGAGGTGGCGCTTGGCAATCTCGTATTTTTCTTCAGTAATATAGCCGCTCACCTCAATAATCTCCATACGGTCCAACAGCGGACGGGGAATGGTACTCAGGTTGTTGGCGGTAGCAATGAACATCACCTTCGACAAGTCGTAATCCACATCCAGATAGTTATCGTGGAACGCACCGTTCTGTTCGGGGTCTAATACCTCAAGCAATGCGGAGGCAGGATCGCCGTTGTGCGTGTTCTGCGTCACCTTGTCTATCTCGTCAAGGATAAACACGGGGTTGGAGGAACCCGCCTTTTGGATGTTCTTGATGATACGTCCGGGCATAGCACCGATATAGGTACGGCGATGACCGCGAATCTCGGCCTCGTCGTGCAGACCGCCCAGCGACACTCGCACATACTTACGTTTCAACGCATCGGCTATCGATTTGCCCAACGATGTCTTACCCACACCTGGAGGACCGTAGAGGCACAGGATGGGACTCTTCAGATCACCACGCAATGACAGCACGGCGATATATTCCAGGATGCGCTCCTTCACTTTCTCCATGCCATAGTGGTCACGGTCAAGAATCTTCTGGGCCCGTTTCAGGTCCATGTCGTCCTCCGTATATTCTCCCCATGGCAGGCTTACCAGTGTCTGCAGATAGTTTAACAGCACGTTGAAGTCGGGCGAGTTCGTATTCAGTTGGTCCAGCTTCTCTGCCTCCTTGTAGAAGAACTTCTCGATATCCTCAGGCCATTTCTTGTCTCTGGCTTTCTCCAGAAGCTCCTTTTTCTCAGGCGTACTCTCATTACCCATCTCAGCCTGCAGGTTCTTAATCTGCTGCTGTAGGAAATAGTTACGTTGTTGCTCGTCAATGTCGTCGCGCGTCTTGTTGCGGATGTCCAGTTTCAGCGTCTGCAGGTTGATTTCCCTATTCACCAGGCGTAACACGTTGAACAGGCGCTCCTTCATCGAGTCCATCATCAGCAGGCTAATCTTCTCTTTCACTGAGAAGGGCAGGTTCGAACAGATGAAGTTCAGGGCCATCATGTTATTGCCGACATTCTTGATGGCGAAGGTTGCCTCCTCGGGGATGTCATCGCTCATCTTGATATAGTCGGAAGTCTGTGAGCGCAGGTCTTCCATAGCCGTATTGAACTCCATGTCACGACTGCTGGGCTCCTCCTCTGGAGCAGCCTCCACATGACCAAGCAGGAAAGGCTTGTATTTCAGCAGTTCCTTCAGTCGGATACGTCCAAGGCTTTGCACGATGGCTGTCACATTACCATTGGGCAACGTCAGCATCTTCAGCACCTTGGCATACACGCCGATATCGTAAAGGTCCGATCGGATAGGATTGTCAACGTCAGGGTCACGCTGTGATATCACACCAATCACCTCGCCGCTCTTCTCTGCTTTGCGAATCAGTGCCAGGCTCGATTGCCTGCCAATCAGGATGGGTGATACCACGGTGGGAAACAATACAAGGTTGCGCACCGCCAGGATAGGCAGTGTGTCAGGCAGTTTCATGCCAGTCAAGTCGCCGTATTCGCCCTCAACATCTGCAATCATTGAGAACGACCGGTTCTTGTTATCCATATACATTGTTATTTTCTCTTCCATAATGAGGTGCAAAGGTACGAATAAACGAGCAAAAAAACAAATTTATTTGGTTTTTTTCGAGTGAAAGTACCTTAGACGAAAGTAAAAGTTGGAAGTATTCCACCTGATTTATTAAATATATGAAGGTACTTAGTGGTTTTTAACTTTTCAAACGAGGTGTTCTTGATCTTTTTGTTGTACTTTTGTAATTCGAAGTAATATGAAGTACCAATAAGTTAAGAGATAGCGGCATGTTTCGATTCAAAAACTTTACCGTAGAGCAGGACCTGTGCGCCATGAAGGTGGGCACGGACGGTGTGTTGCTAGGTGCTTGGGCACGTGGTGGGGAGCAGGTGCTGGACGTGGGAACAGGAACGGGACTGATTGCCTTGATGATGGTGCAGCGGTATCCGGAGGCTCGGGTGACGGCTCTTGATATTGACGAAGGGGCTGTGCGCCAGGCGACTATCAATGTGGAGCAATCAGAGGCGAAGGACCGCATCCGCGTGGTGCAGCAACGAGTTCAGGAGCATGAAGGACAGTATGATGCCATAGTGAGCAATCCGCCGTTTTTTATTGACTCGCTGAATGCGCCCGATACGCAACGGAACACCGCCAGACATGCGGAGACGCTGACATACGCGGAGCTGATGGAGGCAGCGTGGCGACTGTTGAAGGACGATGGAGAGTTGAGTGTGGTGGTGCCTTTCGACTACCGTCAGCGGATGGAGGACGAGGCGACGTTCCGAGGGTTCTTTCCCAGTAGGGTGTGTGCCGTCAAGACGGTGGAACGGAAACCTGCCAAGCGGTATCTGCTGGCTTTCAGGAAACATCCCTGTCAGTGTGTGAAGGAGACGATGACCATCGGTGATGAGCAGTATCGGCAACTGACGGGTGACTTCTATCTGTAATCAGGTCGGTTCTCTATTCGTAGAACCCCGTCTGTATAAAGCTTTCGAATTGTGGCTGATAGCCGTTGAACACGTTGATGTCAACATCGCCTGTGATGCCGCTGACCTTGCCATCGGCGCACAACTGCCAGTAAACCAGTTTTACATCGGGTTTGTATTGTCCGTAGCGGGCTATCCAGACATTGTATTTCTGCTTGATGTCCTTCGCATTGTTCATGTGGTGGTTGATGAAACTCTGACTGATATAGAGGATGGGGCGCATGCCTGTTCGCTGTTCCACGATATTCATGAAGATCCTGATGCGCTTCATCAACTCTTCGTCACCTCCGATTCTGCGTATCTGGGCATCCGTCGGCTCCACGTCAAGAACGGGCGGAAAGTCGCCTTTGCGGAACAGGGTGTGGTTGACAAAGTAGTTGGCCTGAGCTTTGGCTGTTGACTTCAAGGAGAAGAAATGATAAGCTCCCACGCGTATTCCCTGCTTCTTAGCTTTCATATAGTCGCTGAGGAAATAGCGGTTGCGGATATTGGTGCCTTCCGTCGATTTGATGTACACAAAGGAAACGGGGAAGGTGCGCCCTTCGGTGTTATGACGGGTTCCGAGCGATGCGATGCGAACCTTGTCCCAATCGATGGAATAGCGTTTGCGCCCTTTCTCGTGCTGGTGGCGTGAGATGTCGATGCCGTAGATGCGGTCGGTTGTGTAGCGCAGCCGTTCGCCCAGGAACTTGCCTTTTTTCCATTCGCCCGCCTTTAACGGCTGATAGGGTGACGAGAGGAATCCGAAGCCTTGACGGTTGTCGTCTTGCCAGAGTCCCTCGTAGTATTCTCCATTGTGGGCCTGAAAGACACCTTGTCCGCTGGCTTGCATGTATGCATTCATCTGTCCGTGATAGACGCCGTTTGCATCGATGCGCGTGCCGGAAACGATGGTGTCGGCAGTATAGACGGCGGAGACGATACGTCCTTTGTAGTCCCTGGCGAGGGCTTTCCCGTAAAGGGGCGTGAAGATGTAATGACCTGCACGCCAATATCCCTTAGACAGCTTGACGGCTATCATGGGGCGCTCTTTTGCCGGAATGGTGATGGTGTCGGTTGAGGTCTTTGGGGACGTGGAGTCGGTAGATAGTCGGGACAGCTTAGCCTGTCTGTCCAAAAGGAGGGCGTTGTATCGCGCCACCTGGTTGTATCCGTTATCCGTCACGTTGTGTATCTTCAGGTAATACTGCATCTCTGCCAGTTGCGCTTCGGTTTGTTTGAGTGCTTGCAGGACAGAGTCGTTCGGCAGGCGATAGGAATGGCGAACCACCACTTTGTCAGGAATGCAGGGTGCCTGAAAAGGGTGGTAGGGAGTAAGGGGCGAAGTGGGGTTGATAAGGACTAGAATGGCTAAGATTAGCAGATCGGCAAGGGTGGCGATGTTACGAACTTTCTTCATCGTGTAACCTCCTCTAACCATGCGTCAATCAACTGTCGGGCGATGCTCAGCTTCTCGGGAATATGGGGCAGATGGTCCTTGTCGAACCAAGCACCCTTGGAGAGCTCGGAGCGTTGCAGGTGAATCTTTCCACTGTCATAGTCTGCCGTGAAGCCTACCATGAGTCCGCAAGGGTAGGGCCAGGGCTGTGAACCGAAATAGCGGAGGTTGGTGATGTGCAGTCCTGTTTCCTCCATGACCTCACGGTAAACGGCTTCTTCCAGCGTTTCTCCCGTTTCTACGAAACCGGCTACCAGACCGTAGTGGTTGTCGCGGAAATTGTTGGCATGAACCAGCAGCACCTCATGGTCTTTGCGCACCAGCACAATGACGGCGGTGGCCAGCTGTGGCCATATCTCCTTGCCACAATGTTCACACTTTTTCGAAATGGCTGTGTCGAACCGCATAGGTCCTCCACAGACACCACAGAATTTCGTATTCTGGTCCCAGTAAAGCAGCTCGTGGCATTTCCCGGCTTTTAAATAGTCCTTGTGAGATAGCTTATAATAGCTCTGTCGAAGCGGACACATCTCGTAACGGTCGGAATCAGTCAGTGGGGAATCAATACGATAGGCCTTTGCCCCGTCGATGTCCATAACCGTCGTCCAGGGCTTTACCTCCGTGGGTGGCTCTGTGGGTATCGCATAGCCATCAGGTGTCTTCTCCAGTACGAGGTCGCTTTGACAGAAAGTGAAATATTGTATCATTTTAATAGAGGTGTGAGGTAAGAGGTAAGAGGGAAGAGGTCTGATGTTACCGATGAGAGAAGATGAGCTTGCGGTCGCGCTCAATAGCAGGTTTTGCCCATGCTTCAGGAACGAATCGCCAGTTGTTCAGAGCTTTGGGTGCCACTTCTCCTTCACGCTCTATCTTGCGTGTCAGGTAGTGACGCTGGTCGCGTTCGCTCATGAAGGTGATTCGGGAGGGGATGGAGTCCATCGGAATGCCGGCACCGCGTGTAAGCAGTTCACCACCGCCATTGCCCCGATAGCTGTTCATGGCTACCAAGTACCATTTGTTCTCGTCAAAGGGTCGCCCGTCGGTGAATTGCTTGATATGTACTTTCTGTCCGTCGGGCTTGGTGACGTCAACCTCGTAGTCGATGCCAGAAGCTGAGTCGAAGTTGAAGGTGTAGTTCTTGAATCCCTCGCGCTGGTTGTCGCCGGGAGCCTTGGGAGCCAACAACATGATATGGTCGTCGGGCGACTTCATGGTGTTCACCCACTGGTCGTAGCTCAGTTCAAGCAGTTGTCTGACTTCACGTCCCGTCATGCGCAACGCATAAATCTGATTTTCAAAGCGATACAGCTTGAACATGTCACTCATATAGACGGGTCCCGCCTTGATTTCCGTGTCAAACACCAAAGGAGCTGTCAGCGAGATGTCGGCATGGGTCTCTTCCAGTTGTAGCTGATGGATGTAGTCAACGAAAGCTGCCGAGCCGAAGAAGGCGTCGCGCGAGCTGATGGTGGTGAGGAATGTGCCAATCTGTCGCTCGATATAATGCTTGATGCCTTCCATCTGGGGCTGGAAATGACGCATGAAGTCCTCGTCAATGGCCTTTTTGGTGACGTCAATCAGCTGACCTTCCTTCTTGGTGACTACCCATTCTCCATTCTTCCTGGTGCATTGGATGGTGGCTTCTGCCACTTTCACGGCATTGCAAGAGGGGTCCATGCAGAGCACACCATTGTCTAGAGTGACATTTCGCTCGGTATGGTCGTGGCCGAAGAAGATAACGTCGAAGTCTGAAACCTGTTCGGCTATCTTCCTGGTGACATCCTCCTCGTATTGCTCGGTGGTGATGCCTCCTTCCCATCCGCTATGGAACAGACCGATGATTAGGTCGGCTTTCTCTTCCTCTTTCAGGACCTTCACCCATTTGCGGGTGCTTGCTATCATTTCTTCGAAGCGGAGTCCTTTCCACAGGTTCTCGTGCAACCAGTTAGGAATGGCGGGTGTGAGCATTCCCAATATGGCAATCTTTACGCCGTCACGTTGAAGTATGGTGTAAGGAGCTACATAGGGCTTGCCTGTCTTGACGTCAATGATATTTGCACCCAGCGTGGGACAGTTCAAGTCTTTTATCCATTTGTCGTAAACGGCATGACCTGTCTCTACGTCATGATTGCCAAAGGTCTGGGCGTCGTATTGCAGGTAGTTGATGACTGCTGCGGCGATATTGGGTTCGTCCGTCTTGACGTAGTTGGTGTAGTAGTTAGTGGGCTGTCCTTGAAGGATGTCGCCGTTATCCATCAGAATCAGGTTCTTCCCAAATAGCTTACGCTGTTCCTTCAGATAGGTGCTGACACGTGCCATCGTGCCCTGCATCGGCTTGCGCTCCGTGAAGTTGTAAGGGAAGAAAGCACCATGTACATCACTTGTCTCCACCAGTTTCAGTGTGACGGTCTTTTCTTTCTTTGCCATTGCCGTGGTTGTCAAGCACATAAGTGCCAGTGAGATAATGATAGTCTTTTTCATAGTTGCAAAGGTATGGATTATTTATGAGTTGTGCAAATTTTGGTACGATTTTTGCTGTATATTTTTTGGATATGACAACAAGTATAAAAATAGGAGGAAATGAGATATGGCATTTATTGATTATTACAAGATTTTAGGCGTCGACAAGACGATAGCGCAGAAGGACGTCAAACGTGCGTACCTGAAGCGTGCCAAGCAGTTTCATCCCGATTTGCATCCCGATGACCCGAAAGCGAAAGCTAAGTTCCAAGCGCTGACGGAGGCTTACGATGTGATAGGTGATCCTGAGAAGCGTGCCAAATATGACAAATATGGCGAGCAATGGAAACAGGCCGAGCAGTATGAGAAAGCAGGCTTTGGCGGTGGCGGAGGCTATGAAGCCGGTGGTGGCTTCGGTGGCTTTGACTTCTCGCAGTTCACGGGAGGAGGCGGCTTCTCGTCGTTCTTCCAGGATTTGTTCGGAGGGCAGGGTGGCTTTGGCAGTCATATGAACTATGCCAGTCAACCATCTCAAACGGAAGCCAATGTAACTATTGATATGTTTACGGCCCTGTTGGGTGGTACCATCATGGTGACTACCGGCACAGGTGCCAAGCTGCGCCTGACGGTGAAACCTGAGACACAGCCTGGTACGAAGGTGCGTCTGCGTGGAAAGGGACGGAACGGTACGGACCTGATTATTACCTACCAGGTAAAACTGCCTACCAACCTAACGGATAGGCAGCGATCGTTGCTACGTGAAATGCAACAGGGTTAAACTCTTGGCTATTGCTGGCGGGACGCTAGGAACGCCTCGGCTCTTTGCAGGTCTTCGGGTGTGTCGATTCCTACGGTCTCCACATCGGTAAGTCCCACACGGATGCGGTAGCCGTTTTCCAACCATCGCAACTGTTCCAGACTTTCTGCCTTTTCCAATGGTGACTGGGGGAGTTGGGTGACCTCACGAAGAACTTCACGGCGATAGGCGTACAATCCCAAGTGCTTGAGGTAAGGGAAGTTCTGTAGCCATGCTGGTTGTTCCTTGCCTCGAACATAAGGAATGACAGAACGGCTGAAATAAAGGGCGAATCCGTTTTTGTCCGTCACGATTTTCGGAGAATTGGGATTCATTACAGCCTCCATCGTCTCGAAACGCTTGCCCAAAGTTCCGATTTGAGTAGTGGAGTCGTCAAACAAATGGATGAGTGTTTCGATTTGTGACTGCTGAATGAAAGGCTCGTCGCCTTGGATGTTGATAATAACGTCAGCTTGAGTGTTCAGTTTCTCCGCGGCTTCCTCAATGCGGTCTGTTCCACTCTTATGGTCGGCGCGTGTCATGATGGCCTGTCCGCCAAACTGCTCTACGGCCTGAAAGATGCGCTCGTCGTCAGTAGCGACATAAGTCTCGTCCAAAATGGTCGATGCTTGTTCATAAACTCGCTGGATAACAGAACGTCCGCCTAGCATGGCCAATGGCTTGCCGGGAAAACGGGTCGAGGCATAGCGTGCCGGTATAATTCCTATGAATTTCATGTTGCTTTCTTGTAAATGTGCTGCAAAGATAGTGAATAATTTTTAAAACGCTTGGCTGTCTCGATTATTTTTTGTACTTTTGTGAGGTTAAAAAATGAAGACGAAAGAATGAGATTCCGATATATATTCCTGATAGTTCTATTAACAGCTACTTCAGTGGCATTGGCGCAGAAAGTGACGCTTGGCTCATGCACGACAAAAGACGGAGGTGCCTACAATGGTGAGATGCAGTCTGGCAAGCCTCATGGCAAGGGCGTCACGAAATGGAAGAACGGCAATGTCTATGAGGGAAACTATGAGAAGGGAAAACGCCAGGGCTTTGGAACATATACGTTCAATGATGGCGAGAAATATGAAGGTGAGTGGTTCCAGGATCAGCAGCACGGAAAGGGTACTTTTTACTTTTCTAATAATAATAGGTATGTAGGACTGTGGTATCGTGACTATCAACAAGGTCACGGCACTATGTATTATTATAATGGCGACATGTACGACGGTGGGTGGAAACAGGACAAGCGCCACGGGAACGGTCGCTATACGTTCAAGGGTGGTGCCTACTATGATGGAGAATGGGCTAACGACCAGAAGAACGGAAAAGGAAAATATGACTGGGGCGACGGCTCCACCTACGAAGGACAATGGAAAGATAACCAGCGTTCGGGAAAAGGCACCTTTCAATATGCAGACGGTGATGTGTATATAGGCCAGTGGTCTCGTGACGTTCAGCACGGACAGGGCATCTATAAGTTCCAGAATGGCGATATCTATGAAGGGGGCTATGTGGAGGGCCAGCGCACAGGACAGGGTGTCTTCCGTTATGCGAATGGCGATAAATATACGGGCCAGTTTCTGAACGGAGACAAGTCGGGACAGGGTATGCTTGTATGGAAAAACGGCAACACCTATCAGGGAGAATGGAAAAACGACAAACCCAACGGACGCGGAAAGTTGACAATGAAAAATGGAGATGTGTTTGAAGGACAGTTCCTGCAAGGACAGATTCACGGCGAGGGCATTGCGCGCTATGCTGACGGCTCAAAGTTCAAGGGACATTTCGTGAAAGGCAAGCGTCAAGGTCCTGCCATAGAGGAAGACAAGGACGGCAACCGCTTTGAAGGAAGTTATATGGACGACCGTCGTGACGGACGCTTCGTGGAGAAAGACCGCAATGGCAATGTGACGGCACAAGGAGTCTATAACCGTGGGCGGAGGACGTTGGACTGAGATATGTACAAGAACTCCCAGGAGAAAAAACAATTATCTAAAGTATAAACTCTATTAAAACAAAAGCGTTATGATTATTGACAAAATTGAAAATCTGAAAAAGTACGAGTCTGTAAACCCGCTGTTCCCCAAAGTGGTGGAATTCTTACAGCAGAATGACTTGAACAAGTTGGAAACAGGAAAGCACGAGATTGTGGGCAAGGACCTCTTCGTGAATATCCAGATGGCTAAGGGTAAGACCCCTGATGAGGCTGTGATAGAGACTCACGATAAGATGATAGACATCCAGATACCCATTACGGCAGCTGAGACCTTTGGCTATACACAACGTGACCAGTTGCCCAAGGCAGCGTATAATGCCGAGAAGGATATCACAAAGATTCCCGATATCGCTGCCGACAGCTATGTGACTTGCCAACCGGGCATGATGGCTATCTTCTTCCCAGAGGACGGACACGCTCCCTGCATTGCTGGTGTTCCAGAATTGAAAAAGGCTATTTTTAAAGTAAAGGCATAAACTATGGCTACAACAAAGAAGACCGCTACGGCAGCTAAGAAGACTGTCGAGAAGAAGGCTCCCGCTAAGAAAGTCCCCGCTAAGAAGGCTGTGGTCAAGAAGAGCGAGAAGAAGTTGGCTGAGCCTCAGCATATCGGACTGGTACGTAACGACTCATGGCTGGAGCCTTTTGAGCAGGCCATCCGCGGACGTCACGATCATGCTCTGTGGAAGATTGCCCAGTTGACACGCAATGGAAAAACTACCTTATCACAGTTTGCTTCCGGACATCTGTATTTCGGACTCCATAAACTGGCAAAGGGGTGGGTGTTCCGTGAGTGGGCTCCCAATGCTACTGAGATTTATCTGATTGGTGATTTTAACAACTGGCAGGAGAACGAGAAATATAAGTGTAAGCGCATAGAAGGTACGGGTAACTGGGAGCTGAAACTCTCAGAGAAAGCCATCAAGCACGGCGACCTTTATAAGATGAAGGTGAAGTGGAACGGTGGCGAGGGTGAGCGTATTCCTGCATGGTGCCGTCGTGTGGTACAGGATGACCAGACGAAGATATTCTCCGCTCAGGTATGGAATCCGGAGAAACCCTATGTGTGGAAGAAAAAGACCTTCAAGCCCAATAAGTCTCCTCTGTTGATTTACGAGTGCCACGTGGGTATGAGTCAGGATGCCGAGAAGGTGGGT